>Ga0105352_1001246_pt1 | contig 13716 bp, 7 predicted proteins | sample EN8Hudsemesocosm_FD_83507 | JGI IMG/M metagenome (GOLD analysis project Ga0105352, IMG submission 83507) | Methane-oxidizing microbial communities from mesocosms in the Hudson Canyon - EN8B Hudson Canyon | ecosystem: Environmental > Aquatic > Marine > Cold seeps | place: Hudson Canyon | collected...
CTGATACTGGCATCCCATGCGAAGTCCCAAAATAAATTCTCTGCCTGCATACCTTCCGGTATGACTCCGAGATCAGAAAATTTCATGTCTTTTGGGATTAATAAAGACCAGTTAACTTGCTCTGAATTTATCTGTTGCTGAATGCAGTGATAATTTAAATTATTTATATCAAGAACTTCACCACGGGCATTAATTTTCGTAAAGCCATGTTCATCCGGCTCAGTCGGATTTGGATTTGTTGGATCTGGATCTGGATCTGGATCTGGATCTGGATCTGGATTTTTTGGACTAAGACCAAGCTCTTCGTCGGTTAAATACCAATTAATAGAACTGGCTAACCAAGCCTGGCTAATGGTTTTCGCTGAGCTATCGCTATGCTCAGGGAGATTAACCAGGCTGCCTAATTGATTGAGTTGATTTTGGCTAAATTTTTGCCAACTGAGCAGCTGAATATCGGCTTGTTTTGCGCTTGAATAGTCTACTCGTTCACTGGCTTGATGAATGATTTCTTGTAGGGTAAGTAAGATAATATTGGCTGCTTGCTGAGCTTTGTTATCTTCAAGAGCAATATAATCTTGTGCTGTTTGTTTTGCCGTTAACTCAAGGGCTTGCCATAAAATTTGTTGGCCTTGTACTAGAGTGAGGCCTTGTTCTTGCCAAATATAGAGCAGTGATGTGAATGGGGTAATGAGTTTAGGATTGGTGCTTAAGCCGAACATAAGGTAGCTATTCGCGCTGCTGCTAGTATTACTACCTTGCTCGCGGCTATAGCCTTGAATGACTTGTGCTAATAAATTTGAATTAAAAAACTCATTTATGGAATACTGCCCCTGATTATTACTTTGCTCAGTACTTTCATCAAGTTCACACATCTTATTACTGTTTATATCCTTACAGATAAATGCTTTTTCTAGGTAATTCGTGTTTAACGTTGAATTACTTGTGGCACCTATTATTCGACCACTATTATCGGCTGTAAAGATAGGCGATTTATCAACGCTCGGGTTTCCGCCAGCTGAGCCATTACTATTATTGCTGGATTCGTTACAGGCTGCTAAAAAACTTAACGATAAAAGAAGCGACGAATATTTAATTAATCTGTTTTGCATGGTGATCATTTTTTAATTATGGGAAAACGCCATTAGCAGGAGCTAATGGCGTAGGCGTTTTATTTGGCGCAGATAAATGAGTAAGATCTTGATTTACCTATGGTTCCACTGTGGTTAATAGCTTGCCAGTTATTTGAGGAGTTGTATAAGTAATAGGCATAACCTGAATATCGATGATCTTCTTCTAATAACCAGTATCTATTACTGCTTTCAAGTGCAAGGTTATTCCCTAGATTATTAAAATTAGCATAGTCTTTGGATACAAGACTGGCGCTATCCGTTTCACAAAAGGCTTTTGCAGAACTCCAGTTTTTTTCTTCAGCATAATACCGATAACAAATACCATCTATTTCAGTAGCATTCACACCAAAACAACCGATTGCTCCGGTATAGGCTTCTGTTGATATTAATGAGAGGCCTGTATTGTTGTTGCCATCAACGGCTTTAACTCGAACCCGTATGCTTCCAACTTCGAAAAGATAATCACCTACATCTAATGGAAGGGAGACTACTGGGTTCCAGCTTGCCCCTGAGTCTAGGCTAAATTCATAATCAGTGGCTGAGGTGAAGCCCACGACATAATCCCAGCTGAAGGTATCATTAATATCATCAACAACGCCATTCATTGGCGCTACGGGAACGGGTAAAGCATCTGGTATTGCACCAGATATTGTACCCACCGCGCGGAATGAATATTCATAAGATGAGGATCTGGCATAGCTGCTCTTTTCTAAAGTGCGGATATCAAATACAAAGCGGTAAGCCGCTTCGGTCTCGCTAAGCCAATAATCGCCATAGCTATTCCCCGAATCTTTATGAATAAAAGGTAGGTGTTTATCAATGGCCATACGCGTTAATTGAGCACTGGTTGGTAGTGACCAATCAGTGACGCCGCACATGCCTGTGTCACTGTTATGGCTATTTAAACGAGTAATAAGTGCTTCTAGATCTGAACCTCTAACCTCTTGGTCCTGATCAATCACTAGCTTATGCTGAGTCCAGACTTGGTCGCCAATACGAATACAAGCACTATTGCTATCATCTGTAAGCGCTCTTCGTCCATCTTCATCGATTTTAGTCACAGCGGGCGCGGGTGATATCCGATCTTCGCGATACAAGCGTGCGGCTATGGTATAGCCGTCAGCTAGGGTATCGTCATTAATCACGCTAGTACTGATAGCAGCTTGTCCTGGATGACTGATGTATTCAGCAAAGCTATAAACTTGAATCTGATTAGCATTACTTGAGTCGATATCTTTACTCCAATAACCAAAGCGATTGATGAGTTGATCGCCTGAGAAGTTGCCGTCGTCGTTGTGATTGATAAATACGGCATCATCAATCTTATCGAAACTATTAAGCTCTTCCGTAGCAAGACTCTGTAGTTGTGAAAGCGACGGCAGGCTCCAATCGTCTTTTCCACATAGTTGATTATTATTCGCTTGAGTAACGCTTGCTAAAGCTTCAATGTAATTTATGCCATTGACCTGATTATCTGAAGCGGATTCCAATAGAGCCCACATTTTATTTTCAGCAGACAGTGAATCTCCTTGTTGAATACAAGTCCAACCTTGAGACTGTGTTGCTGCGGTATAAATTAAACGGCCTTTATGATCCAGTTTTGCGTAAGGTTTATTATTAAACTGTGCTTCTGCCCAGCTAATTGTGAACCCCGCCGTAGCCCAAGCTGCATCATAACTTGCTAAGGCTTGCTGGTGGCTGGCTAGCGCTTGGTTCACTGAATTTTGTTGCAATAATTTCAGCTGGTCTAGATAAACTTGCAGGCTAGCATCAAGCACATTCAGTGGCTGGCTGGCCAGATCAAGATAGGCTTGAATGCTGTTAACTTGTGTATTGAGTTTTTCTATTTCTTGCTTAGAAATTCCTTCCGTTAACAACAGCTGCATAGCACTTTCAAACCTGACTTTCGCTTCTGCAGCATTGCTGATTGCATCGGTAGCGGTTTTTAATTGTGCCGTGACCGTGACTAAGTTTTGCTGATCTGAGTTGACATCTTGCTCAACTGATATAGCTGGATTATAAACGGCTAGCGCATTTTTACTGATGCTCTCACTGCTGGTAATCAAACCTGCGACATCGGTTAATGCTTGTTGCAGCGAGGCGCGGGTACCTTTTATTTCTGTTGTTTTCTGCACGTTATTTTGATTCAAACTGATTGCACTGGCGAGATTTTCTGCGCTGCTATGCTCATTCGCTTGCATTGCCGTTAAAGCTATTTGAGATTTATTCAGCTGGCTATTGGCTTGGCCAATGATTCTGTAGCTTGAAGTACTATCTAAATCGCCAAGATCAGAGAGTTTGTTTTCAATGAAACTTTTAGCCGTTTCTAGATCAACTGCTAGCTGTGCATAGTCAGTGATTGTGGCTGCATTATTGCTCGCGCTGGTTTGACTGTTAACGTGATTGATCGCAGACACTTCATTCGCGATGGCTAGGGTATGCTGTTGCTGAATTTTTAATTGGGCAATGCGAACCTTGGTTAATTCTATTTTAGAGTTTACCTGCCCCAAGCTGGTTTTAATGCTGTTTAATGACGATTTCAATGCTAAATAATCAGCGTTTTCTTGCAAGCTCTTAGCTTGTGCAACTTGCGCTTCGCTAACATTACCATCGATATTATTCGCCAATAAATTTAATAACCCAGAAATACGAATGATGAGCGTATTGGCTAATTTAGTTTGATTATTGCTTAACGCATCTTCTGCAGTTTCTTGTGCCTGATCAAGCTCATTATCTTGGGCGCTATAGCTTGAGCTAATTAAGTTCTCAAGTTGTTCTATGCTAGTCGCTGCCAAGAAGGCGTCCATTGCCGCTTGCTTGGCCGTATTGACAGTGGCTGCTAATGTTTGAACTTGAGCTAAAGGCGCAACAATGTTGGCGAGTTGGTTTTCAAGTTGAGTCAATAATTCTTCAGCACTTTGCAAGCGGCGCATGGGTTGTAAATAACCATAGCTAGCGAGATCAGCAACAACACCGGCTGAAGATATTTGCTGATAATCATTCGTTGGACTCAGATCGGCAAGGTGGTAGCCATAAGAGCCAGAGCTTCTTAAATACGGGAAATATTTATCGAAGCCCCAGTCAGAGTTTTCAACTAGGCTAGCGATATTTAATAATATTGGGTAAGACCAATTATTAAAGCCGCAGTTCGTATTATAATTTTGATTAATGGTTGTTAATGCACTGTCAGCAGAGCTGCGATTTTCATAATCGTAATAGTCGTGGAGTTGTGGGTCGGCCAGCCAATAAACCGAATCAGCTGCTCGGTTATCTCGGGTACAAACCCAAGTGCCATTGTCTTCACTGATGTGTTTAGCATCTGTTGCTAGGCGGTTTAATTGGGCGTCCAGCTTAACAAAGGCGGTCGGCGAGAGTTCCAAATCAGATACTGCCATGCGGTATGAGTTAGGCACGCTATCGTCACCGCCTTCAGCATTGGGCTTAATGCGAATGTAGATCTTGCCTTGAGCTTTCTCACTCACTTGAATCGCTTGTTGTGGCGTATCTAACCATTGGCCTTGTTCGCCAATTCGGTATTGATACTCTTTACTATTATCTGCAGGTGTCCAGCTGATACGGTCATTTTCATCATCGATAATAATGCTGTTGGCAGCTTGTGGACGATCATCAGAACTGTCACAGACATCCCCTAGTAGATCACCGTCTAGGTTGGCTTGATCGGTATTCGCAATGCTTGGGCAGTTGTCTTCTAAATTCACAATGCCATCACCATCTTTATCGGCGTCGCATACGTCACCCTTATTATTGCCATCGAGATCCGCTTGATCGGCATTGGCAATGGCTGGGCAGTTGTCTAGGCCATCGATGATGCCATCTTCATCTTGATCTAGGTCGCATACGTCACCTATGTTATTGCCATCTAGATCAGTTTGTTCTGGGTTAGCCGTGGTAGGGCAGTTATCCAAGCCATCGATAATTGTATCGTTATCTTGATCTGAATCGCAGGCATCCCCTGTGTTGTTATTATCTAGGTCAGTTTGATCCGGGTTTGCAATGGCTGGGCAGTTATCTAAACCATCGATGATGTTATCGTTATCCTGATCAGGATCGCATGCGTCGCCAGTATTGTTATTATCTAAATCTGCTTGATCTGGATTAGCAACGGCCGGGCAATTATCTAAACCGTCGATGATGTTGTCCTTGTCCTGGTCTGGGTCACAGGCATCGCCGGTATTATTCTTATCCAGATCCGTTTGGTCTGGGTTAGCCAGTGTTGGGCAATTATCCAAGCCATCAATAATGCTATCGCCATCTTGATCTGAGTCGCAAGCATCACCCACGTTATTATTATCAAGGTCGGTTTGATCTGGATTGGCGACTGCAGGGCAGTTGTCCAGACCATCGATGATGCTATCGCCATCTTGGTCGGTATCACAGATATCGCCGATATTATTGCTATCTAAATCCGCTTGATCGGCATTGGCATTTGCTGGGCAATTATCTTGTTCGTTTAATACCGAATCGCCATCAATATCGTTATCACATACGTCGCCAAACGCATCATTATCCAGGTTATTCTGGTCGGTATTTTTTATAGCAGGGCAGTTATCGAGTTCATTATTGATGCTGTCGTTATCGCGATCGTTATCACAAACATCACCTATTTTGTCGTTATCCAGATCGGCTTGATTGGTATTAGGCACTGTCGGACAGTTATCTAAGCCATCGATGATAGAATCTTCATCACCATCACGATCACAGGCGTCGCCAATGTTATTGTTATCGAGATCGACTTGATCTGAGTTGGCAGTTGTTGGACAGTTGTCTAAGCCATCAATAATAGAATCATTATCTTGATCGGAGTCACAGGCATCGCCTATGTTGTTTTTATCAAGATCTACTTGATCGGCATTGGCAAGTGCTGGGCAGTTATCTAGGCCATCTATAATGCCATCGTTATCCGCATCGCTATCACAGGCATCGCCTATTTTATTATCATCCAAATCTATTTGATCGGCATTACTAACGGACGGGCAGTTATCTAAACCATCAATTAAGCCATCATTATCTTGGTCGGGGTCACAAATATCCCCACGATTATTATTATCCAAGTCTACCTGGTCTGGGTTGCTGACGGCAGGGCAATTATCAGCAGCATTGATGATGCCATCGTTATCATCATCTCTTAAACCGATTTCGCCGTTGATGGCAATATCAAACTCTAGGGCGGAAATAGTTAAATCATCTTCTTGTTGAATCAGTTCATCGGATAGTTCGTGCGCCGTTTTAATCGCACCAGCATTCGCTGTTGCCACAATTATGTTATTTAATTGTGCCAAAACTTCTGGTGTGAATTGCTGCCAGGCTAACGATTCAACGATTCCTTGCTGTTGGCTAGGGTCAGTAATAAAGTCCTGACTGAGCGCTTGCGTGGAGGTTTTTTGAATACTGTTAACGATAGCTTTTGCGATCAACTGCAATTGGGCATTATTCTGTGCAATATAATCTTGAGTTAAAACTTCAACATTTACAGATAATACGTCACTGAGTTTTTCAAGCGCCTGTATGGGATTTCGATCTGTGAGTAAATTGCTTTGCAAGCTGGTAAATGGCGTTACTAAACCATTATGAGATGCTGGAGCTTGCATAATAAAACCGCTGTTGATGATGAGGCCATCATCTAGATCTCGAGTAATGCCTGCTTTTGCCTGCACCAATAAAGCTTTGCCTTTAAAGTCTTTAAGCGGGAAGCGGCCTTGGTTATCCGTTTTAACAGAAGTTTCTTCAGCATCACACTGTCGGTTTTTATTACTGTCGATGCAGACGATGGCATTTTCTAAATAGCCATCAATAACACGACCATATTCGGTTGTTCCTGAAGAATCTGGGCTTAAATCTGAATCTTTTTTTGTATCGTTGGAGGACGAGCCACCGCAAGCCGTCAGTGCCGAGATGGCACCGATAGCTATCATGTTTTTCCAAAGTCTCATTGTGAGGTTCCTAAATTTTATAAGCTATTATTTGCTTTTATGGTGATTTCGAAATCTCTCGTCCAGCGAATCGCTTCTCCGCGGAAGTAGCTATTGACAGTTGCCGTTAATATTCCGTTTTTCGGCGTTGTGGTTTGTATGATGCGACCTTGCTCACGACCACTATAATTAATATGATTTTCGAGCTCAGATGATACGCTCCAATTTATTATCAGCTCTTCCAGTTCCTTCAAATTTAAATCAATAAGCTCGTTGGCATTAGCAGGCAGGATTAAATCTTGCTCTATATTTTTAAGGTTTATGTTGTTTGCGGCAATCAAACTATTGGTTAATGCGGCGCTGACTAGCTGTATTGGGTGGTTGGTATTGGCGTAGAGTGCTAAGTTTTTAATTTGATTATTCTGTTGAATAACTATTTGATTGCCATGCCATTCAAAATGATCAACTTCTTCTTTTTGCGCTAATAGTTGATTATCTGGCTGACGGAAAATAGAAAGTGTGTTGTTTTTTAAACGAGCATATAAACTGCCGTCAATATTAAAGGTAACTGGGCCTTCACCTTTAAGTTCACCTTGGTCTAGTCGTATAGGGTTGTAAGCTAAACGAGTATCCCATAATTGCCATTCATTATGACTGCTGATGAGTAGTTTATTACCCGCATCTAACCATTTAATGCCTTGCACTTGATTGCCTGCGAAAGAGAAATCTGTCATTACCTGCATATCGGCCAGTCTCACTATGTAGCTTTTTCTACCTTGCTCTTCGGTAATCAATGCGTAATCCGCTTGTGGATTCAATTTCATCAATAGAAGATTCGAATTCAATTGCAGATAATAATTGGTGGCTTCTCTCATCGTGCTTGAATCAAGTAGATAGATACGGCGTGCAGCATTGTCCCAAGCTAAGAGTTGTTTACCATCTTGTGAGACATCAAACTTTTCTAAACTCATTTGAGAGCAAGCAGCGATGACGGGGGTTTTATTATTATTCGTGAGGTAATGGTCGAATTTAAATATGCCATGGCTTGTAATATTATTATTACAGGCTCTAGGTGCCGTTGCTTGTTGGCTAGTATCTCGGGTTAAAAACAAACCGGTTCGATTATCTGAATTTAAATGCACGGAATGTACTTCCCCAGCTGGGGTTAGGCTTCTTGGTTGTGTCGGTTGCGAGTCGGGTGTTGAAGGTAAATTAGGTGCCGGCGCAGGAGCGGGCGCTGGTGCAGAGGTTGTTGCAGAGGCAAAAGCATCCACTTTGTTGCCTGTATTGTCTGTCATATTAGCGGATGGCAATACTTTGAATTTTGAGTTTGAATCATCTTCCGCTGTACTGGAGTCATTTAATATGGCTTCTGTACCAGGGGACAAATTGAGCGATTGTCTAAAAATTAATTGGCCATTAGTGGCTATATTGAGTTGAGAAAGTGTTCGCTCGGCATGAACTAGGGTCACTCCTGATTGTTGATTAGAAAACCCCCAGTTGAGGATTTCTTTTTCACTAATGTAATGGCCTGTTAATACTAAGGGTAAGATTTCCTGATTGATCAGGCTGATATCGGCAGGACTATCGATGGAGCGATTTAAAATCATGGCTTCAATCGTTGCAGTAATCGCATAGTCTGTTGAATAAAGCCATTGGGCTTGGCCTAAGTGCTCTCGAGCAAGGGCCTCTTGTTGTTGGTAGACAGAAGATATTTGAGCGTTTAACGGCCAAATGATACCTAATTTCTCAGCTAGATAATTCTTTGCTTGGTCAATATTGTTAACGCTAGGGTTGTGGTACAACTCGTGCCATAACAGGGTGGTCAATGCATCAGTTTGAGCACTCGACGTGGGCGCTTTTAAAACTAAAGTTTGTTTACCCGTTAACGAATTGACTGTTTCAAGCAGGCGTGTTGAATTTCCATCGGAAGATAGGGATTTTGTGTCGCTAGTTTTAGTTGTGTAGTTTTCTAACTCAGTCGTTTCGCAACGGCTATTTTGGTTGTTATCGATACACTCCCTTTCAATTAATTGTGATGTCAATGGAGCCGAATTAAAATTCTCACCTCCGCAGGCCGTGAGAAAAAAAATCAGTCCGGTTGTGATGACTTTTACCACAGGGATTAAGTTATTGATCAGCTTCATTGTAATTCTAAATCTAAATGATAATATGTCTTATTATTATTAATGTTTATTGCTGAGATGTAAACTAGTGATTTATCAAAAAGAAAATATGTTGAGCTTATCCATGGCGCTTTTACTGTCTGCTTGTGGAGGAGAATCTTCGAATAGTGACGACAAAAATGAGCTGCCCAGCTCAGGAACCATAGGCGGTGGGGGTTCTATACCTATTGTGCAGATTCCTGATCAGCCAATAAATGATACGGCGACATTAAAATCTTTTGCTCAGCAAAATATTTTTCAAAGTAGTCCGGGTGCCCAGTCTTTAGTGAGCTTAGATTTATCCAATAATCAATTACTGATTGCATTGGATTCACCAAATAGCTTGCGGCTTTTAGACGTTAGCGATTTATCCCAGCCTTCTTTAATTATTAATCAGGTTTTCGCCACCAGTACAGCGGCGAAAGCAGGTGATTACGAAGAAGAGGAAGAGGAAGAGGAAGAATCGTTTTTTCGAGTGCTTGACGATGACGATGACGATGACGATGACGATGACGATGACGATGACGATGACGATGACGATTATGGCTCTGTAACGTTATTTCCAAACACTTTAATACAAGCATCATTTGATAAAGCCAATCCATTAAATATTTGGGCGGTTGTTCCTTATCGCTCACCGAATCAAATAGAAATAGATTTGGGGATCGGTTATAGCAGCCAGTATGGTGTTTATGCGGGGGCGTCTTCTTTATTATCGGCTACTGGCGATAATAGTGATCGTTTTATGCGTGCGACCTCTAAAGATATGGATGGCAATGTCCTTGCCAGTACTGGTTATATCAAGAAAACAATACAATCTCAAAGCGGTCGTCAAATTGGTTGGCAGGTTTATGATAATGCATCGACAGGCTTAACGGATTACAACCTTGTTGAACTCAATTCGAAAGCCGAAGTTAGTGCTCAAAGTCCTGCTCTAACCTGGAAAAATGGTGATAAATTGCAACATTGGGCAATCGATAAAGAGGGGGAGACCTTAGCGATTGTTACCAAAGATGTATCGTCTCGGTTTAACCTTCATTTATTAGATATTAAAGTACTGGCTAATACTTCCATGCTTAATAGTTTTGTAATGCCATTGAATCCGGTTGCTAGCACTGCTGAAGTCGTTGCTGATGTTACTTTCTTTGATTCCGGGAAAGCGATTGCTATCGCTATGGCGAATCGAGTGGATATTTTTGATGTTACTTCGTCAACTTTAACTAAGCGTAATAGCTTATCTTATGTTGATTCGGTTAGCGCCATTGAGAGTCACCCAAAGCGAGGCTTTTTAGCGGTTATGCATGGGGATGATATTGAATTATTGGCTGCTGAAAAGCCTGAAGAGCAAGTATCGACATTGCAATTAAGTCAGACTTATCAGTATATGGATATGGAAGAAGATTCTTTAGTCGTTTTCTCGGCTACTCATTATCAGTTGCTGAGCTATTAAAATTAGTTTCTAAGATTAATAACTCACTATTAATAAATACAGGTATGGTCAATATTTTATAATCATACCTGTACTTAACCAGTTTGCTATAAATCCTGTACTGTGTTGATAGCTACCGAGTTGGCCATTAAGGATGATTAAGTTTTTCCATTCGTAGGCTAGACCTGCTTCAAAGCTGTTAGCAGAGTAGTTTCCTAATCTATGATCGGAACTGCCATAACCTGTGATATGAAATTCAGGGTTGTTGCTATCAGGGGCTTTATAAAAGTTGGCTGCACTCTGTTGATAATGTCGTGCCAGTAAATGCAGCGTCCATTGTTTATCGAGGTTGATATAACTTTTGCCATTAAAGGTTTGTGAACGAATCCCCCAGTCATCTTGATAAAGGCGAATACTTGTATGGGTGCTGATGGTATTGCTCCATTGTACTAACCAGTTCCCTGCAACGCCTCCACCTTGCCTTGATTCCGGTCTTTCTTCCGCGGATAAATAACTTTCCAAAATGCCATCATTGTTGCCATCGAATTTACGTAAAATGGTTTGGTAATGATTTGATAGGTAACCTGTATCATAGACAATAAAAAGATTACCATCGATGCTACTGCGTTGGGACATTATTTGGCTAATGCCTAGTTGGATATTAGTTGCGATTAAATCCTCCCAGTGAGTTTGGTAGTTTGAGTTGAATACCAGTGATTGGTTGCTTTGCAGTGAAGCTCCCAAGCTGTAGCTACGATTTTTGTAGCGATCAGCAAACCATAAGTAATTGGCAGAGACTGCATTGCTTTTATAATCCGGCTCTTCTGAATAATCTAATCCGATAGTTAATTCATGACGTTTTTTATCTCGGCTTAACCAACTGATTCCCGCGGAGTCTCTTTGCTCTACAGGTACGGTTACGTTCTGTACGCTGTAGCCTGCACTATCGATACCATAAATGTTAGAAGAAGAGGCTGCCTTAACAGTATCAGGAGCTGTAGTCATCGTTACTTTGGGTTGCCATGCGGGTGATGCTCCTGAGATAGTATCCAAACCCGCAGTGACCTTAATTTGATGGTCGACAGAGGGGTTGGATTCAATGCTCAGAGTATAGTCATCAACGGCAATGCGTTTATCATTTTCTTGATAGCTTAAATATTGAACTGAGATTTTATCATCGGCCTGCACCAGTGCGGATGCGGCAGCTGTCAATAACGCTAGGCTGGTCTTGTTTTTCATTAATTACATCCACAGCCGCCGCCAGCAACACCTAAACCGCCGCGACTGCTTTCTTTAGAAGCGTATATTTTTTGGTTGAATTTTTCACTGTCGGGATTTAATCCGCCTGGCTTCATGGTCGCTTTTGCTAAGGTCGCTTTTTGCCAAGGTTTTACTTTTTCCGCAGTGAAGATATGCAAAAAATTATCCCAGATTGGTTGATCAGCTTGCGGTAACTTTTTTGCGAAATAATGGCTTGTTAATTTATTTGAGGGATAAGCCATTTTTGTTGCAGTTTTATTTAATTTTATGATTCTTTCTGGATTTGGTTTGAGTTGTTTGTCATTCGCAACACTTGTGGCTTGCGTTTCAATGGCTTCTGTATTGTGGGTTGCCAGTATTGCCATACTGTTATGGCTATAACGATTGAGCGTATTCTCTGAAGTATTTTCAGGGTTATCTTGTAAGTATTGATAATGGCCGCAGGCACTTAACCCGCTAGCCATAATGACTAGCTGGGTATATTTAATTAGTTTCGCCATTACTTGTAGCCTAGTGTAATAAGATCAGACTTGATGATCTCGTCGATATTTGCCATCGCGCCAAGGTGCATTTTTTTAACGATACCATTCTGGATGTAATACAGAGCAGGCATGCCTAAGGGTTCAAAAACATCAATCATTTGCTGCTCAGGATCCATGTAGACACGAAAATTAAGGCCTCCTGTCGGTTTAAAGGTATCGATATAGGCTTGCCCTTCATCGATCTCCTCATCGACATTGATGCCTATCATATCGATTTGCTGATTGTCTAAGTTGGGAATTAATTGCGATATCTGTGGTAGCTCTACTCGACAAGATACGCACCAAGACGCAAAAAAATCTATGATGGTAATTTTATTTTTATCAATGTTTAACGCTTGCAGTAATTCAGGGCTAAGCTCTTCACCATTTTCAACAGCGTAACTGGGGAGGGTGGTTAGGGTGGTTAGGGTGAGTGTGGCGGCAATGATTAGGGATGAGATTGGATTTTTCATTGTTATTGATGGCTAAGTAATTAATATTACCGCATCTTAATGATTGTGATTATCATTTGCAAATGGTAATCAATGTTCATCCCTAGTTATCGTCGTCGGAAGTAAGCTATGTCAGTCAAAATCACAAATAGAGTAAACAGAAAAATCCGCTTCACGAAGCTTGGCTGAGCCACCTAATGCAGGCAGGTCGATAATTGCCGCGCACTCAACCACTTCAGCACCTAATTGTTTAACGAGTTCACAGGCCGCCAACATAGTGCCTCCGGTGGCGATTAAATCGTCAATCACCAGTACCTTATCACCGGCTTTAAACGCATCGGTATGTAGTTCTATGGTCGCGCTACCGTATTCTAGGTCGTAGCTTTGAGTAATCGTCTCGTAAGGCAGCTTTCCCTGTTTGCGCACAGGTACTAGAGTAAGACCTAGCTCATAGGCAAGAGGAGCACCTAATAAGAACCCTCGGGCATCCAGTGCGGCAATCCCTTGAATATCTTGACCTTGATAGCGGTGAACAAAGCTATCGATCAGCATACGAAAGACTTTTGGGTCGTGCATGAGTGGGGTGATGTCGCTGAATTGAATGCCTGGTTTTGGCCAGTCTGCAATGGTGCGCACGGCTTGGCGGATTTGTTCGCTATAAACGCTCATGGAGTTCTCGACGATGGTAATAATTATGGAAGTTTAAACAGGATATTGCATAGAGAGGATAGCAGCCTAACGAGCGTTAGGCTGCTGAGCAGTATGACTGCTTTCTAAGAAATCTATGAATAGATTATTAGAAGTGTACTTTAACTAATGCGCTTACTAC
>Ga0105352_1001249_pt1 | contig 13674 bp, 9 predicted proteins | sample EN8Hudsemesocosm_FD_83507 | JGI IMG/M metagenome (GOLD analysis project Ga0105352, IMG submission 83507) | Methane-oxidizing microbial communities from mesocosms in the Hudson Canyon - EN8B Hudson Canyon | ecosystem: Environmental > Aquatic > Marine > Cold seeps | place: Hudson Canyon | collected...
TACTTTACGTAAATCGATTGACAATATTGATTTCGCAACCGCAAATGACCCTGATAGCACCTTAGGTGTATTCTATTCTGGACACTCATTAGGTACCATTAGCTCTCAAGCATTCGTCGCTACCGCTAATTCAACAACAACCGATGACGATAACATCACCGCATCTATGTTTTTCACACCTGGTGGCGGCATCACACGATTTTTTGACAATTCACCCGCTTTCGCTCCCAACATTATTGATGGACTTGCGTTTCAAGGCGTTACTGTTGACACATCATCTTACCAAGCTTATCTAAATATATTGCAAGCTGCGCTAGACCCGTTTGATGCAGTAAACTTTACTGATAATTTAGTAGCCAATAACAGTAAGGTTCTTTATATGATGGCTGTCAACGACAAGGTCATCCCTGTCTCACAAGCCTCTGATGATCGCACTTACAATGACGTAACAGGAAACGGAGTGACTATTGCAGGCTCAGTATCACATTTATCTGGCGCGGAGCCTTTAGCACAATTAACGAACGCTATAGACCTTCAAGCAGCTGGTAATGGAAATACAAACTTAGGCATTGCTGTTTCGCGTTATACAGCATGCGATGCAAACCATGGTACGCCATCATCAGCATCCCCTTTGTCAGGCTTTAGTGAGAACGTCGCCCAAGCAACAAGCATTGTCACTTCTAACGGCGCATTTGTCACCGTAGCCGACGACACTGTACTTCAAGCTTTACCATTACCTGCATGGTCAAAAACTACCGCTTGCTCACCATAACAACAAGCCTTATTAAGAGTTAAACATAAGCCCTGCCAAGGAAACTACGCAGGGCTTTTTTATGCCCCCTCACCATCCATACCACGTTAATTATTATATCAAGCCAAAAGACACTAGAACTAACAGAAGATCAGAATAAAATCTCATCAGTAGCAACGGTGCTACTAAACTTAATAGACATCAAATTAAAAACATTAAAACCTAGTAGTTAAGGGTGTATTTAGCAATTATCACTGTTGACCCTCGTTAAGATTTACGTATAATGCCTGCTTCTAAACCACCTCATCACAAACTGGTTTAGAGCATACAAACCCACAGTGTATGTTAAGAAGATTTGAGTAATGCCAGTATGATGGAATTGGTAGACATAGGGGATTCAAAATCCCCCGCTGAATAAGCGTGGCGGTTCGAGTCCGCCTACTGGTACCATTACTCAAAAAAATGATTTCTATTTTTGCAGAAGCCTTCTTCAAACAGTATTCCTAATTTCACCCAACTCTACCCCAGCATTATTGATTTTGAAAAATACTTGGCGACGCCTTAACTTAAAAGTATGATTAAGCCATGAATAATCAGCCTGGACTTTATCTATTACTTGCTGCGGGTTTTTCTCGCCGTTTTGGCAGCGCTAAACAATTACACCTTCTACCTTCTGGCCATTCAATTATCAGCGTCTCTATCGAAGCCCTACAGGCTTCTGGATGTGAGTTTGTCGTCGTAATACGGGAAGATGACACAGCTATTTCTACCCATCTAGACACGCTGAATGTTGAAACCATTAAAGTCACCTATGCCCAAAAAGGCTTATCGAGCGTTATTGCAGAAGCAACAAGAAATTTAGACGTAGATAACATTGAATGGCTAGGTATTTGTTTAGGGGATATGCCTTATATAAAACCGACCACCCTTTCAAAATTATCCGTTCACGCTTCAGCAACCAGTATTGTGCGGCCTAGCTATTTAGCTCAGAAAGGACATCCAGTGTTATTTGGACGCAAGTATTTTAGCGCGTTAAGAAGTTTAGAAGGCGATTTGGGCGCTAAAGAAATTATTCAAGCACACCCAAAAGCATTAAACATTTTGGATGTGGAAGATGCGATGGTGCTACATGATATCGACGAAACCAAAGATATTATTAGCACAAGCTAATCACGCCACTTGTTAAGTTAGGCTTACTAGATGGCAATCTTAACTAGCACCTTCCCTGAAACAATATAAGTCGGGTTTTAACCCAACATTGAAGTTGACCAACACACTGATTTGCTTCAGGACGGGAATTAACTAGTCATCACGCCATCGCTCGACGCATTGCTTGATGCACTTAGAGATTTTTGATTGGAGACACTCACTAACCGACCTAAGAATTGATGCCGCTCGGCGAGCACTTGCGCCATAATAGACACCGCTATTTCGGTCGGTCTTTTACTACCAATATCAATACCGATTGGGCTATGTAATTGACTTATTTCAGACTCAGAGCAATCTAACTGCGCTAGGCGTTTTCGTCGGTCGACACTCGTACGTGCCGAACCCATCGCACCAATATAAAAAGCCTTGGTTTTTAATGCTTCCATCAAGGCCATATCATCCACTCTTGGGTCATGCGCTAGCGCTAAGATGGCGCTATACGCATCAGAAAAACGCGCTTTGACTAAATCATCAGGCAAACACCTGATCACTTCGACACCTACTTGCTGATAACCTTGTATAAAAGCCTCTCGGGGGTCGCACACAGTTACCGAGAAACCGACACTCATTGCTATGCTAGCAACACTGTACGAGACTTCTCCTGCACCCAGTAACAACATTTTAAAAACAGGCCCAAACAATACTGCAATTGATTCAGCTGACTGCACAACATCTGGCCCAACCATCGTTTCAGCAGCCAAAGAAACCCCCATTTGACCATCAGCCAAAGAAACCTCCCTTCGGATGCGCTGCCGTAGGTTTAATGCGTTCTGTATTTCATTGAAATGCTGAACAGTATGCGGCGTTGCGTTTAAACGCTCAATAAGTATTGTTAACTGCCCACCACAAGGCAACATATACTTTGCTTGATCCTCACCCGAAATAGAGTAGTCATACAGCAAAGGGTTATTTAAACGATTCAAATCACTTGAAGCCGCAGAAAACTGACGAATCAATGTTTCTTCTATACATCCACCTGATAATGAACCGACAACACCACACTCTTCTTGATAAGCGAGCATTGAACCGGCAGGCCTTGGGGATGACCCCCAAGTTTTCACAATGGTACACAACCAAACAGTTTTAGCCTGATTAAGCCATTGAGTAACCGCATCTAAAACACGATGCTCTGTACTCAATACAACGGTTTCACTTCCAGAGACTCCAACGGCCATAACGGTAGTTAAGACAACCTCAACGGAAGCGATCTTAACCGCCTACCCGTCGCAGCAAAAACGGCATTTCCTAATGCTGGCGCTAAGGGTGGCACACCCGGCTCACCGACACCACTAGGGCTTTCATTACTATCAACAAGGTGTACTTCAATCTTTGGTGTTTCATGCATTCGAAGCAAGGCATAATCATCAAAATTAGACTGTTCAACACGTCCATTTTTTAAGCTAATTTCTCCGTAGAGCGCGGCAGTAAGGGCAAATATAACCCCTCCCTCCATTTGAGCTTTCACGATATCTGGATTTACAACGATACCGCAGTCAACAACGCAAACTACTCGATGCACTTTAATGGCACCATTATCGACTGAAACTTCCACCACTTGGGCAACGTAGCTTCTGAAACTTTCATGTACCGCAATACCCCGGTACCGCCCTTCTGGTAAAGCACTATTCCAAGCGGCATGTTTTGCGACCAAATCCAACACCTGTTGATGACGAGGATGGTTTTTTAATAATGCACGCCTGAATTGATAAGGATTTGTTGAGGTTTCATGCGCTAACTCATCAATAAAGCTTTCGACATAAAAAGCATTTTGAGAATGTCCGACTGAGCGCCAAAATGACACAGGCACACCAATATCTGCATGCGTATGACGTACCTGCAAATTAGCAATACTATAGGGAACACTAACCGCCCCCTCTATGGCTGTTTCATCATTAGGCACTGCAATACCTTGCATCGCTAAACCAGCCGAACCAAGAACACCATACATAAATTTAGGTGCCCAAGGATACTGAGCTGGAGCAGCATCGCGAATATACCAATCAAGTAAATTAGGCGCGACAATCTGATGATCCCAACCTGTCACCACACCCGATTCGCTCAGCGTTGCTTTTAACTTGTGATAAGTCGCAGGTCGGTACCAGTCATGCTTCGTATCCTCTTCACGAGACCACATTAACTTAATTGGGCGCTTAGCCTGATAAGCCACTGCCGCAGCCTCTTCGATAAAGTCTTGAGTGAGACGTCGACCAAACCCACCACCAATAGCCGTTACAGTTACATCAACATCATCAGGCGAAAGATCTGTCACGCGTGCCACCGCTATTCTTGCAAGATCAGGCGCTTGTGTGGGCGCCCAGACTTGCGCACGATCATCATTCACCTCAACGACACAGTTCATAGGCTCTAAGGTCGCGTGTGCTAACAATGGCGTCTGATATTCAACTTCGATCGTTCGAGCAGCTTGTTCCAATGCCTCTTCAAAATCGCCCTCATCCCGAGCATAGTCGCCGTCATCTTCAATGGCCGCTTTTTTGAAAGTATTAAACATTTCATCTGATGAAAGCGTCGCTAAGGCGCCTTCATCCCACACTATTTCTAATAAGTTTTGTGCTTTTCTGGCTTGCCAATATTGTTCAGCGACCACTGCAATACCGTTATATATTTCATATACAGCCACCACCCCTTTTGATTCAAGTGCTTGCTCTGCATTAAAGCTTTTAACCTTGCCACCCATTACAGGACAACGGCTAACCACCGCATAAGCCATACCATCAACTTCAGAATCTATGCCATAAGCGGTACGACCATTTACTTTTCCTGAGATATCTAATCGTGCATTCTGTTTGCCAATATAACGAAATTCAGAAGCCTTTTTTAATTTTGGTTTTGATGGTACTGACTGTGATGCAGCAAGCGCGGCCAATTCACCATAGCTTAACGACTGATCCTTGCCTTGAAGCAATACGTGGCCATTTTTGGCAACGCATTGCGTGGTAGGCACGCCAAAGACTTCTGCTGCCGCTGCAACGAGCATTGCGCGCGCAGTAGCACCCGCCTCTCTAATTTGCACCCAACTGGAAGACATACTGTTACTGCCTCCAGTCATTTGAAGGCCGTAGTCTGGATTACGATAAACACTATCAACCGGCGCGTATTTGATTAAGATCTCTGCTGGCTCTATCTCTAGTTCTTCTGCTAAAAGCGTCGTCAAACCAGTTGTCGTCCCTTGCCCCATTTCAATACGATCAAGGGTAAACACAACTTCCGATTCTTTTGATATCTCTAGCCAGGCATTGGCTATCCAACTCTGATCTTGTGACAAGCCTTGCCCACTAAATGTTGCGCAACCTGGTAGATTAACTGCGAGAGAAAAACCACCTGTCGCAGTAACTGACGCTTTAAGAAATTGACGGCGCGTGGCCTTAAATACATTATTCGGCATCCTAACACTCCCTCAATTTATTGTTGTTTTAAATTATCAGCTGCATGATGTATTGCCGCTTTGATTCTAGGGTAAGTGCCGCAACGACAAGCATTTCCAGACATTGCACTATCGATATCAGCATCGGTAGGACTGGCATTAGTCGCCAGTAATGCACTCGCTGACATCAACTGACCAGACTGACAGTAACCACACTGAGGCACATTAAACTCTACCCAGCTTTCTTGAAGTGGATGCAGCTTATCCTCAGACCCAAGACCTTCAATGGTTGTGATACTTTGGCCAGCGACAACACTAAGAGGCGTAATACATGAGCGAATTGGTGCACCATTCAAATGCACAGTACAAGCACCACACAAACCCTTGCCGCAGCCAAACTTTGTTCCCTTAAGTTTAAGCTCATCTCTTATCACCCACAAAAGAGGCGTATCAGCTTCAAACTCAACTACGCGATCCACACCATTTACTGTAATTTTCATCCTAGACCTCTTAGACGCTTATCTTATAATTCTTATTAACAACGCAAATAATCATATGTGACCACAGGTCATGATTGCAACAGATATATCACATATGACAGCAAACAATCAGTCTAACGAAATGACAATTTTCAAAAGTGAAAAGAGGGATTAAAAGCTGATACCTGCGAACCTATGCAGAGTTTGCTTATAACTAGAAAACAAAAACTTAATATTGTTCTTCTAAAATAGCTTGTATTTCAAAGGAACCAACAGCCATGTGAGCAATTTCAATAGGCACTTTGGTATCAATTATTGAGGATTGTCGAAGCACATCACTTGTGGTGTTAATAAGCACATAACGCTCATCTTTTTCTTTAGAGCGATCAATTTGAAACACGCCCTCTAGATAACCATGTGTCGACCAAGTTTCTGCCTGATACTTCAACAATGGCCCCGTCATAATTCGAACAGGTTTTTTATCGGCATCCAAGGTAATAATTTGCGGAAAAAAAACACCATGCGGAATACTTAACTTCTTAAAAGTACGTATAAAGGTTCGTATCCGCAAAGGGTAATTATCATTTGTTTCCGAAGGTAAACTTACAAGAATAAATCGACTATCACCATCACTAAAACGGTAATACAAATCATCATTTGATAATTGAAAAGCTTGGGAACGTCCCATTTCCATTGTAGGCGTTACAAGATTAGGCAAATGATCGCAGCATTGCTTTGTAAATGCATTAAAGTATAGATCAAACTCTTTTTCACCAGAGTTCAAAATTCCAACAGCAATAGGATCAGCCCCTTCTGGTAAGCTTAACTCGCCACTCTCCTCCTGACTAAATTCCTCATAGACTCTAGCCTGAGTGTATTCAATTTTCTTATTCCGCTTCTTATCTAGCGCATTAGAGACCAAAACTGGATCATAGAATGTATTTTGCAAATTACCGTCAACATCAACAGTAATAAAATAAGGTGCTTTTTCAACCTCTTCTCTGGCCCCTGTTCGTTCTAACTCATCACCATCAACAAACTTAATAGAGTCAACCTGGGTCGCGTCATACACGCTTGAAGCATCATCGCTAGTTTTGTTCGCTGTTAGGTTTTTGAGGACTTCTGCCTTGGCTTTTCTTTCAGACTCTAAATAGGCTTTTTCAAAAATGCTTAGGTTTTTCTTGGGAGCACTCTCCGCTGTATCTGGCACGATATCAGACGGTGCATTAAATATACTTTCATCTGCAGATTCAACTATTGAGTTAGAGTTAGAGTTAGAGTTAGAGATAGCATCAGCTGCTGACTCCTCCCCCCCTGTTGCAAGCAACTTCTCTGCTGTGATCTTTTTTGAACCAAGCTGAGACGCCTCTGAAGTTTGAAGATTAGCGTTAGATGATGACTCTTCACTTATGCGCTTACTCGAACCATCTTCTTTATTTTGGCCTGCCACAACCTCTGTTTTTGGCTGAGCCTCTACTACCGGCTCAGCCGATACCCCGCCAAAACTATCTTCAGTCACACTATAACGCTCTGCATACGCACTTATTGCAAGCAAAGCACTCAAAACCAAAAAACAAAGTTGTTTTATCTCTTTCATTACACCAACCCTCTAGAATGAGCGTTTAAATGATACACCTAGACCAAATATTCGGGTAACAAATTTAACATCTAAGCCTGCATAAGGGTTATAAATAACGTTAGTCAAGTTGGTACAGTTTAAGTTACAACTAGTATTTGATGGAATATAATCGATAGATTGCATATAAAACAATGTAGCTCCAACAGTCGTTTCTTTATCCCACTTATAGCTAAAACCTGTACCAAACATTTTCATATCACCAAGCGGAAGCGGTCCAAATACGTCTTTACCAACTGGCGATGTTCTAAGTTCAAGCCCAAAGCGTACATCTAGTCGAGAGTTCACATGCCGAGTAAGACCTATACCATAATGCCAAGTATCTTCTAAACCAACAGGCAACGTTAAGGAGGTCGCTGTTACAAAACTTGAAAGTAAACGAGCCGTCGTTAACAGCTCAAGGGAGCGATCAAAATGAAATGTAAACTCATCCCACTCACTCCAATCAGTCCATGTTGCATCCATATTCAGCGTGTAATCTGGAGACAAACGAACACTGACACCCGTAGAGAATTTTTGAGGCATCGTGAGCTTCATACTCACATTACCAGCCTCGCGCGGCACACCACGCGGCAAACCTAAAATCGCAGCGGTAATTGCACCAATAATTGAAGCATTAAAGCCCTGCCAAAAAGCAGTCCACTCATCGGTATAATCCATTAAGAATTGCCCTTTGAGTTCCATTTCAGCTTCACTTAAATAAGAAGCACCCCATGAAAACCAATCATTAGGTTTCCACAAAACACCCATATTATAAGTTGGAGATATAGTTTCCTGCATATCCATGTCAATACGGCCAACGTCATCCCATGGTCCGATGTTACCCTGACATAATGATAGAAATGGCTGCAATGGATCACGACGTTTACCAATAGGCTTGTCAAATTCACAAGCAAAGGCATCCTGTAATATCTCCGTTACTGCAATCAATAAGTTTGGTGCCCGGTTATGTTGCCCAATATAAAAGCCCTGATGGGAAAGCTGAACACCAAATCCGACAGACCACTCATCACTGATCCGGTAACCTACAGCTGGAGAAAAATAGGTGTAACGCTGAACAGCGGCTTCTTTTCCTAAATAAATACCGGGGTCTTCGGCCTCTTTAAAGAAGTTACCCGCAAAAGCCATATAGTTTTTATTGGCAAAAGTAAATTTTGAACCGGGCGGGTTAATCGAAAAACCAATTTGAGGAGGCAATAGTGCTGGACCATTCCAAGGTAACTGCTGCAAACCAAAACCAGGTAGATACAACGACGCTTTGTTCGTATGACTTTCACCCAAGCCATCTTCACCAACTACTGGGTCCCTTTCTACAGTCGTGTCGTATGTATTAAATCCCGTTCCGTTCAAGCCAAATAGTTCATAATCGAATTCGCCGTTTTCTTTACGCGGAGCAATGAAGGTAGCATCTAGATCAAGACCAATAATTAAGTTATCTACCTCAAACTGCCGTCCCTTCAGCTCAGTCAAAAGCGCAGGATTTTGATAAACAGCACTCGTAGTAGGGTTACGATCAGCAACAATAGCATTACCTAGCGACAATGCCTTTGAATCGATCGTTATACCATTCGCTAACTGTGCAATTACTTGCGGCGGAAAAATAAACACCGAAATAAGCACCAACACTATGGTTTTTTTTATCTTCCTAGGAAGCAACTTCACAAATAGAATCCTTTACCGTAGTTCAATCGTTACCAATAAATAGCTTGAAAATTGTTCACTATTACCAATTAAATGCGCCAATATTGATGGGGTAAGATAAACCAAGCGATAAATCAGAAGCATCCTCAGTTAAACCAAAGCCAAAGCTCGTATTCATTATTGTTTTAGGATCAACACGAATACCGAGAGAGAAATTCATCGATCCGTTTACTGAATCAGGAGAAGAGGCATTGGTTCCATTCGAAAAAAACAGTTTCGTTTCTGTGCTGTAACCAATTTGGGTGGAAATACTAAGCGAAGTATCATACGACAAAGAATAAGAGAATCCACCTGAAAAAGAAAAACTCTGACCTTGCTGAACCGTTTTAAGTATCTGACCACCACGCACTTGATTTAAGCCGTTCTCTTCTAACACATAACTAGAACTCACAGAACTAAAGAGCACTACAGGATCAAGTACTTTCGATACACTTAAACCTGTAGAAAAAGAATACGTCCCACTTCCCGTTGAAAGCTGTCTAGAGGAATCAATTTCATAAGGACTCACTCCAGTTTTAGAACTAAAGGTAGTGTTCATAGTTACGGTCGCTTTACCAGGTACGTAAGCAAAAGGCTGCCAACGCAAACTAAGACTAACGTCACCAAAATCTGTTACGGATAATGATCGCTGAGTATCGTAACGTGATGATAAAGGCACTCGAACGTTTAACGTTAAGTTATTTAACAAACCATAATCAAAGCTAAATGAGTTAGTAAAGGAATGCGATGCTGAAGGATTAACGTTTGCATTTCGAACAGTACTGTTCACTACCTCTAATGAAATTCTAGAATCAGAGGTATAAGAATAATCGAGCGAGTAACTAAGCGACTTACCACCCGAACGTAGTAATGAGTAGTTTTTCTCAGCTGCTTGGAATACTTCTTCCAATTGACGCGTTGAGTCCTCATCGTCAGACTGTTTTGCTAATGCATCTCTTGCCTTATCTACCTTCGACTGTTCTTCTTCCGAATAGGCATTTGAGATGAGAAGCATTGAGGACGCTATCACCAACACTCTTACTACCCAAGAATTCATTGCATATCCCTTTTCATTTCCATGAGTTAATCAACTATATAGTCGTATTTATTATTTAATTTTTGGTCGTATTTATTATTTAATTTCGTCTAAAGTGCAGTAACTTATTAGTGTTCGTTACTGAACTTTCACTCCCTGCAGGGTTGTCTTTTAAGCGCTCAAGTTCATTTTGAATACGGTATTGAAGCATATCCTGATAGTCAGGCAAAACCCTGAAAGCTTGTAATGATAGAGTCTGGTCATCAATAAATCGCAAATCTTCTTCTCTTAACTCCAAGCCATCAATTGGCTTGGTATCACCTGGAAAAATAACAAACAACACATTCTGGTCCCACTTTTCTTTAAACCGCTCCAAGGTAAATGTAATATTCCCTTTTGAAGGGTCTGCAATATAAACTCGCCCATCTTTAACTGTTTTCACAACAACAAAATGTTTAAAGCCTGAATAGTGAATCGGTACAATCGCAGGGTGATCCAGTTCAATCAAATCTTTCAGTTCGGCCTTAAAACCACCTGCTGGAAAACCTAAAGCGGTTACAAGTCGTTTCATATCCAGCATTGAGAACCCACGTCGATCGACGATACGATCACTTTCTCCGTAATGCAGCAAACCTTCCATGACCTGACGCTCTTGAAAGTTACGACCTAAATAATGCTGTAATACGGTTGTTAAAGCAGCAGAACCACAACTGTAATCAAAAGCCTGCCTAACAATATTTCGATATTTTACTTTTGATAATGGCTCAACAATAACTGTCTCAGAAACAAATATATCGCCACTATTCATCGCTAAGTCATAATGAATAGTTCCAGGTGGCTGTGGTTCAATTTCTTTAAATTGATGCACCAGGTTCAATAATAGTAAGGATGCTGCTGTGATCAGAACCATATTTCCGTTTGCCTTACATTCCACTTATGAGATGTTATAGATACTAGATGCATAACGCCTAACGAATCTAATATTCCATTTTTAATTCGAGCAATAATTCAGTTACGCAAAGATACATTAATTCCTAAAACGGGAAAGATAACCAGTGCTCAAAATATACGGAGATAACGCACAACAGAATAATCTGTTAAGTTCATCATAAAAAAAGGGGCTTCAAAGCCCCTTCATTTAAATCCGTTCTACTTCAGCTTTCCGCACCATCACATCCTGATAGTTCCGGTAATCCCCCGCACCAAGACTATCGCCCAGCATATTTGAAATAGACTGCACCTCTATTAAGCTTGTCTCTTTCGGATTACCCTCTTTAACATCACGCAAGATAACAACTGAATAATTGCCTTCTGAAGTACTAAATCCAACAACATTTTCGCTACTTACCTCAGATTTTTCGAGTGTAAATACTTTGGTGACCAGCCCCCGAGCAACGTTAATAGCATCCCGATTCACATCAACATGCACCTCCCAGTTTAGCCCCATATCGGCCGAAACAGCTTTAGGCTCTTCTCCTGCTTTTACACGAGCAACAAACGCCCCACCAACAGATTCAGCAAACTCAGCTGTTTTATTCGCCTTAAGAACTCGTTCTACCTGAACTTTTACGTCCTCCAATGCTAAGACACTCTCTTTATGCAATTCATTGACACGAAACACTACCGAATAACCTTCATCAATTTCTATAATTTCGCTGTTATTGCTATCTTTAACTAACTCATCACTAAATAGCACTCTTTGGACTTTTATATTCGAAAATATTTTATGCGTACTTTGCTCAGATACACCCGCAAGTTGTTTAACATCCAAACCTAGCTCGTCTGCAGGCTCACTCAAATCAGAAGCCGCATAGCTTATATCTGCAAGACTTTCCGTTTTTTCGGCATACAACTGAGCAACTCGCTGATCACGCAAGCGGTTCGATAGTTCTCCGCTCATTTCTTCAAAACTTGGAATTATAGTTTGCTCTACAGCAAGTAGTTTTATTAGGTGATAGCCGAACTCTGTTTTAACTGGCGCAGTCACCTCTCCTTCTTTTAAGTTAAATAATGCTGTCTCAAAATCAGAAACATAAACACCACGACCGGAACGTCCTAAATCTCCACCTTCTTTTGCAGAACCTTCATCTTCTGACAACTCTACCGCTAATACAGAAAATTCTTCACCGGCTTTCAGTCGGGTTTCTATAGAGGTAATTTTCTCAAGCGCCTGCAGCTCTTGAACATTATCATCAATCTTAATAAGAATATGCGCAGCTTGACGCTCCTCATCACCTTCAAATTCAGCTTTTTCTGACTCATAAAGTTTACGCAGTTCTTCATCACTCACTTCAATTTCTTTACTCAAGTCTGAGCGTTGAATTTCAACAAAAGAAACATCTACATTTTTTGGTTTTTTATACGATGCTTTATTCTCTTGATAATAAGCATCAATCTCATCATTAGTAACAGTGATCGCATCTAAATAATCTGCCTGAAGCACTGTTGTAACACCAAATGAACGCGATTGACGATCCAGCCCAATAATCTCATTACGCTCATCTTTTAATACAAACGCAGAAGCAATCAACGCTGATCTAGATTGATCTAATACAAACTGTGACCGCAATGACTCTCGATAGCCATTTAAAGTAAGACCCGCATTTCGCAGAATCATCTGTAAACGCTCACCGTCAAATACACCACTGACTTTGAACTGCTCTATACTCCGAATATAACTATCAACAGCATCGATCGATACATATAAGCCTTTGTCATCAGCATCCTGTTTAAGAATTTCCTCCTGAATTAGCCCTTCAAGTACAGAGGACCGTAACAAGCCCTCATCTATCAAGCCAGGATCTACACGCTCACCCATCTGAGATAAAATTTGACGACGCTTTCCTTCTAGCGCACGAGTAAAATTAGATTCTGTAATCCCCTCACCATTTACTGATGCCACCTCAGGCTCACCACCTAGACTACCCACAATTGATTCAACACCAAATAAGGAGAACACGACAATGATGAAACCAACTACAATCTTTGCCACAGTTCCCTGTGCGCTTTTACGCATATCTTGAAGCATACAGCCCTCTAAATTTAATTTTCAGTATTATTGTTGGATAAACTTTTTTCATAAACCAGTTTGATTAACTTATATAAATACAAAAAGGCGCATTCAATTTGAACGCGCCTTTTTGTATTCAAAGAAGCACTGATTTTGCCATTTATTTTCTTATACGAACACCAATGACATCAACCTTCTTTTATGCAAACTCATACTGAGTTTGCATAGTTTTCAAAAAGACTTAGTTTACCGCGTCTTTTAATGCTTTACCTGCTTTAAAGCTAGGATTCTTAGAAGCTTTAATTTGGATCTCAGCACCCGTTTGTGGGTTACGTCCAACCCTAGCAGCACGATCTTTAACAGAGAAAGTACCAAACCCGATCAAAGTAACTTGATCGCCATCTTTTAACGCACCAGTGATTGATTCAACAAACGCATCAATTGCTCGACCCGCTGCCGCTTTAGAAAGATCTGCAGATTCTGCAATTGCA
>Ga0105352_1001260_pt1 | contig 13597 bp, 7 predicted proteins | sample EN8Hudsemesocosm_FD_83507 | JGI IMG/M metagenome (GOLD analysis project Ga0105352, IMG submission 83507) | Methane-oxidizing microbial communities from mesocosms in the Hudson Canyon - EN8B Hudson Canyon | ecosystem: Environmental > Aquatic > Marine > Cold seeps | place: Hudson Canyon | collected...
AGATCGCATATTGGTTTCGAACACCAGCCACCGCCACTCAGTTAACAATAAAGCGCCAATAGATATGTCACAATTTGATACCGACCAATTATTCCAAATCGCTGAAAAACTCAGCCAGGATTTCTCTCTTTTTCCTGAGCAAGAAGACAGCGCTGCCAGCCCCCATATCCAGGGCCTGGTTGATTCAGAGCAAATTCAAAAGAAGCTTGAGTCTCTGCAACAGCTCAATATAGACGACTACATTCAAGACGTTGTGGCTCCCAGTGAGTCCAAGCAACGCATGAATGCCAAGCAGCTGGTGCACAAACTCACCAACCGCTTTATTACCGAGCAAGAGTTTGGGCCTTTATACGTAGCCGAAGTTGAATTGTCGTTCAACAACCAATTTCGCCGTATCGGCTTCATTGGGCAAAATCGCTCAGAGCAAAACGGCGCTTGGTTACCGGAGCACCATACTCAAGCCGTTAAAGCCATGCGTGGCTTTGCCAAACATGCCATCCCCATCGTTACTCTGATTGACACCCCTGGGGCTGACGCCAGCGAACAAGCCAACCAAAATAATCAAGCCCACAGCATCTCAAGATTGATTGCCGAGATGGCTAACTGCGATACTCCTACCGTGGGTATTATTCTAGGTGCGGGTTACTCCGGCGGTGCCATTCCACTGGCATCCACCAACGTATTATTGTCCTTACGTGATGGCATATTCAATACCATTCAGCCTCAAGGTTTGGCCAGCATTGCTCGTAAATATAATTTATCCTGGCAGGAATGCGCAAAATACGTGGGTGTATCGGCTTACGAACTGCTACCAAAAAACGTTATCGATGGCATTGTAGATTTTGCTCCCAGTGATCGTATCGATAAACTGCAAAATTTGCTTAATGCCATTAACTCTAGCATTGCCAGCATCGAAAAAAGAGCCGTAGACTTTGCTCGTGAAAACCCCTATTTGATGGATCATTATCAGCGCAGTGTAGAGCGCTACCTGAATCCATCCGACAAGCTGGCTGCCATGGAAAAAGGCTCCAACCTTATGTTGGCTTCTTCTCCTTCAGAGCACCATAACCTGTTCCGCATGACTTACCGCTACATGCGTTATTTGACTCTTCGTAAGCGTATTTCCTCTACTACAATCGGCCATTACAGCCGCCTTGCCGAGGTAGAAGTTCCCAGCGGCAAACTTATCGAGCGCCAGGAAGAAGAAAAACGTAAAAAATTCCAGAAATGGCTACAGGCTCCAGACAAAATTCGTTACGACGATGAACTCAACAAACTTTGGAAAAACTATTGCCAAAAGAACGAAGAGCGCGGCGAGACTCGAGGCTCCATTTCACGCCTGTTCTTTGGCGAACCAGAAGACAACTATCAAAAGTCCAAGCAAGATTTCAGTTTTTACCTAGGCCTATACCTATTTAACCGTTGGAAATCCGATGCCGATGTAAACTTTGCCGAGCTGATAGAGTATTTACAAAACGAGCAAGAAAATCGCTTTTTGCTGGTCCAGGACGATCTGGTTGATAGCCAATCCATACTTAATTTCGTCAAAAAACAGGACCACAGCCTGGCTAAGTTCATCCACAGCAAGCTGGATTACGACACCCAGGCATTACTGGCTGAATATCAAACGGAAGCAAGTGAAACATTGCTAGCCGGCCTGACCGAGTGCCTAAACAACATCATCAACGGTGATAAAATACCGAGTGATGTGACCGAAAGCATTAGCTTGAACACCCACACCCAGCAACTTATTAATAGTGTTGCCAGTGGCAGCACCGAAGTAAATCGCCGTGTATTAGAAGATGCACTGGCACCTTACCTGCGCATTAAAAATAACGATACTGCCATTAATCAGGGAGACGCTTCCGTATTGGATGCCATCTTGCTGGATGATTTACGCAGTGATTTCATCAGCATCAGTCAAAATCTAATCATGTTTGGCAAGCTTTACGATTTTGTCATCAATAACTTGGTGAAAGTTGCCAAGGAAGCCAAAGAAACTCACAGCCTATCGTTTGAAGCAGTTAATGACCTGATCAGCCAGGGCCTGGAGCACACCAACCAGTTAAGCATCGCCCAGGACCATAAAGAAGAGTTTGCCAATTGGTTTAAATATTTCATTGCCTCCAGTCAACGGGGAGAGTTTTTGATTCAAGTGGAAGAGTGGAAGAAAAACAGCTTTCCAAGAATCAGTGATACGTTATTTGTAATCATTACTTTCTTCTTTGAGAAGTTATTACCTGAATACTATAAGTCTAATGAAGGGCAAGACTACAACGGTAGAATTAATCCTTACAGCATTGGCCGTAAAAAGGATTTCTGGAACCGCTTAACTATCGCCTACTTCGATCTGCTTATTCAGGATGTTATTGACGGCGTTAAAAAGCAAAAAGTCACCAAAGCCCGTGCGTTTGTTGACCGCTTCTTTAATGACTTTGAAGAAATCAATGACCACCTAATGACCTCAGATCCGGTGCAGTTCCCAGGGTTTAGAGGCTCCATTGAAAAAGCGCTAAGCAATGACATTACCCCGTGTGGTGTTATTACCGGTTTTGCCACCATTAAAGTGGGCAATGAGAGTCGCCGCGTGGGTACCCTCATATCCAACCTTGATTTCCAGGCGGGTGCATTTGACATGGCCAGTGCTGAAAAATTCTGCAAGCTCATGGTGGAATGTGCTCGTCACAATTACCCCATCGTTTGTTTTGTCTCTTCTGGTGGTATGCAAACCAAAGAAGGGGCTGCCGCCCTCTTCTCCATGTCCATCGTGAATGACCGCATCACTCGCTTTGTTCGTGATAACGACTTACCCATAGTAGTATTTGGCTACGGCGACTGTACCGGTGGTGCGCAAGCCAGCTTTGCAACCCATCCGCTTGTACAAAGCTTCTATTTTTCAGGCACCAATATGCCTTTTGCAGGTCAAATAGTGGTGCCATCTTACCTGCCGTCCACCGCCACCTTGTCTAACTATTTATCGTTGAATGATGGCAGCATGGTGGACCTGGTTAAACATCCGTTTGTTGAAGAGCTGGATGACCAATTACGTGCCATCGACCCTTCTATTCCAGTGGCACAACGCAGCGTAGATGAAGTTCTGGCCCGCATTCTTAAGGGTTTTGTTACCCCGGAAAAAGCTCAGGCCAAAGAGCTTGAAAACACAGTTGAAGATAAGATCTTCAGCGACGTTAAAAAAGTATTGGTTCATGCCCGCGGCTGTACAGCCGAAAAACTGGTGCGCAAGGCCAAGGAAAACAACATTAAGGTGGTTTTGGTTCAGTCTGATCCAGATATGAACAGCACCGCGGCCGACCTACTGGACGAAAATGACAGCCTAGTTTGTATTGGCGGTAACACGCCTGATGAAAGCTACCTGAATGCCCAGAGCGTAATTCGCATCGCCGAGTTAGAGAAGGTTGACTCTTTGCACCCAGGCATAGGTTTCTTATCAGAAAGCTCCCAGTTTGCTGCTTATTGTGGCAATCACAATATTAATTTCATTGGGCCAAAAGTTTCATCTATGGAAACCATGGGCAACAAGTCCAACGCCATACACACTGCCTTGAAAGCCGATGTACCTGTGGTACCTGGCTCTCTGGGCACCCTAACCACATCAGCTATGGCCGCTAAAGTAGCCGATGAAATTGGCTACCCAATCATTCTAAAGGCTGTTCACGGTGGTGGTGGTAAAGGTATACAGGTAGTGGAAAATCCTGCCGATATTCACGAACTATTTCACTTAATCTCTACCGAAGCACGCAGTGCGTTTGGCAGCGGTGATATCTACCTTGAGAAATTTGTTACCTCTTTACGTCATATCGAAGTGCAAATTCTGCGTGATAGCCATGGTAATACCCGCATCCTGGGCTTAAGGGATTGTTCGGTACAAAGAAATAACCAAAAAATCATCGAAGAGTCTGCTTCCTGCGCCCTGCCAAAGAATCTGGAAGACAAAGTCTATGCCTATGCCGAAAAACTAGCTGATGAAGTTGATTATAACGGCGCCGGTACGGTTGAATTTATTTACAACCTGGATGTTAACGATGTGTACTTCATGGAAATGAATACTCGCCTGCAAGTGGAACACCCGGTGACTGAATTTGTAACCGGCATTGATATCGTTAGCGAGCAATTCAACATTGCCAGCGGCGGCTCCATAAGCGATATGAAGATCAAGCAAAAAGGCTATGCGTTAGAAGTACGCATCAATGCTGAAAAAGGCGTGATCACCGGGGACGACATTCAGTTCTTGCCCAACGCCGGCAAGATTACTAAGTGTGTATTGCCGAAAGACAAGAATATTCAATTAATCAAATCCATCGATAGCGACAAAGAAGTAACACCCTTCTATGACAGCATGGTGGTACAGATTATTTGCAATGGTAAAGATCGTAATGACACCATCGCGAAAATGCTGAAATATTTGGATAAAGTGGTTATCGAAGGGGTTAGCACCAATATCCCATTACTTAAAGGCATCCTTAAGGATGAAACCTTCATTAACGGCGAATATGACACCAATTACCTGCCCAAATACCTAAAGCGTATTGACCAGGAACAGCTGGTGAAGGACATGGAAATAAATGCCGGCTTGAATGGGCAAAATGTTACCCGTGAATCGCTGGCCATTGAGGGTTCAACCGAGCTTAAAGTACTGGCCCCAGCTAGCTCAATTTTTTACAGCTCAGCGTCACCAACCGAACCATCATATGTGAAGGAAGGTGATATCGTATCGGTTGATCAAACCCTTTGCCTCATGGAAGCCATGAAGATGTTTAGCCCGCTTAGCCTTAAGTCATTTAATGCCAAAGGCAATACACTTTATGATGCAGCATTACAGTATCAAATTGTTCGTATTCACAATACTGAAGGCCAGCAAGTGAACCACGGCGACCTATTATTTGTAATCAAGCCTGTTATGCACTAATCCATCCAACCCCTTTAGCTGCCACGCTAAAGGGGTTTCTCCCCCCTCCCCACTTTTAATATTCCCACTTTATTCGAGAACTGTTTAACTCATTTCCTGTCCAACCTACTTAAGGCCTCATGTTCTTCAATGCACATGAAAATTAGTTCAGCTTGGGCTATCATGCCGCTTATTTTAGAAACATTGAGCCAAAGCATTTAATTGCACAGCTTAAGTGCTATAAATAGTCTTATACCCCTATTTTTTGCATGGTCGTCATTCAAAAGGAATCTACATTAAATGTTGCGTCATCTACTGCTTTTCAGTGCCATCGTTTGTTATTCATTTACCTCATTAGCCAACAGCGCAAAGGTTCAAGTCTTAGAGCCAGCCGCAGAACATGCGCTGACCAATCGCGCCGTAGTGCATCACCTTTACCAGCACCACTACTCCCGCAAATATTTGAACGATGCCTTTTCAGAAAAAGTCTATGACCGGTACCTGAACATACTGGATAACACTCGTTCATATTTTACCTCCACCGACATTAACGAATTTAAGTCAATGCGTTTGGCGCTAGATGACGCCATCAAAACCAATGATCTTGAACCAGCTTTCCTTATTTACAATCGCTATCGCCAGCGTGCCATCGAACGACTGGATTATGCTTTATTGCTGATCGACAAGGGCGTCGACCATTTTGACTTCACTAAAGACGAATCACTTGAATTAGACAGAGAAAAATCTGTATGGGCAAAAAATAGCTCGGAATTAGATCAGCTGTGGCGTAAACGAATCAAAAATACCGTATTGAATCTGAAACTTGCCAGCAAAAAAGACAAAGACATTAAAGAGTTACTTACCAAGCGTTATGACAGCCAGCTAAACCGCATCAAGCAAATCAATGCAGAAGACGCCTTTCAGTCTTACATGAATGCAATCACCTACACCTTCGACCCTCACACCCAATACATGTCGCCTCGTAACAGTGAGAACTTTAACATCAATATGAGCCTGTCTCTGCAAGGCATAGGCGCAGTGCTACGCAGCGAAAACGAGAATACGATTGTTGAAAGACTGGTAAGCGGCGGCCCTGCAAATAAGGCAGGCCAGCTAAAACCCAGCGATAAAATTGTTGGGGTTGCCCAAGATCAAAAAGAAATGGTTGATGTAATTGGTTGGCGCCTAGATGAAGTAGTTGATCTTATCCGCGGTCCTAAGACAGCGCAGTGCGTTTAAACATCATTTCCGGAAGTGGCCAAACCGAAACTCATAAGATTATCTCCATCGTCCGTGATGAAGTAAAACTGGAAGATCGAGCCGCACAAAGTGAAGTATTGGAAATAAAGCGTGATGATAAAAATTATAAAGTGGGTGTCATCGATATACCGGCTTTTTACGCTGACTTTGAGGCTAAAAATGCCAACGACCCCAATTATCGCAGCACCACCCGCGATGTAGGCAAACTGATTAAAGAATTGCAAAAAGACGATATAGACGGGCTGATCATAGACCTACGCAATAATGGCGGCGGCTCCTTAGCCGAAGTGAACAACCTGGTAGGACTTTTCATTCCACAAGGGCCTACCGTGCAGGTTCACTATAGTTTTGGCCATACCCAAGTGCTAGCAGATCAAGACCCAGCACAGCTATTTAAAGGCCCTTTGGTAGTACTAACCAATCGCCTCAGCGCCAGCGCCTCCGAAATCTTTGCTGGTGCCATCCAGGATTATGGCCGAGGCCTAGTAGTGGGCAGCCAAACCTTTGGTAAAGGAACCGTGCAAACGTTAATTCCCTTGTTTCGTGGCCAAATGAAAGTTACCAATGCCAAGTTTTACCGCATCAGTGGCGAAAGTACCCAGCACAGAGGTGTTATTCCCGATATTCTATACCCAGAGATTTATGACGTAGAGAAAATTGGCGAGAGCGCCCTAGAAGAAGCATTGCCTTGGGATAAAATAGCAGCCTCCAAATTCAATACACACGCCAGCATAGTAAAAGTGTTACCTGGAGTACGTGAACAGCACAATCAACGAATTAGCAATAACCCGGATTTTGCCTACCTAAATGAGCAGGTTGTATTCCTAAAAGAGTTAAGAGGCGACACCACTATCTCACTCAATAGCAAGACACGAGAGTCTGAACGCAAAGACATGGAGCAACGTCGACTTGGCTTGGAAAACAAACGTCGAGTTGCAAAAGGACAAGAACCACTTAAAGAGTTAACAGAAGATGTTGCGGACACTGATTCTGCAAAGACTGACAAAGATAAAGATGAGGCAGTTGATGCCCTGCTGCATGAAGGAGGAGAGATCCTAGTGGATTTCATGTTAACGCAACCTAATTCATCCTTGGTTAAATTGAAATAATTGAAATACCGGCGCCCTTTCTCAGGGCGCTAACTCCCCCTCCCTAGTTGTTATATTTCCTAAATTTACTTGCCATTTATAATATCCGCATCCATTACCATCAATGTTAATGACTTAGACATAAACTCCCTGTGGTACAACACGGCCACTACCAAGCTGGTGGCTAATAAAAACAACAAGGGGTGAACAAACCAGGCTATAACCGCCATAGAAAAATAATAGGCGCGCAAACCATAGTTAAAACTATGAGCTGCCTGATCCAACACCTTAGCCGTGGATTTTGCATATTCTTTTCGCTGACTTAAATTAAACTCCTCTTGGCTGGGCAAGGGAGCCGCTCCCAATAATACACTAGCAAAACCATACTGCCTTAAGGACCAGGTAAAGGTGAAAAATGCGTATATCATAATGGCCACCATTAAGATTAGTTTAATCTGCCCATAATCTTTGGCTAAATTGCCGGTGAAATATTCCAATTCAAAGTCACCGGTCAACACGGTTAAAATGGCAGCAATAATAATCATAGTGGTCGATGCAAAAAAGTTAACGTTGCGCTCTATGTTCGATAGCAATGCCGAGTCTGCAACTCGATTATCGCGCACCATCATGCGCTCCATCCACCAAACCCGATGAACACACATTATCGAAGCCAGGCAATGGGTTCGCTTGGCCATGTACCGTGCAAACAAGGTATAGAATACCCAGGCCATGAGGAAAAAAAACATGGCCACATAATTCCAGGCAGAATGATTCACTACATCTTGGTCCATTAATATTTCCTAGTTAAGAAAGTTGATGACATCTCGGTCATTCATGGCTTTATTTATTAATTCAGACAACAAAGCATTCATATATTTTTCATTAAATTCAAGACTGGGAGCAGTGGCCACATCCTGCGAGCGATTGGCCGAAAACCGTTTTTTAAAACTAGCCCCACCGCGGCTCACCAAGATTGATATCTCGGCATTCATCTTAATGCGACTAACCCAACTTTCATTAGGACTTGAATATTGCAGCTTATCGACCTGTACGGTCAGCTTGGTAAATGGCTCATTACCCTGCTGCATACTCACCCCTTGAACCAACATGGCTTTCTGCATGGCACTGCCCAATGCATTTACCAAGGGGGTTTTAAACTCGATAACCCCTTGCTGTTTTGCATTGCGATAACCCAATACTCCCGTATCTTTACGCTGATCCACCACCAACAACTCTATGGGTATTTGCACACCCCTTAGGTTTTCGAAAGCAAGTGATGGCATTACCTGTACTTTTTGTGGCCCCAACGCACAGCCAGCCAAAGTTAATAACAATAAAAGTTTACCTAGATTTTTCATTAAAACGCTCCCCCTAATTGAACATACATAGCATCCGTTCCCAAGGTATCAAGACCTTTGGCAATGCCCACTCGAAATCTTAACGACAAATTATAAACCACAGTGGTGTCAATAATTGCCTCTAACCCCAGGGACGAATACATCCGCCCCATATTTTCACCTTCATTCCACACCATGGCGTTATCGGTAAACGCTCGTAACGACCAACCCGAGAACCCCACCGGAGGAATCATCATATTATGGTCTGACCAAGAAAAGGGTAAACGATACTCCAGGTTATATAAAAGTGAATTGTCGCCCTGCAGTTCCCTTTGACCATCATCAAACCCACGAAGCGCATACTGACGCTGTTTCAGCTGAATACCTGGCCCAATATATACATCGCTGCGCGCTCCACCCATTTTAAAAGGTGAGTTACTTGAAAAACCCAGCCCTACAAATAGTCGCTGCGCAATGGTATGCCCTGAATCTATAGTTTGGTAATGACGGGTATTTATACTCACAACCTGGCCGGTGTAATGGCTGTTATCAGCAGCATCGGCACTTTCCACAGAAGCACCAAGCTGCCACCCTTCAATGGCATCAGCAGCATTAAGAGAGGAGCTTAGGCCGTCATAAATTAAACCCAGAGCTACCCAATTATCGTTTTTTTCAGTACCGGTAAAAGTATCCGTGTCGGCAAACCGTAACTCTGTATGAGCCTTAATATAAGCCACATAGGGATAAAAACTATCCGCCACCGCTAACAGAGGGTGCATGTAAGCAGCAAACGTTTGTGAGGTATATTCACTAAGGTTACTGACTGAAGTACTGCTTAAGTTTTGCTGCTGCCCCAAGATCCAGCGGCCATCATAGATGTAATTAAAGTCCAGCAGAGCCTTTTTATGCTGACTCTCATAGGTAAGTTGGGCCAGGTATTGATGATTGGCCAGAGCATCCTGTCCGCTGGTGAAAAAGCCCACCTCGGTCAAGCTGTCCTGTGACAAGTACACTGGAAACCAGTAGCTGGGCATTAAACTGGGTAACGGATTATAGTTTTTGTCTGTTTCTATATCCAAATTGAAAGACGGTAATGGGCTTACCTCGTCAAACTTTTTAGAATACAGGTCAGGGTAACGGTTAAACTTAACCCTCACCAACTTATACCCCTTTGCGCCGTAGGATAATGCCACCGCATCATCTTCCGAATTGGAAACCAACTGTTTGAACCCACCCAAGCTATGGCTCAAGCGCTCTTTATTTTTTCCACTGGGCGAGATTTTATATATCTCAGATTGCCCCAACTGAGATTGAACAAAATAAATGTCTTCGCCGGAAAACCCTGGGTTTGTTTGTAGCTCTGAGTCTGCCGTAAGCGCCTGCCATTGCCCTTCCTTCAAAAGATACAGATTCCATGGCCGTTGGGAGAACTTAATGCTGGCCACAATTTCACCAGATTCGCTCACATCAAAAGACGACATTATGTGATCAGGCTGCCCGCGCCAAAGATCTTTAATCACTTGGCCGCTATTATTCAGGAACTGTAATACCCCTTCACCACCTTCATAATGCAAGGCCAGGATACGTTCATTATCAACCCATTTTGCCAAGCGATAACGCCCACAATGACTCAAACGTGTTAACCTATCCTGATCAAGCAGATATAAGTCATAATACTTACCATATTGACCACAATGCTCTAGCTGGCTTATTAACACTTGCCCTGCGCCATTCACATCCATAGTGGCCAGCGAATTTAGCGGCATCACTGTGTGTTCCTGCCCTCGTTCATAGTGATACAGGTTTACGCCATTATTACCGTCGATGGCAGAATACCAATAGTCTTGTCCTATTCCTTTTGCCACTGAGCCGTAGGCCAAGTGCCCATCCGACAATGTTTTTTCATCACTTTGCGACTGCCTTGATATGCGCTCTATCTGAGGTAAAAAATAACCATTTAGATAATTCTGAAAATCAGGCCATAACTGTTCCAGACTCTTGCCGGTTATTAAGATGGGATTGGAATCAACTCTGTAAGGCAGCAGATTATCGCTGTAATTATTAATAAGTTTATTGATGGCTTGCTCGCCATACACATCGTGAATAAAACGAAAGAAATACACACCGTATAAATAAGCTGTGTTAAAAGGCCAATCATGGGCATTAATGGTGTTAATACGGCTTAAGGGTTTTATGCCTGCCATGACTTCCTGGCGCATCATCATCTGGAAGCCATTGGATTGGCCGCGACCGACACCGGTGGCATCATTGGTTTCCATATAGGTAGCTAGGCCCTCTTGAAACCAGTTGGGGTGCAATGCATTAGGGAATAATAATAAATAACGGCCAAATACTGTACGCAGCCAAGCCGGGGTATCCAGCACCTTATCGACATGTAAAATATGCGTGTATTCATGATGAATCAACATCTTCAGCCAATCATCATAAACCAACAATTCACCCTGAGTAGGCGGCTGCATATACAAGGTCATGGCATTATTGGGGATGGGACTAGCGAAACCATTGGCCTGGTCCACCTCATCTAATAAAACCACATGGGTTTTTTGCTTAGGTTGCCAATTAAAATAAGCCGACAAACTCTCATGACTTTGTTCGGCCAAATAATCCACCTTGGCCACAAAGCCTTTCAGGCTTTTCGGATAGTGAATTAGAAAGTGCTCACTTTCGTGAGTTTTCCATGCAAGGCCAGGATCGGCGGCATTAGATTGAAAGCTGCACAAAAGCAGCAAACAACACCATACTCGTTTATACATTTGTCTGCGCACGAATAAATACCCATTCCTTAGCGTTAGAAAGTTCTTCACTGAACTCATACCCTGCCACATCAAATTGCTTAATATCTTCAACTTTCTTAATGCGATTTTTAATTACATAAGCGGCCATCATGCCTCGCGCTTTTTTTGCATAGAAACTAATAATCTTAAACTGGCCATTTTTTTCATCCTTAAACACCGGCGTAATAATTTGTGCATTTAAGGTTTTTTTATTAACGGCCTTAAAATATTCATTAGAGGCCAGATTTAATAACACATCTTTTTTTGTAAGCTGTTCATTAAGCTTGTTTGTGATGCTATCGCCCCAAAATTCATACAAGTTTTTACCACGAGAATTAGGGTACTTAGTGCCCATTTCCAAACGGTAAGCCTGCATAAGGTCCAAAGGTTTCAGCAACCCGTATAAGCCAGACAACATGCGCAGGTGAGCCTGGGCAAATTTCATATCACTCTTGCTTAAAGAATAGGCATCTAACCCGGTATACACATCTCCCTTAAAGGCATAAATGGCTGGACGGGCATTTTGGTTATTAAAAGGCAACTGCCAATGTTGGAAACGACTGGTGTTTAAATGCGCCAGTTTTTCACTCAGGCTCATTAAACTGGCCACGTCCGCCGGGGTTAAATGCCTCAATTGATCGATCAATTCTTGAGCATCATCCAGCATTTCAGGCTGTGAGAAATCCTTTATGGGCAAAGGTGTTTCGTAATCTAGGGTTTTTGCAGGGGATACCAGCATTAACATGGTTTGAGTCCTGGGATATCGGCCGATTATAAAGGCTGTCACTGTGATTATTGTGGAATTTATTGATGTGTATAGTAACTATTCGCTGCCAAGCACAACAGCTATATTCATAAAAAATACTACCGCACTCACACTATAATGCCGCCCCCGCACCCCACTCTTAAATTCTATTGCCGCCTATTACCTCCATTGCCTACAGCTCTTTAAGAGTTATGCGGGCAGTGCTGAGTGAGCGGTTGTGAATTAATAGTAATTACGCCATGGTGTCAGCAACATGGTTTTGATTGGGTTTAACTTTTTCGTGGATAATGTTTATCTAGCACTCATGACCACCCTAACCAGCGCCTTCGCCGCCATACTGGGCCAGGGTGGCGGCCTTTTGCTTATGGGCATTTTGGCAGGCTTTGTACCCGCTCCAGCACTCATTGCAGTACATGCTGTGGTTCAGGCCAGCAGCAACGGAAGCCGAGCGTATCTTGCACATAAGCACATTAATTGGCCCATTATTTTGCCAGTGGCTGTGGGCATTGTATTAGGGGCCAGCCTCATTTTACCCTTTGTGCCCGTACTAAATTGGCAGTGGATGCAGGGAATTATCGCACTCTATATTCTATGGCTTACTTGGGGGCATCTGCTTAATTTACCCAAAAGCTCAACTACTGGCCTAACACCCGGATTGCCTTTCATAAAATTAGGTTTTTTGCAGGGCGGCCTAGGCATGGCTTTGGGGGCCACAGGCCCTTTGGGTAACGCCCTGTTATTGTCAAAAGGCCTAAACAAAGAAAGCATTGTGGCCAGCAATGCGGTGATCATGCTGCTCAGCCACCTCATTAAAATCCTTTTTTTTAGTGTGATGGGGATACAACTGCTCGATCACGCACAACTGCTGTTGTTTTTATGCATTGCTGCCACCGTAGGTTCTTTTGTGGGCAGTTATTTCCGCAAAAATGTACCGGAAAGAATATTCTTTCCGGTCTTTAAAGGATTGCTCACTTTATTGGCCATTCGCATGTTTTTGCTGGCTTTTTATTAGCCCACCCTCCTATGCAAACTTGGCAAACACCCCATTTGTGGTTAAGCTAAAAGAAAATAGATAACGGTATAAAAATGAACATCAGTGAGCTCATTGACCAATTTGATCATATCGTCAGCAGCACCCAGCAACTGTGTTCAAGCCTAAGCCACCAAGATAATCCACACTGGCTGCCTTTAAATGAAAATGAGCAACAGCAAAACATTACCGCCATGCAAAAAGCCCGCAGTATTTACCAGGATTATTGGTATCAAGATGGCCAGGATGGCCGTGAAACTCGCAGCTGCTTTGGCCTGATTGCCGCCACCCCACAACAAATTCAGCTGGCGCAGAATATAAACCAGTTAAAAGAGCTGTTTAAGGTTCAGGTCAAACAACTGCAAAAGAATCACAAACACCAGTGGTTAGAGTTAAAAGGTACACTGGCCTCTCG
>Ga0105352_1001268_pt1 | contig 13562 bp, 12 predicted proteins | sample EN8Hudsemesocosm_FD_83507 | JGI IMG/M metagenome (GOLD analysis project Ga0105352, IMG submission 83507) | Methane-oxidizing microbial communities from mesocosms in the Hudson Canyon - EN8B Hudson Canyon | ecosystem: Environmental > Aquatic > Marine > Cold seeps | place: Hudson Canyon...
AACAGGGCGAGACGAAACCATGAGTTTGCTCGAGGCAAAGGGCTTGGCCAAGGCGTACAAAAAAAGGCGCGTGGTCAACGGCGTGACGTTCTCCGTGTCGCCGGGGGAGATCGTTGGCCTGCTCGGCCCGAACGGCGCGGGCAAGACGACCTCGTTCAACATGATAGTCGGGCTGGTGAAGCCGGAAGAGGGCGAGGTGGTGTTCGAGGGCAAGTCGATCGGCAACCTGCCCATGCACCAGCGGGCGCGGTTGGGCATTGGCTACCTGACGCAGGAGCCGTCAGTGTTTCGCAAGTTGACGGTGGAGCAGAATATTTTGGCGATCCTTGAGGTCTGCACCTCCGACAAGCTGGAGCAAAAGGCCCGGCTCAAGTCGCTGCTCGAGGAACTCGATTTGACCCCCTTGGCCCGGAGCAAGGCGTACACGCTGAGCGGCGGCGAGAAGCGGCGGCTCGAGATCACCCGGGCTTTGGTGACCAGCCCGCGGATGCTGCTACTCGACGAGCCGTTCAGCGGGATTGACCCGATCGCGGTATACGAGGTGCAGAAGATTTTGCGCAAGCTCAAGGAGCGGCGGATGGGCATCCTTATCACCGACCACAATGTCCGCGAGACGCTCAAGCTTGTCGACCGCGCCTATATCATTCACAAGGGGGACGTTCGGTGCGAGGGCAAGGCGGAGTTTCTCGTGGACGATCCCGTCGCACGGGAAATCTATCTTGGCCCCGAGTTCAATTTATAGCATGGCGACGAAGAGAAAACCCACGCGCGAGAAGATCACGACCGAGCGATTCTTCAGGGAACAGGCTGAGCCGTTGGAAATGAGGCTGGTCGCCGGGGGGAACGGCTTGGGGCGGACGATCATCGAGCCGACCGTCAACCGCCCAAGCCTAGCGTTGGCCGGCTTCACGAAATATATCGCCTTCAAGCGCATCCAAGTGATCGGTAACGCCGAGGCTTATTACCTCAAGTCGCTATCGGTGCGGGACCGCATCAAGCGCTACAGGAAACTTTGCTCGTATAAGATTCCCTGCATCGTTTTCACGCGAAACCTGCGGATAGACCGGGAACTCAAGATAATCGCCAACGAGGTTGGGGTGCCTTTTTTTCACACGCCGATGGTGACTATGCGATTCGTGAACTTGGCCACGATAGAACTGGATTTGCTTTTTGCGCCGCGCGCGACCATCCAAGGCAGCATGGTGGACGTCCACGGGGTCGGGGTGCTTATTTGTGGCGAGAGCGGCATCGGCAAGAGCGAAACCGTGCTGGAGTTGATCGAGCGGGGGTATAGCCTGGTCTCCGATGATGTCACGAAAATGACGCTGCTCGATGGCCGCGAGATCGTTGGCACCAGTTCGGAGTTGGCCCGAAACCACATGGAGGTGCGCGGCATTGGCATCATCAACGTCGCAGCCATGTTCGGGGCCAAGAGTGTGCGAACGGAAAAACGGCTGGACTTGGTGATCTCTCTCAAGGCGTGGAAGGACGTCAAGGACATCGACCGGCTTGGCATGGATGAGGATCACATGAGAATCCTCGGGATTAAGGTGAGGAAAATTAGCATCCCGGTCCGGCCGGGCCGAAACTTGGCCCGCCTGATTGAGGTGGCCGCCCTCAGCACCAAGCTGAGTGCGTCGGGATATAACCCGGCACGTGAACTGAACGACCGATTGATTGCTTCGATGACCTCGGGCAAGTCCAGCGACAAGTGAGCAAAGACACCAAACCAAGTGACGCAGGGAAATCGGGCTCCTGGGCACCCAGGGAATTGATCAGCGAGGTCAAGTCGTTCGCCAACAAGGAGGGCAAACAAATGGTCAGCCTCGTCCGGAGCGCCATCCGAACGGTGGTCAACCCCGACTCGGCTCAGCCGACGGAAAAACCAGCAGAGCCTCAGGCAGTCGTGGGCGACTGGACTCTTTCAGAGCAGTCTGTTGAAATGTTAATCGCCGCCTCCGAGGCGAGTGGTATGCCTCCGGGAAAACTTTTGGAGGAATGTGTTTCCCGTTCGTTGAGCGACGTGGTTCATGATGCGGAAGCCCGGCGCTGCGCTGCCCGGGCCAAGCTTGAGAATCTAAAAAATCAAGCCGGTCACTGATCGATCGGGATGACCTCGACCCTCTCGCCCTTGGCCCATCGGGACTTGGGCGGCAAATCAACGAGGCCGTTGGCCTTGGCCAAGCTGCTCAGCATGTGTGAGCGCTGCCCCCCGGCGCTTAGGACAAGCCCACGATCGTCGATCGTCACCCGCATGAAATGCCGCCGATCGCCCCTATTGACCAACTCGTCCACCAAGCAACCCGGCCGCTTGGTTAGACGCCATTCCCGCGCACCCTGCATGTTCAACAGGGCGGGCCGAACGATCAGCAGATATGTGACGAGGGCCGAAACCGGATTCCCCGGCAGCCCGAACAGCGGCTTGCTGCCGACTTGGCCAAGCACAAACGGCTTGCCCGGCTTGACGGCGATTTTCCAGAAATCCACCGAGCCACCGAGTCGCTCGATAGCCGGCTTCACGTGGTCGTGGTCGCCCACCGACACGCCGCCGGAGGTCACGACAACATCATTTTCCGCGAAAGCCCTCTCCAAGGCGGCGACTGTGTTATCGAGCGAGTCGGGCACGATGGGATAGGGTGTGGGCTCGGCGTTTACTCTTGCTGTGAGCGAGGCCAGCATGGCGCGGTTGCTCTCATATATTTCGCCAGGCTTCAGGCAGCCGGGTGGCTCGGTCAGCTCGCTGCCGGTTGCCAACAGCCCGACCCTTGGCCTGCGGCCGACTTCAACTCGATCATGGCCCGACGCAGCCAGCAACCCGATCGTGCCAGCCGTTATTCGGGAACCATTGGAGATCACCGCGTCGCCTTCCCGAATATCTTCGCCTTGCAGTCGTATATTTTCCCACGGCTTGACCCGCTCGTTGCAGAGGATGGTTGTGCCATCGCCGGGAATTGAATGGCAATCCTCCTGCATGATCACCGCATCCGTGCCGTCCGGGATTGGCGAGCCAGTATAAATTTTCATGCAGGTTTCGCTTTCAAGTGAGCCTGCCGGAAAAGTCCCGGCGGGGATCACACCAACGCACATCAAACCAACGGGCGAGTCGGCAGTAGCGCTCTTCAAGTCGCAACTCCTGACGGCATACCCGTCCATGGCTGAATTGTCGAAGGCCGGCAACGATACCTTGGCCTTGGCGTCCGAAGCGGCAAACCGACCCTCGGCGTTGGCTAGGGAGATGGTCTCGCCGCCAAGCTTAGGCGTGGCGGCGAGTGATCGTTCAATGGCTTCTTCAAGCGACAACATTCGGAGGGGATTGTTGCCCTTATCATCTGAGGAATCAAACCTCCTAATTGTGTCGCTGGATAGGATTTGCTGGTGAACAGGTAAGGGGGGTGATACTTGTCGCCGACCAGTGGTAGCCGTGAGCGATTCAACCAGACACACACAAAAAGTCGACCAATTGTTTGGCGCGATCGCTGCACGGTACGATCTCGTCAATGACATCCAAAGCCTCGGACTGCATCGGATTTGGAAGCGTCGCGTGGTTGTCCTTGCGAATTTCAATGAAGGTGAAACGGGGCTGGATTTATGCTGCGGAACGGGTGATATCGCCATCGGCTTGGCCAAGCGGGGAGGCGCGCTCGTTGGGATCGATCTCAACCGACCCATGCTGCTGCAAGCCGCCGCCCGCTTGGCCAAGCGCGGGGATCAGTGCGTCAGGCTTGCCCAGGCGGATGCCTTGAACCTTCCGCTTGGGAACCACTCACTTGACTTGGTGACGATCGGTTACGGTTTGAGAAACCTTGGTAGCATGGAAGACGGTCTTCGGGAGATTACCAGGGTCCTGAAGCCGGGAGGGCGTCTGCTGATACTCGATTTTGGTAAGCCGGTCAATCGGTTACTCCGATCGGCTTATTACCTATACCTCGCATGGATTCTGCCTGTTTTTGGCTGGCTATGTTGCGGCAATGCATCCGCCTACGCTTATATACTGGACTCGCTGAAAAAATATCCTGCACAAAAAGGAGTGGCGGCCAAGCTGGATTTGCTGGGTTATAAATCCGTTCAAATAATAGATATAATGGGAGGGACAATGAGCATTCACTTTGCGGTTAAGCAATGAAACATTAACTGAATCTTTACTCATTCAACTGTCCGGTTCCTCCTAAAAAAACATTATATTTCGACTTGTAAACAATTTGTTATAGGGTAGTCTCCAACCTTCGCGTCGCTATATGGCGCGATATAACCCCCAAAGAGAATGAGTAAAGATACAGTTAAATTATTCCAACGAGCTCGTGCGGCATTGCAATCCGAAAAGGATTCCCTATCGAAGGCTTTGGCAAACGCGCAGGCAACTGCAGCGGATGCTGAAAAAAGGCTGGCTGAGATTGAAGCTGCCTTGGGAGGTGCAGGCACTGCACCGGCCAAGCGACGTGGTCGCAAGCCGAAGAAAGCCTCAGGCAAGCGACGCGGTCGTCCGGCGAAGAAGACTGCAGCCAAGCGTGGTCGTCCGGCGAAGAAAAAGGCGGCAGCGAAACGGAAGACGGTGAAGAAGAAGGCGGCCAAGAAAGCACCCAGAAAGGCTGTAAAAAAAGCCGCCAAGAAGGCACCCAAAAAGGCGTCAAAAAAAGCCCCTAAAAAGGCGGCCAAAAAGGCCCCGGCTAAGAAGGTGAAGAACAAGCTCTCCTTGAAGCAGGTCGCCTTGGCAGTAACCAAGGGCAAGGCCCTGGATGCCAAACAAATCCTTGGGGCAGCCAAGAAGGCGGGTCACAAGTTCTCGGGCAAGAATCCCCTGAACTCCCTTCGCGTGATGCTGTACACCAACAAAAAGGCGTTCAAGAACAACAAGGGCAAGTTCGTTGCGGCTTGAACCGTTTTTCCGGATCGCCCGTTTGCCGGTTTTGACCGGCGAGCTTGAATAGCGGGCGGATAAAGGATATTGCAATTCCCGGCGGCGTTTGCCGCCGGTTTTTTCTTTTTATCATGTTAGCCAAGCGAGTGATTCCCTGCCTGGACGTGCACGACGGTGCCGTTACGCGCGGGGTGCAGTTTGGCCGTGCGGAGGAGGGGGGGCTGCGCAACGTCGGCGACCCGGTCGAGTTGGCCGTTCGCTATGATGAGCAGGGCGCTGACGAGATGGTTTTTTTTGACATCACCGCCAGTGCGCACGGGCGCGACACGATGGTCGATGTGATGGAGCGGGTGGCGAGCCGTTGTTTCATGCCGTTGACGGTCGGAGGTGGCATTCGCACGGTGGAGGACATGGGCATCATGCTCAAGGCGGGTGCGGACAAGATCAGTATAAACAGCGCCGCCTTGGCCAAGCCGGAGTTAATTCGCGCGGGCGCGGAAAAGTTTGGCAGCCAGTGCATCGTCGTCTCGGTCGACGCCAAGAAAACCGGTGATGGCAAGTGGGGTGTCTTTTCGCACGGCGGCCGCAAGGAAACCGGTTTGGACGCGGTCGAGTGGTCGGCCCGTGCTGTTGAACTCGGCGCTGGCGAGATCGTTTTAAACAGCATCGACGCCGACGGCACGAAGGCCGGCTACGACTTGGAGATCACGAGGCGCATCAGCGAGTCGGTGGATGTGCCGGTGGTGGCCAGCGGCGGCGCCGGTTGTCTCGAGCACATGGCCGAGGTGCTGCACGAGGGCAGGGCCGACGCGGTGTTGGCGGCCAGTATTTTTCACTTCGGCGAATATACCGTCGCCGATGTAAAGGCATTCTTGAAACAGGACGGCATTCCCGTCCGCACGATATAATTTTGCAGATGAAGTTCATTGAGAAACTAAAGTTCAACCCGGATGGCCTGATCCCGGCCATTATACAGGAAGAAGGAACCGGCCGCGTGCTGATGATGGCGTGGATGAATGAGGCCTCGCTGAAGTCCACGATCGAGACCGGCAAGACACATTTTTGGAGTCGCTCCCGCCAGAAATACTGGATGAAGGGCGAGTTGAGCGGTCACACGCAGCAGGTCAGCGACATTGCGTTTGACTGTGACGGCGACACGCTGCTGGTTCAGGTCTCGCAGCATGGCGCGGCCTGCCATGAGGGCTATAAGTCCTGCTTTTTCCGTTCGACCCGCGAGGGGGGGGGCGTCGAGATCACCGAGGAGCAACTCGTCAACCCGGACGAGGTTTACAAAAAGTAATCCCGCTTGGCCAAGCGCTTGGCCTGTATTGTGTTGGCGTTTGGGGAAGGGCGCCGTTTAGATTGTCCGCCGCATGGAGTTTTGCCGTCCAACCAAGGATGAGTTTTGCCGCTTGGCCGAACAGGGAAACCTGATTCCGGTCACGCGCCGGCTGTTGGCCGACCAGGAAACTCCGCTGACGGCTTATCGCAAAATCCGCGGCAAGGGCGAGTCGTTTCTTTTTGAGTCGGTCGAGGGAGGGGAGCACCTCGGCCGCTACTCATTCGTGGGATGCAACCCGCGCGGGATGATCCGCCAAGTCGGCGACACGGTGGAGTGGATCGAGGGCAGCCAAGTGCGGGAGACGTACAAGGTTGTCGGCCGTGGCGGGGCCAAGTCGGAGGGCAAAGTCTGCGACGGGCTCGAGGTCGTCGAGAAAGTTCTGGCCAACTACAAGCCGGTGGATGTCGATGGTCTGCCGCGATTCACCGGCGGTGCGCTTGGCTTTGTCGGCCACGAGTTCATCCATGACATCGAGCCGGTTGTGCCGCGCCCGCCGGAGGACGAGCTTGGCACGCCGACGATTTGTTTCATCATCGCCGACCAACTGCTGGTGTTCGACCGGGTGGCGCAGACGCTGACGATCATCGTCAACGGCATCATCGGCCCCGGCGACTCGCCGGCGGAGGTGTACGAGGCGGCGACTAATGAGGTGGAGAGGATCGTGGCAATGCTCGAGCAGCCGAGCGAATACAAGCCGGTGTCGTTCCCCGACGAGTTGCCGGAGAAGGAATTCCAGTCCAACCAAGCGAAGGATCGTTTTCTCAAGAACGTCGGGAAGGCGAAGGAGTACATCAACGCCGGCGACATCATTCAGGTGGTCGGTTCGCAGCGTTTTTCCGCCCCGGTGGATGCGTCGCCGCTTGACGTGTATCGCGCGGTGCGCTCGATCAATCCGTCGCCGTATATGTTTCTGCTGGAGTTCGAGGGCTATTCGCTCGTTGGCGCGTCGCCGGAGATTCATGTGCGCTGCGAGGATCGGCGGGTGGAGATTCGCCCGATCGCCGGCACGCGGCCGCGCGGTAGAAACGCCGAGGAAGACTTGGCGATGGAGAAGGAGTTGCTCGCCGACCCGAAGGAGCGCGCCGAGCATGTGATGCTGGTTGACTTGGCGCGGAACGACATCGGCCGCGTGTGCGACTTCGGCTCGGTGGAGGTGAAAGACCTGATGATCATCGAGCGATACAGCCACGTGATGCACATCGTCACGCAGGTGGAGGGCAACCTCACGGAGGAACACACGCCGTACGACCTGATCCGTGCGACGTTCCCGGCGGGGACGCTCTCCGGCGCGCCGAAGATTCGCGCGATGCAGATCATCTCCGAGTTTGAGCAGACGACGCGCGGGCCGTACGGCGGCTGCGTCGGTTACTTTTCGTTCACCGGAAATCTCGACTGCTGCATCACCATCCGCACGGCGTTGCTGAAGGATGGCAAGGCGTACGTGCAGGCCGGTGGCGGCTGGGTGGCCGACTCGGTGCCGGAGAGCGAGTTTCAGGAAACGGTCAACAAATCCAAGGCGATGATCAAGGCGCTGGCGTTGGCCGAGAGCTTCAGCACGCAGTAGCGCCTGGCCAAGCTTACGGCCCGGTGAACAGCTCGACGTGGTGGCCGTCGGGGTCGGCGACGAAGAGTTGAGAAGCACCATCGGGGCGGGTGCGGCGTGGCAGATATTTCTGCCCGATGCTGTTGAAATGACCCTCCCACTCGTCGAGATTGTCAGCACGCAGGGCGAAGTGGTTGCCTCGCGGCTTGGAGCGCGTGTCCAACTCACGATCGCCGATCAGGTGCAGTTCCTGAAATTCGCCCAGCCGAAACCAAGCGCCGGGGAAGTCGAACGCCGGCCTCTCCACCGGCTCCAGCTTGAGTGTGTCGCGGTAAAATTCGCAGCTTTTCTCCACATCGGCGACGTGAAGCGCGACGTGATTAAGTTCATAGTGTGTCATGCAAAAAATCGGTTGACGGTTAAAAGAGTATCCCTACAATCGCCGTCCCCTTGGTGGGGTCGTAGCTCAGTTGGTAGAGCACCACAATGGCATTGTGGGGGTCGCTGGTTCGAGACCAGTCGGCTCCACCATTTTTTTCTCGCCCGTTTCAAGTGTGACTCAGGAAATTGACGATATCCTGCTGCACCATTTTGTGAGGGCTGATTCCCTTCCAGTTTTTGATTTCCGGGTCGGCGCCTGAGTCGACCAGATACTTGGCCACCTCCCGTTGGAACGGTGACATGGCCAGATGAAGGGGAGTATTTCCGCCGCAGTCCTGCGCGTTGACGTCCAAGCCCCGCTCGACGAGCAGTTCCACAATCGCCAAGAGGACAATCAACAAAAGCGCAATGATGGAGGTCGAGCTCATGAGTTCACCAACGGCACCGCATTCAACGGCGAAAGGCTAGCGGAATCGAATGGGTGAGGGAAGGATTACCGGACAGGCAAAAAACCTTGTTTTCAACCGGCAGGATGAGGCAAACTTTCTTCGTTGAAAAAAATCGAATATCAGATGGGAAGTAAGCATCGGTCGATGCCAAGCGTGTGAGGGTTAAATTCAGTCAACTTGTGGTGTGTTTTTTTCTGGTCGGCTTGGCCAGGCCGGCCAGCGCGTGGTCGGCCGATCGGAGCGGGGATGGCTTGGTGGCGCTGTACGATTTCCGCTTGGCCAAGGGCAGCATCGTCAAGGATCGCTCCGGCGTCGGTAAGCCGCTTGACCTGAAAATCGAGAACCCGAAAAACGTACGCCGCACCAAGGGCACGCTCGAGGTGCGCGGCAAGACGCTCATTCGCTCCGACAAGCCGGCGGCCAAGGTATTCAACGCCGTGCGCCGCTCCGGCGAGATCACCATCGAGGCGTGGGTGCGTCCGGCCAACGCCAAGCAGGACGGCCCGGCGCGGATGGTCACGCTGTCGGGCGGCAGTTCCGAGCGCAACTTCACGATTGGCCAGGAGGGCGACAAGGTGGACGTGCGGCTGCGAACCACCAAGACCAGCGGGAACGGCATCCCCTCGCTGAACAGCCCCGGCCGCAGTCTGGCTCCCCGGTTGACTCACATCGTGTACACCCGCAACCGGGGTGGCCGCGCGCGACTTTTTCTCAACGGCAAACAGCAGGCGGAAAAGCGCGTGCCCGGCGCAATGGCAAACTGGAACGGCAAGTACCGCCTGGCCCTGGCCAACGAGTTTTCCAGCGAACGGCCCTGGCTGGGGACGTTTCATCTCGTGGCGATTTACAGCCGGGACTTGTCGGTTGGGGAAGTCGCGCAACATTTCAAGGCCGGCGTGAACGCCCGATCCACCGGCGCGCAACTGGCCACGCGGAAACAGTCTGCGAAGGAACAGTTTTTTGACCGGGAAATCGCACCGTTACTTTCGCGCCATTGTCTCGAGTGCCACGACACAGTGAACCACAAGGGCAGGCTGGATCTTTCAAAAAAATCGACCGCGTTCGCCACCGCGAAAAAGGAGACCGTGATCGTTCCCGGCAAGTCGGCGGAGAGCCTGTTGTGGGAGGTCGTCGAGGCGGACGACATGCCGAACGAGCGTGATTCGTTGAGCGTGGACGAAAAGAAACTGCTGCGAAAGTGGATCGACGACGGTGCCGTTTGGGCCGGCGAGGAAATCGACCCACTGGCCCACACGCATGACTGGCGCGTCAACCAAAACTGGGTGCGCCGCCTCACGGTGCCGGAGTACATTGAGACCGTGCGGAGCCTGACCGGCGTGGACATCGCGAGGGAGGCGAGGGAAACCCTGCCGCCGGACATTCGGGCCGACGGCTTCAGCAACACCGCCTACAATCTCACCGTCGATCTCAAGCACATCGAGGCCTACTCGAGGCTTGCCGGCATCATCGTCGGCAAAATGAACGTGCGGCAATTCGCCAAACGCTTCTCCAAGAAACGAGGATTCACCGACGACGTCATGCGCGATCTCGTGGCCAAGATGGGCAAATGGCTTTTGCGCGCGCCGCTCGAGGAGCACGAGGTGGCGGCGTTTCGCGGGATTTCCACCACGGTGGCTGCCGCCGGGGGGACGTTCGAGGAGGCGCTCTCGCTGCTGGTCGAGGCGATGCTGCAGTCGCCCCGCTTCCTCTATCGCGTCGAGAACGAGCGCGGCGACGGCACCGCCTGGCCGGTGAGCGAGTACGAGTTGGCCTCCCGCATGAGCTACATCATTTGGGGTGCGCCGCCCGATACTCAACTGCTCGAGGCGGCCGAGAACGGCCAACTCTTCGAGGACGACAGCTTGGAGGCTCAGCTCAAACGAATGCTCGACGACCCGCGCGCAGCCAAGCGCTCCGCCGAGTTCGTCCACGAATGGCTCAACCTCGGGCGCTTGGCCAACATGAAGCCCAACCCGGAAAAGTTCCCGCAGTGGAACGCCGACTTGGCCAACGACATGCGCGCCGAGACGATTGCATTTTTCGACGACGTGGTCTGGAAACAAAACCGCCCGTTGGCCGACCTGCTCAACGCCAACCTCACCTACGCCACGCCGCGCTTGGCCAGGCACTACGGTCTGCCGGTGCAGCGCGGGGGCCTGGCCCGGTACGACCTGAAATCCGTCCCCGAGCGGGGTGGCTTGCTGACCCAGGGCAGTGTGTTGACCATCGGCGGCGATGAGGCGTCGATGGTGACGCGCGGACTCTTCGTGCTGCGCGACCTCCTGCGAAGCGGGGTGAAAGATCCGCCGCCATCGGTCAACACTGAGCCGGTGCCATCGAAGGCCGGTTTGACCCAGCGCAACATCGCCAGGAAACGCATCGCGGACAAGACTTGTGGCGGCTGCCACATCAAGTTCGAGCCGCTGGCGTTCGGGTTGGAAAAGTTCGACGGCATCGGCGCGTTTCACGAAAAGGACGAGCACGGCAACACCCTTCGTGACGACGGCGAAATCCTCTTTCCCGGCATGGCCAAGACGGTGCCGTACGACTCCTCCGCCGAGTTAATGAACCTGCTCGCCGGCAGCGACCGCGTCCAGCAATGCCTGACGTGGAAGGTGGCCCAGTTCGCGCTGGGACGGCCGCTTGGCCCAGCGGATTCCCGCACGCTTGACAAGGTTCACCAAGCCGCGCAGAAGGGGGGCGGAACCTATGCCAGCCTGATGCGGGCCATCATAAAAAGCGACCTGGTGCAAAAAACACAAACCGAGGCAAACTGATGAACAGACGAACCGCGCTCAAGGGCCTGGGTGGCATCACGATCGGACTGCCGCTGCTGGAGGAAATGACACTGGCCGCGAAAGCCAAGGCCGTGCCGGTGCGGGCGTTCAACGTGTTTTTCGGGCTCGGCGTGCCTGCCCCGCTGCAAACGGAGGGGTTCGAAGGCGTGCTCGAGCCGCTCAAGCCACTCCGCGACAAGCTGCTCGTCATGCGCAAGGTGGATCAGGTTCGCTGCGATGTCAGCGGCATCAACGCCCACTACGACGGCGCGACCGGCTCGTTCACGGCCATGCCGGCCGGGGGCGAGGCCAAGGCCGGCGGCCCCTCTATTGACCAGGTCATTCGCAAAACTTTTTATCCCGACGGCATGCCGGTCGGAATGGTGCCGACGCTGATCGGCGGGACGTACTTTCGCCGGAGCCGCGTCGGGCGATACGTGCACAGCTATCACGCCAACGGCACCGTCGCCGGGACGATGCAGGAGAAGCCGCGCGACCTGTTTGACCGCGTGTTCGGCATGGTGTCCGTCGATGTCGGCGGGGATGCCCGCAAGCAGCGGCTCAAGCGCAGCGTGCTCGACACCGTCGTGGGGCAGTACAAGTTTTACACCGGCGCCAACTCCCCGCTGGGTGCGGCGTCCAAGGCTCGCGTCACCGAGCACCTCGAGCGCATCCGCGAGTTCGAACAGCGCGCCTTCGAGATGAAAAAGAAACTCCCCGGCGCACCGACGTTGCCGCCGCGCTCGAAGCTCGCCCACGGCGGGCCGGCCGACCCGGGCGGCATGGGCATAGACATCACGCTCGAGGAACTCACCACCGAGTGGCGCCTGATGGCCGACCTGTACGCGCTGGCGGTTCAGATGGACCGCGTGCGGTTCGGCTCGCTGACGTTCCTCGCCGCCGGAGAGAGGATTCGTCTGAAGGGCGACTACGAATACGGCGGCCGAAAAGTTTTCCAGTTCGACGACGCAACCCAGCACAACGCCACCGCCGACAAGGGCTGCAGCCACGAGTGGTGGCACAAGTTCAACGAGAAGAAAAAGAACACCCAGCTCCGCGCCCATGCCCACATGAAGATGCGCGAGGTCGCCTATTTCCTGCACCGGCTCGACGAGCAGAAGGAGGCCAACGGCCGGTCGATCCTTGAGAACTCGATGATCACCATTTCCACCGAGTCGGGCGACGGCCGGCACAACGACGTGAAGCGCGAACTCTCCGGCGTGTTCCACGCGATCACTGGTGCCAACGGCCGCTTCAAGTCCGGCATCGTGGACGTCGGTGCTGAGGGGCTCGACGTGTACAACACGATGCTCGGCGCGGTGGGTGCCAAGGGCCGCCTCGGCCCGGCCAAGCGCGAGTCCCGCCACATCAGCTCCATCCTGGCCTAAGTCTCAGGCCAGCAACCGTTTATAAAGCTCGTACTGCCGCTCGACGAGTTGCTCGACGGTGAATTCTTCCTCTACGACTTTCCGGCCCGCTTGGCCAAGCGCGGTTCGCAACGGCGCATCGTTGGCCAGCTTGGCCAAGCGTTCCTCCAGCTTGGGCAGGTCGCCCGGTTCGATGAGGTGGCCGGTTTTGCCGTCGAGACAGACTTCGCCCGCGCCGTCGCAGTCGAACGCCACGACCGGCTTGGCGGCGGCCATGGCCTGGGGCAGGGCGCGCGGCAGGCCTTCGCGGCGGGAGAGGTGCACGAGCGCGTCCATCACACCGACGAGCGACGGGATTTCAGACGGCGGCACGAGGCCGGTGAAGATGAAGTTTTGGCTGCAGCCGATCTCTTTGGCCAAGCGCTCGAACCGTCCGCGCCACACGCCGTCGCCGACGAGCAGGAAGCGGATGTTCGGGATGCGCTTGGCCAGGCGCGGCGCGATGGCGAACAGGTCGTCGTGCCCCTTCAACTCGAAGAGCCGGGCAATCTTGCCGACGACAAAGTCGCCCGGCGACAGGCCAAGCGACGCGCGTTTTGTGGGGGAGTTTTCCGCATCGAGGAATGGTTGCAGGTCGAAGCCGCTTGGGATGCGCGTGTAGTCGTTCGCCTGGCTGATGCCGGCGGCGAGGTACTGGTCGCGCATCGCGTCGGCGACGGTGACGAAGTGGTCGGTCATCCGGCCGGCGAAACGCTCGGCACCGCGGAATAGGGCGTTGGTCGCCCAACCCTGAAACGGGCCGAACGACGGGCCGTGGATCGAGTGGATGATATGTGGCACGCCGGCTC
>Ga0105352_1001281_pt1 | contig 13456 bp, 12 predicted proteins | sample EN8Hudsemesocosm_FD_83507 | JGI IMG/M metagenome (GOLD analysis project Ga0105352, IMG submission 83507) | Methane-oxidizing microbial communities from mesocosms in the Hudson Canyon - EN8B Hudson Canyon | ecosystem: Environmental > Aquatic > Marine > Cold seeps | place: Hudson Canyon...
CTTATAAACTCTGCTATTTCGCCTATTTTTGCCTTGCATCGACTGCCTCGAAAACGTTTTTCAGCAGCCTGCTAGAGACGGTACAAGGTAGATTCTTTGGCTTGTTTGAGCTATTTGGTATTATTGTTAGAGCTATTGGTTGGTGCTAGCGTGTATTTTTCGAGAATTCGTTCTATCGTCCCATTTTCTTTTAATGCTGAGAGACTTTTGTTGTGAGCATTGATGGTATTGATCGATATGTTTTTTTTGCTGAACATAATACTGATATCCCCGGTATTAATGGGTGATAAAGGATAGCGCTCTATCTTTCCGGTTAGATTATTTTCCTTTATTTGATGACCGGCAGTATATGTTTCCTCCAGTGTGCCGTCGAAGCGTCCTCTGACAAGTAGTTTCATATTGTTGGTATTATTGCCTAAAAATTGAACTTGCGATTTAAAATTGAATCGCTTTGTTAATCGATTAAATTGCTCACCGTAGTGTACTCCGCTGTAGACTCCAAGAATGAAATCGTAAATCAAAATGTCTTTCAATGAGTCTAAATGATACTTCTTGGACTCTCCTTTTCTCACAAATAGGCTGACTTCCTCTTTTCGGTATGGGTTTGAGAAGTTAGCGTACTCCTTGCGCTCATCGGTAATTGAAGCGCCAAGGATTAAGTCGATTTTTCCACTAGCGATCATTTTCAGTATTCGCTTCCAGGGAAGTTCTAGATATTCGATTTGGCATCCGGTGTCTTTAGCCATGGCCATCATTATTTCTATATCTAAGCCGGTAAATATCTTTTCAGTATCTATGTATTGATAGGGTGGCCAGTGGGTCCATCCGAGTGTTAATGGACGTGCGCAGGGGGGCTCAATAGCCATACTAGAATTCGCTAGCTTAGCTAAGCAGAGTAATAAACAGAGTAATAGGCTAATTCTTTGCATTATCAGCACCCTGTATTTCGCCGGAAGGGAAGTGCATGCGGTAGATGTGTAACTATATAAGCTAACAATAGCACTGATTTTTATGTTTTCTTGATAGGTGGGTGGATAGGAGGGTAGGTTGGCGTTCTTGTATATATTTGGCTAGCCAAATATAATGCAACACCATGGAAATCAATGATTACGCCAGTCTATTCAAATCCCTTTCGGAGCCCGTGCGGTTACGGATACTTTATCTGATTCTGGAAGAAGGGGAGTTATGTGTCTGCGACATAGTTACCGCCCTGGACTTGTCTCAAAGTGTGGTGTCACGCCATTTGGCCTATTTGCGTAATGGCGGGTTAGTGAGTACGCGGCGTGAGGGCGTGTGGATGTATTACCAAATTGAGAATGTAGTCCCTTTTGTGTCAGACCTATTAGCGTTGTTTGTTACTGATAGCACCAATGCGAAAGTGTTAGATCAGGATCTGAAACGCTTAAAAGCTGTTGCAAATACATGCTGTGAATAACGGTTTTGCCATACTTGAATTAGATAAAACCTCTAGACGATAGATATTTTTTAGTGAGTGACGATATGACGATAAAAGTAGCCATTAATGGCTTTGGTCGCATGGGGCGATTGGCATTACGAGCGGCTTGGGACTGGCCTGAATATGAGATTGTTCATATCAATGAAGTTGCCGGTGATGCTGACATTGCGGCTCATTTGTTGAAATACGATTCTGTTCACGGTACTTGGCCTATAGATGTGTCTTCAAATGCGTCGGCTGATAATGGTGTGATTCGAGTTGATGGCAAGACTGTCAGCTATTCTCAAAATCGAGCAATAGCAGATACGCCTTGGGCTGACCTTGGTGTGGATCTAGTGGTGGAATGCACGGGTAAGTTTAAGTCGGAGGAAGCGTTAGCGCCGTATTTGAAAAATGGCGTTAAAAAAGTGGTTGTTTCAGCCCCGGTCAAAGATGGCACACTGAATATAGTTATGGGTGTGAATGACGAGCTTTATGAAGGTGATAAGCATCATTTGGTAACGGCGGCTTCCTGTACGACTAATTGTCTTGCGCCAGTTGTTGATGTGATTCATAACACCTTTGGCATTAAACATGGTTCTATGACCACGATACATGATATTACCAATACCCAAAGTATTTTGGATGAGTATCACCAAGACCTACGCCGTGCTCGCGCCAGTGGCATGTCACTAATTCCAACCACAACGGGTTCGGCTACCGCCATTACTGAAATATTTCCTGAATTAAAGGGGCGTTTAAATGGCGTGGCAGTTCGCGTACCGCTCGCGAATGCATCACTAACAGATTGTGTATTTGAAGTAGAAAAACCTGTCACAGTGGAAGAAATTAATGCAGCACTAAAGCAAGCTGCTGAAGGTCGCTTGCAAGGTGTGTTGGGTTATGAAGAGAAACCATTGGTATCGATTGATTACACCAACGACACTCGTTCAGGCATTATCGATGCGCCATCGACTATGGTAATTAATGGTACTCAAGTAAAACTGTTGGTTTGGTATGACAATGAAATCGGTTATGTGAATCGTATGATGGAGTTAGCAAAAAAAGTGGCCCTTTCAATCTGAGATCTTTGCACGATTGATCTTTCACTCTCATATTAGTTTACCCCTCAAGGGGGTACCGAGGAAGAACATGCTTATTCGGTCATTTGCTAGCTATAAACTCCCTCACTGTGCGTGTTTTTGCCTTATCTGAAGATGAAATCTCGGCTCGTGAAAAGGTCACACTTTAAGGTTTTTTAAATTTCAAAAGTTATCCTCAATGTACCCATTATGAATGCAGCACTTCGTCAATATATAACGATTACCGCAAGCTATTGGACCTTTACGGTGACCGATGGTGCATTGCGGATGCTAGTGGTGCTGTATTTTCATAGTTTGGGCTACAGTCCGTTGGAAGTGGCTAGCTTATTCTTGTTGTATGAATTTTTTGGTGTGATTACCAATTTATTTGGCGGTTGGTTAGCGGCTCGTACCGGTCTAAATACAACTCTACATCTAGGTCTCGCGTTACAGATAATTGCCTTAGGTATGTTGTTGGTTGATTCATCGATGCTTACTGTTGTTTATGTGATGGTAGCGCAGGCATTGTCAGGTATTGCCAAAGACCTGAATAAAATGAGCGCAAAAAGCAGTATTAAAATGTTGGTGCCTGATAATGCTCAAAGTAAACTGTATCAGTGGGTATCTAGATTAACGGGCTCCAAAAATGCCTTAAAAGGTTTTGGCTTTTTTCTGGGTGCGCTATTACTCTCTGGTTTGGGTTTTCAGGGCGCTGTGGCAATGATGGCAGCCGTGTTATTGGTGGTTTTTATTGCCAGCTATCTTTTGTTGGATAGTCACATGGGAAAAACAACATTCAAGCCTAAGTTTACGGATATTTTTTCTAAAAGCCCGGCGGTAAATCGATTATCCGCAGCACGCTTTTTCTTATTTGGTTCGCGGGATGTTTGGTTTGTGGTGGCCTTGCCGGTATTTTTGCAGTCGCAGCTTAACTGGAGTTATACGGAGGTGGGTGGGTTATTGGCTGTCTGGATTATTGGTTATGGCATCGTACAAACTTTTGCGCCCGTCATTACAGGTATTCAGCGTGGTAAAACCCCGGACGGGAAAACAGCCTTTGAATGGGCCCTTGCTCTATGCGTGCTACCGGCACTTATTGCCGTGGTTATGCAACTAAGTTGGAATGTTTCTCAGAGTTTGGTGATCGGCTTGCTCGTGTTTGGCGCCTTATTTGCGGTGAACTCGTCGATACATTCTTATTTGATTGTTGCCTATGCCAAGGAAGATGGCGTGTCCCTTGATGTGGGCTTTTACTATATGGCGAATGCAGCGGGTCGATTAACCGGGACGATTCTTTCTGGATTGGTTTATCAGGCCTACGGATTGGAAGCCTGTTTAATGATTTCAACAGGCTTCATTATTATCACATCCATCATTTCTGTTCGATTGCCAAGGCATAAGTCTTCTATTTAGGTCTCCTGATTAATAAAAGACCCTAGAATAGAAGGTATCGTATAGAAGGCATTGAGGCAGTAAGGCTTTCTCAGGTATAAGGTATTAAGTATGAGGCATGGTTGTCTTAAACAGCTCATAACTACTAGTACCCTCAAGAAATTTATCGAGGTTAGGATAGTTATCTAGGCTGATCCGTTCTCTAAATAATCCCCAATCCAGAAAACACGCTAAACGTAATTCGCTATCAGAGTATGGTGCTACTGTAGCGTAGGTGCGGTTATCTAGATTCCGTAGTCCGGTTTCAATTCTTCGCTGCTGTCGTTTTAGGTAAGTGCTGTTGGTTGGTGTGATTCCATCTTTTTCCAGCATAAAAAGATTCGCAGCTGCATCCAATAATGTATTGACCATGCAGAACTGGTCGTAGTCTTGAGTATCTTCAAAAATCTCTTGCCTGATCTTTCGCGTACATATTTAACAATGGAGCAGGAATCATTAAGTGTAATGTCACCATCCTTCAGAAAAGGTACTTTCTGTGTGGGTGATTTTCTGGCGCTGGCTAATGCATCGGTCTCAACAAATTTAAAGTCTAAGCCAGCTTCAAGCATGGCTAGGCGACAGTGACGTACATAGGGTGATGTATAGCTACCGTACAGTTCCATGGCTGCCTCTCGATCCAGTTAGTGTTATGTGCACTATTGTTGATGTGTAATGTAGTAAAGCAAGTTTGTGTTTTATAACTATGTCATTAGGCATCTATTGCAACCCTGTGAATAGCAACTAGGCTTTCCTTATACTTAGAACAAGCTAAGCATATGGCGCCATATAATAATATTAAAGGCATAAAGTCATCACAATATTGATTGTTTATCTAAACTAATACGTGGCGTAAGGATTGGGGAGCAGGGGTTGGATATTTGTGTTGATAAAGTAAGGGCAGTCAATAAGGTCGACGAACTTCGTGTGTTATATGTTGAAGATGACACTGTTGATGCTATGAACATAGAGCGGATGCTACGTAAGGTCTCTGATGCTCGTATAGAGCTTTTTGTGTCTACCCGTTTTAGTGAAGCGCTAGAGCTCCTTGAAGCTGAACCCATTGACGTTATCTTGCTGGATTTATCATTGCCTGACTCCTATGGCATTGATTCAGTTAAATCGATGCGCCTTCATGCCCCTCAGCAAGCTTTAGTGGTATTAACAGGCTTAAGTGATGAGTCAATGGCGCTGGATGCCGTTAAGGCGGGTGCGGAAGACTATTTGGTAAAAGGAACCTTTAATGCAGAGCTGATTTTTCGTGTTATTTCTTATGCATTAGAGCGGCAAAAAAGTAAGCAGCGTTTATCACATATTGCTCACTATGATGAACTTACAAAGTTACCTAATCGACTGCATTTTAAAGAACATCTTGCATTATCAGTTGCGCGAGCTGCCAGGCATAGTCTGTGTATAGGCGTACTATTTATTGATCTTGATCACTTCAAGTTAATCAACGATACCCAAGGTCACCATATTGGTGATAATTTTCTGCAATTAGTTTCCCGGCGATTCAAGCAGACTATTCGTTCTAGCGATTTTATGGCGCGTTTAGGTGGTGATGAATTTACCGTCATTATTGATTGTCAGGACAAAGGGGCAAGGGAGCCCTTGAGTGTTGCGCAGAAAATAATAGAGGCCATGACTATTCCATTAATGTTGGATAATGGTGAAACCGTAGTAGCGGCTTGTAGTATTGGAATTTCGCTGTTTCGTGGCGGTGAAGATAAGCCAGATCCAGAAGCACTGATACAACGGGCGGACTCAGCCATGTATCGCGCTAAACAGTTAGGAGGGCAGCGATTTCACTTTTATGATGATGAGTTAGAAGCGGAAGCAAAACAGAGGATTTATCTATTTAAAGGCTTAGCTAGTGCCTTGAAAAAAGGAGAATTTTGCTTACACTATCAACCCATTTATCAGGCTCAGACTCAGACACTAGCGGGTTTTGAAGGGCTAATCCGGTGGAAAGACCCTAAAGTAGGACTTACTATGCCGGCGGATTTTATCCCCTTGTTGGAAGAAACTAATCTGATTAACAAAGTGGATGAATGGGCGTTGCGGGAGGGTTGTAGTCAGTATCAACGTTGGCTTGATAGTGGTGATATTTCCAGTGATGTATGGCTTAGTTTAAATGTTTCCCCTAAGCAGTTTGTTGATGGGCAAATTATCGATCAGGTTAAAGAAGCATTAGATGTTTCAGGGATGGCTGCCGAAAAATTACATTTAGAAATAACAGAAGGTTTATTGCTGGAGCATACTGAGAAAAATATATCTTATCTCCACGAATTAAAGGCGTTAGGTGTGCGTATAGTGATTGATGATTTTGGTACTGGTTTTTCCTCCATGCAGTACTTAAAAATGATACCCATGGATATGCTGAAAATTGATAAAACCTTTATTGATGGCTATCTTTCGATTCCTGCGGACCAGCTCATTACCACCGCGATGATAAATCTTGCTCATAATTTGGGTAAAACCGTGGTTGCTGAAGGCGTCGAAACCAAGTCGGTAGCTGATGCGCTATCTTCTGCTGGCTGCGATTTTCATCAAGGCTACTATTTTTCCAAACCATTAGATGTGGCAGATTGCCCGGCGGCTTTTATGTCAGAGAAACGTGTGGTGAGGAACTAAGGCGCTGAAATAGCCGTTATTAATTTTCATCTCATCAAACATGCTATGTGAACTAGCACATAGATGATCAATCGCTAGATTATATCTGAAACCGGCGAACCATTTCCGCTCGTAATGAGCATATTACCCACTGTCCAAAATCACTGAGTGCAATCTTATAACTGTTATCCATGATGATGGCATCAGATATAATGCTATGAGGTGGTGGGATCAAGTTTTAATAGCTATCCTATTTAAAGGGCTCACAAGTAATTGTCTCAAATAGAGTGTTTCCTGTTATCTATAATATGGTCAGGAAATATAGGGATGGTATGCGAGTAACGTTTATATGTTACAGGCGATATGTAGACGTTATATAGATGCTATAAGGGCGACGGGGTATCCCTCGTCTTGTTAAGTAAATCATTCAAAGTGGGTGGATTGATGGGGGTCGTTGAAGGAATGCAGGCGCTGAAGTCTCAGGGAACTTCCGCATCGGCGGACACAGAAAAAATGCCCCCGATGTTTGTTTATATCATTGTTGGCATTTGTGTCGTGCCTTTTATACTTTCCATGATGGGTGTTGATTTTGGTTCATATGGAAGGCCCGTTGATCTTGAGGCAGCAAAGGACTGGTCTGGCGCACAAAAGCTAGACGCTTATTTTTACCGTTTGACCGGCGCTTTTACTCACACCTTATTGGAGTGGAGCGCTTTCGCCGCCGCTATTTTTACGGTTTGTTTAGCACTTTGTCATTTTGTGATTGCACGTGACTTAACGACGCCTATTATTGGGGCTGCGCTGTTTTTAGCCGGTTGTATGGATGCATTTCATACCTTGGCGGCAGATCGTCTCATTGAGGCGGTGGCACCAAACACAGATTTGATTCCATTTACCTGGGCAATTTGCCGAATATTTAATGCCATTATTTTGATTGTTGGTGTTGTTATTTTATTAGTGCGTAAACCTGTCAGTGCCAAGGCCGATATACGGTTTCTAATCACTAGTTGTGTTATTTTTGCCGTGACTGCATACGCCATTATTCATTACTGCGCAGTCAGCGCATCACTGCCGCAAACGCAATATCCCGATAACATAGTCACCAGACCCTATGATGTGGTGCCTTTGCTATTGTACGCTTTTGCTGGACTCTATCTATTCCCTTTATTTTATAAACGACATCCGAGTGTATTTGCTCATGCATTGGTTATTGCCATGATTCCAGAATGTGTTGTGGAGCTACATATGGCATTTGGATCCAGCAGCTTGTTTGATAATCATTTTAACATTGCACATTTTCTAAAAATTCTCGCTTATATCGTGCCATTTTGTGGGCTGTTGATTGACTATGTGCATACCTATCAGGCGAAAGAGCAGGAAGTTGTAGAGCGCAAAGTCGTTGAGGAAAATCTACGCAGGTATGCCGCTAAATTAAAAGACACCAATGAAGAATTGGATAAATTTGCCTATATCGCATCCCATGATTTAAAAGCGCCATTAAGAGGCATTGAGCATCTGGCGACTTGGATTGAAGAAGATATTGATGATAAGGAAGCGACTAGTAAACATTTGGTGATGCTGCAGCAGCGTACAAAGCGAATGGAAAAACTGCTGGAGGATTTGTTGAACTATTCGCGAATTGGTCGATCAGGTATGGATCACCAGCTCGTTGATACTAAGTTGTTGGTGGAAAAACTGTTTGATATGGCTTCGCCACCAAAAGGATTTGAATTACGAATAGGACATTTACCCTCTTTTGACACGATTGCGGTGCCCTTTGAATTGGTTCTTCGCAACTTGATTACCAATGCGATTAAACACCATGATAAAGAGGCTGGTTTGATTACAGTTATGACGCAGGATGATGGTGAATTCTACGATTTCACGATTCAGGATGATGGGCCGGATATACCGAAAGATCTTCATGAAAAAGCATTTGAGGTTTTTCAAACGTTACAACCACGGGACGATGTGGAAGGCAGTGGTATTGGTTTAGCGATGGTGAAGAAAACCGTTGAAACATACGGTGGTGAGATAACTCTAGAATCTGATGTGGGCATAGGTGCTAAGTTTCACGTGCATTGGCCCAAGATAATTAAAGACGGATAGCATTGGATAGTGATTAACCGATAAAGAACCGCTATCGAAAATATTTAAGTTTGTTAGGCCGTTTTATAAGGTTGTTTTTGTACGAACGAGCGTATTTATTGAGGGTAGGCTTGTGACTGAAATAAAACCTGAAGTTACCATTCTTTTGGTAGAAGATGATGATGTGGACGCGATGGCCATAGAGCGTGCGTTAAAAAAACTACCGGCTAGAACACGTCTGATTCGAGCGATAAACGGCGAAGAAGCACTACGTTTTTTACGTGGAGGCAGCGCAAGCTCAACCTTAACTTCAGACGATAACGAGAAAGAAATGGTTGCACCTTTTTTGGTGTTATTGGATCTTAATATGCCGCGTATGGGCGGTATTGAATTCCTTGAGCATGTGCGTGATGACGTTGCTTTGAAAAATACGGTTATCTTTGTATTGACCACCTCAAATGCGGAGGCTGATTTGACCGCAGCCTATGATAAAAACGTAGCCGGGTATGTTCTAAAATCAAACGCACGTAGTAGTACGGATGCCATCGTAGCAATGCTCAACCAGTACTGGATGTATGTGGAGTTACCTAAATAAAGATGAGTACTAATAAGCTTAATATTTTACTGATAGATGATGATGAAATAGACCGAATGACGGTTACCCGTGCCTTTCGTCATGCGAAGCAGTCAGTCAATATCCAGGAAGCATCGGAAGAGACCGGGGCTTTGAAACTCCTGCGTGAAAATACGTATGACTGTGTGTTGTTAGATTATCGTCTAGGGGCAACGGATGGTCTTGATCTATTCGAACAGATGCAATCGCGCGAGTTTAATCAAGCGCCGGTAATTATGCTCAGCGGCATGGAAGATGAAGCCTTAATGTTGAAGTGTTTAAAGGCCGGTGTCCAAGATTATTTGCTGAAATCTGAGCTTACTACCCATAATTTGATTCGTGCTATTCGTTATGCCCAAGAGCGCAAGCAGATTAATGAGCAGTTGCGTTTTGTGGCTGAGCATGACTCCTTAACAGGATTGGCCAATCGACCGTTGTTTATGTCCAGCATAAAAATGGCGATGGCACGAGCAAAGCGTAATGGCACCTATCTCGCTGTATTTTATATCGACTTGGATCACTTTAAGGGTATCAATGACACCTTAGGACATGATGCGGGTGATACTCTGCTAAAAACAATAGCTGACCGGTTGCGGTTTTCTGTAAGATCGAGTGATCTAGTAGCGCGTTTAGGGGGGGATGAGTTTGCTGTACTGCTGGACGGTATTGAAGATCAGAATTCAGTGGTGAAAATTGCGCAACATATGCTGGACGTTGTTGGTTTAGCTATCAATCTAACCCGTGATGATATTGTAGTCACGCCGAGTATTGGTATTGCACTTTATCCTGATTCTAGTGAAGAGATTAGTGACTTGGTTCAGTGTGCTGATACGGCTATGTATCGGGCTAAAAAATCCGGTAGAAATAATTTCTGTTTTTACTCCAATGAAATGCATCACCTGGCCATGGAGTATGCCAACCTCAAAAATGAGCTGAGTCAAGCGATAAAAAACAACGAGTTGGAACTTTATTACCAACCGCAACTTTCTGCTACCACCGGGAAAGTGACCGGTTTAGAAGCACTGATTCGTTGGAATCACCCACAGCGAGGAATGGTGTCTCCGGTGGAGTTTATTCCTGTGGCAGAAAATAGCGGACTTATTAATGCCATCGGTGAATGGGTTTTGGCGCAAGCGTGCCAACAGTTTAGTGAATGGACGAATCAAGGGTTATTTAATGGCGAGTCCGTGGTGCTGTCAGTGAATGTATCTGCGAATCAATTACATCAGGACAATATTGCGGAGGTGGTTAAAAGTGTTCTGGAACAGAATGCTATTGATGGCCATCAGTTGGAGTTAGAGCTAACAGAGAGTGTATTAATTGATGATCTTGAACAGTGTGCAGATACTTTACATTCCATTACGAAGCATGGCGTGCGGATTGCTCTTGATGATTTTGGTACCGGCTATGCGTCGTTTCGACATATGCAGCGATTACCTTTGCATACCTTGAAAATAGATCGCTCGTTTATTGATCAAGTTGATGTTGATGAAAAACACGCGGAAATCGTATCGGCGATTATTGCTATGGGTAAGGCTCTTAATCTTGAAATTATCGCTGAGGGGGTTGAAACTAAGTCGCAGGAAGCATTGCTCAAAGCGAGTGGCTGCGATATTTTGCAGGGCTTTTATTACAGCAAGCCATTATCGGTAAAAGAGTTAGAGGCGCTACTAAAACACTGAGTCAAACGTGTTCAGTTGTCTATCAGATCGTGCTAACTGGGTTGTGCGGACATGGTTGAGATAACATAGTAGGGATAGCAACGTTGAATTTACTTAGCATTTAAATTGTAAGCGTAAAAATAATAAGGATTGAGAAATGACTAAAGCCTATCAAGAAGTTTCTATCTTAATGGTGGAAGATGATGATATTGACGCGATGGCAATAGAGCGAGCGTTTAAGAAGTTGAAGTTGGCCAATCCGCTGACGCGAGCAAGTGACGGTTTAGAAGCATTAGAGTACTTACGCGGTACCAATGGCAAGGACTTTATTGAAAGGCCCCATATTCTGCTATTGGATATTAATATGCCACGCATGAATGGTCTTGAATTACTGGACGAAATTAGAAATGATCCAAAATTAGCGGATACGATTGTTTTTGTGCTGACCACTTCTAAAGCCGATCAGGATATTATTGCGGCGCATAACCATAATGTGGCGGGCTATATTGTTAAATCTGATGTGGCCGATGGATTTATTAAGGTTATAGAATTATTAGATTCCTATTGGCGGATTGTTACCTTTCCAACCTAATCAAGTGTCGTTACCTATAATGCAATATGTAATATCTTGATGAATTATGTACTGATTTAATAGGGAATGGATTGAGATGAATCAAGGTATCTACGTCAGCACTAAAGGCACTGAACAAAGAGAAAAACTGGTTAGTGCTGGCAGCCTACATTGGATACATTGGCTGGTGATTTCTCTTTCAATTATTCTTACCGTTGGCGCCTGGTATTTCTCAAAACAACAATTAGAGCAGAAGATTGAAGCTCAGTTTCTTCGTGAGGCAAGCCAAACTGTAGAACTGGTTAAAGAGCGGATGGAGCTTTATGAGAATGCCTTGTGGGGAGGGGTTGCGTTAGTCGATTCTAATGGGGGTGATATTAATTACGACCAGTGGCTGGCTTATTCCAACAGTTTGAAAATCGACGAATCCTATCCGGGTATTAATGGGATTGGAGTCATCTTTAATATTCAGCCGAATCAACTTGAAACATATCTTGCGAAAGAGGTGGCGCGGCGCCCTGATTACAAGATGCATCCTACGCATAATGAATCTGAATACTGGCCTATTACCTATGTCGAACCAGCGGCGCCTAATAAGAAAGCTATTGGTCTTGATATGGCTTTTGAGGCAAACCGTTACGGTGGCATTAAAAAATCTCGTGATGCCGGCGCTGCACAGCTGACCGGTCCTATTACCTTAATACAAGATGCTAAAAAAACGCCCGGTTTTCTGTTCTACACCCCCTTTTATAAAGACGGTAATAAACCTAAAACGGTTGATGAGCGACGTCGAGATATTGTTGGCGTCACCTATGCGCCCTTTATTATGCATAAGTTGATGCAAGGGACATTGGCTAGCCAAAAAAGGCATGTGGGAGTCAAGATTAGTGACGGTGATGATATTCTCTATGAAGACGACAGCGATAAGGATGAGAGTCCGCTCTTTAGCAATAAAGTAGGTGTTGAAATGTATGGGCGGGTTTGGGATTTTGATATTCGCTCGAACTTAAGTTTTCGACAAGCATCATCGAACAATCAACCCTTAATGATCCTTGTTGGTGGTGTTGTCATTGATTCCTTGCTCTTAGCGTTGTTTGTGTTTCTCACAAAAGCGAATCGTAGAGCTTTGTCGTATGCAGACCAAATGACTGAGGAGCTGAAAGTGGAATCGGAGAAGCTAGAGCAGTCTAATGAAGAGCTGAGTGATTTCGCTTATGTGGCATCCCATGATTTGAAATCTCCATTAAGGGGGATTGATCAGTTAGCTATCTGGATTTCGGAGGATATCGATAATAAAGAAGAAACTATTGGCCATTTGAAAATGATGCGTAATCGTGTGAGTCGAATGGAGAGCTTGTTAGATGATCTTTTGGATTACTCTAAGGTCGGACGAGTGGAAGATAAATTCAAATCAATTGATACCAAGAAGGTATTGGAGTCTGTCTACGAATTGATGTCGCCACCTGAGGATTTTTCACTTGAATTAGATGGCAGTTTTCCTGTTTTTAATACCGTTAATGCAGCATTTCAGATGGTTTTTCGGAATCTCATTAATAATGCCATCAAGCATCATGATAGAGAGGGTGGCAAGCTTGTCATTTCAGTAGAAGAAAATGCAAAGTTCTATATTTTTAGATTACAGGATGATGGTCCTGGTATTGAGCCGAAGTACCATGAAAAAATATTTGGGTTATACCAAACCCTAAAATCCAAGGATGAGATGGAGGGTAGTGGTATGGGGCTGGCTATTATTAAGAAGACAGTAATGCACTACAGTGGTGATATTAGTGTGGAATCAAGGGAAGGTTTGGGAGCATGTTTTGTTGTTAATTGGCCAAAGGAAATATCCGTTGAGAGTGAAAGCTGAAACTAAGATTTTATGATGAAGCTCGTTTGTTCTTAATGTGATTTGTTTATAAGTAATGGCAGTTAGTGCATATCGTTTGCAACCTTTAACTATTTAAC
>Ga0105352_1001284_pt1 | contig 13430 bp, 10 predicted proteins | sample EN8Hudsemesocosm_FD_83507 | JGI IMG/M metagenome (GOLD analysis project Ga0105352, IMG submission 83507) | Methane-oxidizing microbial communities from mesocosms in the Hudson Canyon - EN8B Hudson Canyon | ecosystem: Environmental > Aquatic > Marine > Cold seeps | place: Hudson Canyon...
CAGGAGGTCTCCGCATTCGTGCTTCAGAAGTTGAAGTCCGATGCTGAGGAGTACCTAGGCAGGGAAGTGAAACAGGCAGTTATCACCTGTCCGGCGTACTTCACTGACGCACAGAGGAAGGCCACTCAAGACGCCGGTAGAATCGCCGGCCTCGAGGTACTAAGAATCATCAACGAGCCTACTGCGGCGGCACTCGCCTATGGTGCCGACAAGGAGGAGGACCAGACCATCCTTGTGTTCGACCTCGGAGGCGGTACCTTCGACGTGTCCATTCTCGAGATCTACCAGGTCGAGGGACAGCCCCAGATCGAGGTCAAGGCGACCAGCGGTGACAACAGACTAGGAGGGGACGACTTCGATGAAGTGGTGATAGACTGGATTGTCTCGGAATACAAGAAGTCCTCAGGAATCGACCTCTCGAAGGATATGCAGGCCATGAGTCGGTTGCGAGAAGCGGCAGAGAAGGCCAAGATAGAACTCTCAGGAACTAATTCGACGCAGGTCAACTTACCTTTCATCACCATGAGGGACGGTCAGCCGGAGCACCTCGATATGACCCTCTCACGGGCTAAGTTCGACGATCTCACCGCTGACCTCATCAAGATGACGATGAAGCCAACGCGCAGAGCCATGAAGGACGCCGGTGTCAAGGCCGGCGACATCGACAAAATTCTCCTAGTCGGTGGCAGTACTCGCATCCCTGCGGTGCAGGAAGCCATCGAGAAAGAGACTGGCAAACCTCCGTTCAAGGGCATCAACCCCGACGAGGCTGTCGCTGTGGGAGCCGCACTCCAAGCTGGCATCATAGTCGGCGACGAGGGAGTCACAGATGTCCTACTGCTGGATGTCACTCCATTGACTCTTGGAATCGAGACGCTTGGTGGTGTAATGACTACGATGATTGAGCGCAACACCACGATTCCAACACGTCGCTCGGAGACCTTCTCCACCGCTGCCGACAATCAGCCAGCAGTAGAGGTCCATGTGCTACAGGGTGAGCGCGAGTTCGCCAAGGACAACACTACTCTTGGGCGCTTTCATTTGATGGGTATCCCCTCGGCACCACGTGGTATACCTCAGATCGAAGTTACCTTCGACATAGACGCCAATGGCATTGTCGATGTCTCCGCCAAAGACCTAGGAACGGGTACAGAGCAGTCAATCAAGATTGAGAGTCAGACCTCTTTGTCTGAAGACGATATTAAGCAGAAGGTCGCTGATGCGGAGAAGTTCTCCAAGCAGGACAAGCTGCGAAGGGCTGGCATTGACCTCATAAACTCGGCCGACAGTATCGCCTACCAGACCAAGCGGATGCTCGAAGACGCCGCTGAGAAAGTCAGCGACCTCGACGCTGAATCAGTCCACTCTAAACTCGATGAATTGAGGGCGCTGATAACCGCGGAGGACGGCGAGACTACCATAGATGTCGAGGATCTCGACGAGGCCGCCGTTCAAACTAAAATTAGTGAACTCGAGCAGGAGATGCACGGCATCTCAACCAAGCTGTACGAGGCCGCCGCCGCCGAGATGTCCGAACAGCAGGACGGGGAAAGCGACGAAGATATCGTTGAGGCCGACTTCGAGGTCGTCGATTCGGACGAAGAAGAGTGACTCAGCCATCCGTGATGAGCCGGTGCAGAGTCCTTACATGGACTCCTGAAACTCCGAACTCAAACAGCGGATTTGCACCCTCTGAGCGAGCCTTAGAACCCGGGCCCCAAGCGGTCCCGGCGATGTCGAGGTGCACCCAAGGAATTTTGTCTGCGTCCTCATCATAGCCACGGTGCGGCACGAAGTACTCGAGGAATGAGGCCGCGGTGTTCGACGAGCCGGCGCTACCTCCAATCGAGCCGTTGCGTATGTCGGCGAACGCCGAGTCAGTCATGTATTTTCTGAACTGGGCATTCAGTGGCATTCTCCAGACTGTCTCACCCGACCTATTGGCTGCCTTCCTGACACGCTTTCCTATGCCCTCGTCGTTTGCCCACATGCCTGTAATCTGGTTGCCCAGCGCGACCACGATGGCACCCGTCAGGGTCGCGAGATCAACGATGTACTCAGGGTCGAACTCGCCAGCCTTCCACAGCCCGTCAGCGAGTACGTTGCGCCCCTCGGCGTCGGTGCTGAACACCTCAATGGTCTTCCCCGAGTATGTCTCGAACACATCACCGGGACGATATGCTCCCGACCCGGGCATGTTCTCAGCTAGGCAAGTGACTCCGTTCACACGGTGTTCGTAACCGGTTGAATGCAAGGCCTCCATGAGGCCAAAGACAGTGGCGGCACCGCACATGTCGTACTTCATGTCCCACATTCCGCTTGATGGCTTGATCGAGATGCCCCCGGTGTCGAAGGTGATTCCCTTGCCGACGATGCAAGGTCTCTGGGTGCCCTCGTCGGCGTCGGGGTTGAGCGTGAAAAGCACCATGCAGGGCTTCCTGTCGCTGCCCTTACCGACGTTGATCAGACCTCCCATGCCGAGATCGCGCAACTTGTCCCAGTCATAGATCTCCACGATGACGTTGTCCTTTCCATCTGCCCACTCGACAGCCCTGCGTGCGTACTCCATTGGATACAGCACGTTTGCTGGTTCGTTGCCGAGGTCGCGCGCGAGGTGGACCCCACCGACAACCGAGTGGATTCTGGAGAGCCCGTCTGCGAGCGCATCCTGATGGCGGGCGCTGGCTTGGAAGTCCGCCGACCACGGCTCGGTGATGTGCTCGTCATCGATCCTCTGGTGCTCGAGGAACTCGTAGTCACGCAGCATCATGCCCTCAGCGAAGTCGAGCATGCGCTCACTCGACCAGCCTGAGGTGAAGCGGACAGTCAGCCCTAGCCCGTTCTTCTTGGAGAGCGCAGCAATCACGCGGGCACCGATGTTCCGAGCCTTCCTGTGGTCGAACTCATCCTTCTTTCCCATGCCTACCAGCAGCACCCTGCACCCAGGGGTCCAGACAGCCATCCTCTGACCCTTCTTGCCCTCGAAGTCGTCCGAGGCTATCGCCTCCCTGACTAGGCTTCGCTGACTCCGACTCAGCCCCGATAGGGCGTTGTTAGGAGCCTTCTCAGAGCCTTCGAATAGAGGCAGTATCAGTTGATTTCCGGTTTCTCCGAATTCGCTTTTGTTCCATTCCATGAATATCGCCGAAGCCTCCGATTCGGTAGTGATATACAAAGAATTGCCCTTGAAAGATGAAGTTTCGAGGCTATTTTCAAAAATAAAATAAGTAATTATTGCTCAAACTTGCGATTTTGGCTGTTTATCGCCGCTAGAGCGAAGGCGACGAAAACAAGTAGCATCGAAGGGGCCGGAAGCAGACCCGAGCCGCCAGCCTTCATCTCTACGACGCTCTCATTGACAGATTCGTTGACCCACATCGAGGAATCTACCACCCGCTTCTGGTACACTAGGTAGAACTGTCCTCCGCTACTGGAAATTGGAGCACCCCTAAAATCGAGGGTTGTGACGGTGCTATTGGTGGCATTGACTCCGAAGCCGCATCCTGGAATGGATAAGTTGAGTCCTATCTCGCCACCACAGGTGTGAACCTCAGTCCAAACGCCCACATGATCAAGAAATATCTCCTCGATCCCACCAGGGGTCCACCACTCACCATCTTCGTCCAAGTATGCCAGTGTGGCATTTGACGTGCTCGCGCGTCCTAGGTTCGAAACGCTCAGATGCACCTTTCCATCTTTCACCTCTAGGGAATCGACAACAAGGCGGGCCCTCCAGTACCATACATTCTGGATGAGATAGCGCATCACATCGAGCTCCTCACCGAGCCTTTCTGATAGCGCCTCCACTGTTCCCAGCAACCACTGCTCGTCGTCAGTCTCGAATGTGAATGTGGGGTATCCCATCATGCCATACCCGTAGTCCCGGCTGGTTCCACAGTTCGGGTAGAGGCCTTGGTTTGCATTCTGAATCGGGATGTCGGATATGTTGGCATGCACATCATCTCTGATGAAATGGAACATCTCCCAGTCTGAGGGCTGTTCGGGCCATTTGCCCCAAGGGTAGAGCATAATCCAAACTCCTGTGTGCATGGTGATGTACAGGTCGGCATGAGGTACGATCTCGTTCATGTAGATCGAGTTTGCAAGAGTCTCGGATTCGCTGAATGCAGCACTCCCAGGCTGGGTCGTCGGGCAGGTGTTCCAGTAGTGGTCATAGTTTCTATTCAGATCTACTTGGTTGACATTCCATCTAGTATCGAAGTCATTGCCATCTGCATTCAACATGATGAGAATATGCAATTCCGTAGTCGCCAATACATCGAGTACCTCTTGCTCGCCATCTGCCCATCCCTCGATGTAATACTCGGCAACCAGGAAAGCAAGCTCCGTGCCCAGATGCTCATTCCCATGGTGCCCACCGTCGATGTAAACCACCTCTTTGGCAGTCCCATCGGGCTTGATTTCCTGACTCCAATCTGAGATCTGCAACATCCAGAGATTTCTCCCCATCTCCGTTTGACCCACGACGAGCAGATTGACGATCTCGGGATAATCATCCGCCCATGCATTGACGTCCAAGGTCAGTGTTGCATAGGAATGATACCAGTGCTCCTGAACGATGTCCGGCTGACCAACCTGTGCTGTTGCAGCCGGCGCTGCCGATACTGAGAGCATCACGGATGCGAGGATGATTGCTGCCCAGCGGCGCATAGCGCCGCTAAGAGGGCCATCACGTACAATCGTTGTCACTTTCTGTGAGCCTATTGAATACTAACCACGGCTTGCGATGTGAGCGGCCATGATCTTGGTGGTGATGAGTGCGGCGTTGAACTGAGTCAACCGGTCCTCTCCGGGTACAATCTCGTTCACGTCCGCTCCTATGACCTCCGCACCACTTGCGAAGAGGTGCTCGATGATTTCAACCGCACCCCAGTGACTCAGGCCTCCGGGAACCGGGGTGCCGGTGTCCGGGACAAGTGACCCGTCTAGACCATCGACATCAAAGGTCAGCCAGACAGGACCCTCTATGCTGTCAATCCTATCCATAAGGGCAGTCCATCCGGCCTGCCCATCACACACGCCCATGAAGTCGCGAGCGAACCAGGTCTCCACCCGCTCGTCGGACGCGGCGAAAGCAGCCTCCTCACGGGACAGCGCTCGCGTGCCAATTTGAACCACTCTTCCTACACCCGCATCGAGAGCCCGGCGCACAGCGGTGCCGTGCGAGAAGCGCTCCCCTCCCAGATCGTCTCGCAAGTCAGCATGGGCGTCGATTTGCACCAGTGTCAGACGACCTAGGTCGCCCCCTATCTTAGGATGCCCTGAGGCCGCTTGCATCAATGGCGGCAGGATGCCGTGCTCGCCTCCGAGGAAGACTGGGAACTGCCCCCCGTCTACCCACTTGGCAGCGTAGTCGCGAATTGAATCCAGCTGCTCGAGCAGGGTGCCAGCTTCAGAGCCCCATGCCTCAGCGGTGTGGATGTCCAGGCCGCACGGCAGGTCATCGGGCAGCAGGGGGTCGTAGAGCTCGACTTGGGAGCTTGCTTCGATGCAAGCAGCAGGTCCCTTCTCAGTGCCCTCACCCCAACTTGTCGTCATCTCGAACGGCACCGGCAGGACCACCACATCCCAAGGCCCTGAGTCGGACTCCTCCAGTCCTAGAAATCTCGGCCTACTGGAGCTTTCCATGACACTGCGAAAGTAGCGAGCAGATTAACCACTTCGGAGGGCAGAATGGCGAAAAATGAGGCTGTGCGAAGGACTGTTGAAATAGCGCGGCCTTCCATATTAGGCCACCGGGGGCGTATGCGATGGGTCTAACACTAGCACAACTCACACAGGCCATACGCCACAAGGTCGACATTGACATGGAGACCGTTGTAGCTGAATCGATTGCAGAGCACGCGCTGGGGTTCTTCGGTTTCTCGAATCGTATCATTGACAATGCCCTAGAGCCAACCGACCGCAACCTGTTCTACCAACTGCAGGACTACGACCTTCTGACCACCGAGTCAGAGGAGACAACGCTGTGGGACGGCAGGGAATGGAGAATCCATTACTGGAAGTTCAAGTCCAACGCTGAGGAACTGGCTCTCCTGTGGGAGAAGACCGAGGACTCCAGCGAGGAAGAGGACCCGTATGCCGGAATCTACGAAGACGTCCCGGTGTCTCTGTGGCGCGAGCGTTCCGGAGAGGAAGACGACTACGAAGAGCCCCTGTTCTGAGTAACAACGCCCCCATTGGTTCATATCTTGAAGGTCGAGGCACGTTCCGTGCCTCGTGTGAGAGCGGTCCTTGCAGTGCTGACCATCCTCCTCCTCAGCATTCCTGCTGCGATGGTAGTTGGAGAGGGAGACGAGCCGACGAGCTGCACAGTACTGGTAGACTGGGACGTCGAGGGCCACTGGGACGGTGGATGGAACATGACCTACGACGTCCTGCACCGCTACCTCGTAGTCTTCGATCCACCGTTCATCAACGGCAGTTCGCCGAGCGCCCTCAGCGTCGAGGTTCAGCATCACAGGGACGGTGAGCAGATAGCTGACACATCCAACACCACGGTGCTGAGCGCCGGAGGAGAGGTCGACATCACTCTCTCTGGCGAGCCCGAGTTCGGCGACTCGATTTCAATCTCTGTCGTCACCGGCGAGGCGTCCTGCTCTAGGAGCCTTGCCATCACCAACTGGAATCAGCCCGTGGCCAATCACGAGATAACCCGCGAGACGACTTGGTCAATGGAGGGTGCTGAGCAGGGCAATGGAATCGACTTCGAGGGTCGAGGCTGGCAGAAGAGGACGGGCAGTATCCTCGAGTCCAACGAACTGGGCAACGGGACCCTGACTGTGGATTCGATGAACGGCACCGAGGGACTCGTCCTCGAACTCAATCTCGACCGAATCTGGCTGAACGAGACCTATGACGGTGTCGAGCTTCTCCGTCAGGATTTCGAGATGAGCGGCAATGGTTCGCTCTTCCTCAACACCACCGAGGAGGGCGAGGGCGGAGAAAGCAATGGCTTCTCAGTCGATGTCCAAGTCAACGACGTCTACGTGCTACGCTCATGGGACGAGGGAGAGCTCACCGAGCGTTTTCTCATTGATGGTACAGGTTGGCTCTCATTCGGTGGCGGCGATAACAACAGCAGCGGAGGAGGATTCGGTCAACTGTCATCGTTCTACTATGAGACTTGGGATGAGGACGACCGCAGACGTCTACAGCACCTGCAGATTGAGGCCAACGCCACCCTACGCCTCAATGGAGCGGACAGAGAGCAGTTTTCCTTCGACCTCGACGAGTTCAGGATACTCGAGCGCTGGGAGGACGGCACGAGGGAGGAGCAGCACTTCTTGATTCTCGGAGGAGGGGAATTCGGTTTCGTCATCGAGGACGAGTTCTTCGAGGTCGAGGTCAATGGCACCATCCCAATCATCCACTTCGAAACTCAGGGCGGTGAGACCGTCGCAGAGACCATACGAGTCGATGGCACTTACGATGGCGATGCCGAGGGAAGTTTCGGCTTCATCAGGAGGATAGTCGATTCCGGCTCGCAGGAGAACGCGACTGGGGCGATGTTTGAAGTCGACAAGATTGAGAATGAGTTCTGGTTCAACGTCTCTGCTACGCCGATTGGACCAATCACTGAGGAGTGGGAGGCCGAGCACAACCTGACTTACGAGTTCATCGTCCCGCAGACCGACTGGGAAAATCGCACTATCCGCTATCAGTATATCGAGGACAATGGCACGGTCACCAACGAGTATCCTGAGGTCTCGCCGATTATCATGCAGGCCGATGCCCCAGAACCCGAGGTCGTGTTCGAGAATCACATCTCTAGGGAGACCGGCGCCGCCCCCGAGATTGTCGTCGCCGGCGACCGCTTCTCACTGGTCGGCAACGACGCGATGATACTGAGCATCGAGGTGACGGCTATCGTCGAGGGAGAGATGGACGGCCATATAGTCGAAGTCGCCGAGTGGCTCGGTGACTATGGTGAGAACAGCCACGCCTCAGGCAGCATCGTCAATGAGGGGCCTCTCGCAGGCCTGCTCAACGAGGTTCATCGGTGGGTGGAGATCGAAATTGGCCAGAATGACTCGGGCGAGAGCATTGCCTTCGTCGAGCACCAACTCGTTGACAGGGTACTGTCACCCTCAGTAGTTTCCGAGGAAGAGAACACCCCTCCCTCTCTGGTCTCGGTAGGCTTCCGTGAGGGCAGGCTGCTGACCGAGGGCGACTCAGCCCACTTAGAGGCCCTAGTCTACGACTTCGATACAGATGTCACAGTTGTCACCATCGACCTGTCGGAGTTAGGACTTGGCACGGTCGAACTCTCTGACTCCGGTCTACAGGGCGATCACACCATCCATGATGACATCTGGACTGCGTTGATTACCTACGAAGGCCTCAACCACGGAATGATGGACGCATCAGTAACCATTGAGGACTTCTGGGTCACAGTCGAGGAGCATACATCCATCGAGATCATCAATGCCGCGCCGAGGATGATTTCACTAGACTTCATGCCCGATACCGTCAGGCGCGGCGAGACAGTCGATGTCAGTGTCACCGCGCTGGACGGGCATGGCATTGACTCAGTCGGTATCGATCTGCTGAGCGCAGGTGGCGCGCTCAGCGCGCTTTCGGAGTCAGACGGAGTATGGAGTGGAAATTTCGTGGTACCAGATGAAATTTCTCCCGGTGAACGTTCCATCCCAGTCAGAATCACGGACGGCGATGGCGAGACCGTGATGGCTGTCCACATCCACCTCGATGGCTTCCCGGTGGATGCGCCGATGCTGACCATCGAGAATGAGGCACCATCGATTACCTCGGCCAGCTTGCTCAGATTTGGAGAGCCGGCTGAGAAGATTCACGTCCCACTCAGTGGCGACCCCATTCCTCATTCTCTCGAGGCAAGTATCGATGACCCGGACGGAATCTCGTCAGTGCAGGCCAAGATAGGCAGGCTGGCTCCGATTGGTAGTTCCGCCGTCTGGCTGTTAATGGTCGACGACGGCACCGGTGGGGATCGAGTATCAGGCGACGGCATCTACACTTTGCAGTTCGATGCCCGGGCGAGCCTGCCCGAGGGCAACATCACTATCCAGATACGAGCTACAGACACCTATCTGTCTACTACGCCGACCACCGAACAGCTCCACATCCTCGAACTTGAGAAGCTGAGCGCAGGCAAGGGAGGGGGTAACTGGTTCAGCGACAACTCGACGACCCTCGTGTTTGTGGCCGTGGGCCTCTTGCTGATTGTCGGCATCACAGTCTTCGCGATTTCCTTGCGGAAATCAGATACCGAGTGGTGAGGGGATGGAAGCCGTTAGCATCCTGCGGGGCTATTTCCTCTAGTCTAGTTCCCTAGGGAGTATTATGTCCTCAATCAACCAGTCTCCTCCGGACTCGGCTAGTAACGCAGCCGCCGCCGGAGGCATCGTGTGCCACTCCCCAGTAAGATGGTTAATCAGCACCTCTGAACCGGGATTGTGCCCGAGAATCATCGTTGTGCCTTCGCCCAGCATTCCTTCTAACTGGGTCAGTAGTGTGCTTATTCCAGCATGGTAGATTTCAGGCCTTACCTCTGCCCTCACACCTTCCATGTGCTGAGCCATTCTCTCCAGAGTCTCCAAAGTGCGCGTGGAACTGCTCACCAGAACCAGTTGCGGCAGCCACCCACGCCCGGCCAGCGCATCACCTACGAGGCAGGCATCTCTCTGGCCTTGAGCGTCCAGGGGCCTGTCGTGATCGGCGAGGCCGCGGTATTCACTACTACTCTTGGCGTGACGCATCACGATGAGTCGTCCAGTCACATATTCCTGAGGCCATCTCAGTTATTGAATTACATGAATCTCATAAGACGCCACGCAGTCGAACGGGCGTGCACACGCGCGAGGAGTTGTACATCGGCGGCCAGTGGGTCGAACCTCTCGGCGAAGGCACGATTGAAGTGGTCAATCCAGCCAATGATGAATTGATTGGCTCGGTGCCGGTTGGTTCGGCCGCAGACGTGGATGCCGCAGTGGCCGCAGCGCACTCCGCTTTCCCCTCTTGGTCGCAGACTCCGGTAGGAGAGCGTGTGGAGTTCCTGAACAGACTGTCCGCGGCCATAAAAGAGCAGACTGAGGACCTATCTCAATTGATTACGGCCGAGGTCGGCACTCCCATCAACTACTGCAGGATGGCTATGGTGGGAACTCCGAAGGTGGTCTCGCGCTCATACGCGAAGATCCTTGATGGATTCGAATGGGAGCAAGAAATCCGCAACTCACTTGTGGTCAAGGAGCCTATTGGCGTGGTAGCGATGATCACTCCCTGGAACTTCCCTCTTCACCAAATCATCGGTAAGGTGGCACCAGCCATCGCCGCTGGCTGCACCATGGTGGTCAAGCCATCCAAGGAGGCACCACTGAACGCCTTCGCACTCGCAGACATCATCCACGACATTGGGTTGCCCGCTGGAGTGTTCAACCTAGTCTCTGGACACGGCAGGGAGATTGGTGAGGTCCTGAGCAGCCACCCCGATGTCGACATGGTCAGCTTCACTGGTTCCACCAGCGCTGGAGTGAGGGTCAGCGAACTGGCCTCCCCCAGCGTCAAGAGGATCACCCTCGAACTCGGCGGTAAGAGCGCCAACATCATCCTCGACGACGCCGATATCGCCAAGGCATCCGCCTCTGCAATCTACTCCTGCTTCAGTAATTCCGGGCAGGAGTGCTCGGCCCTGACGAGACTACTCATTCCCGAGTCCAAACGCGATGAGGTGATTGAGATTATTTCCGCCAAGTTGGCCAAGTACACCGTTGGTGACCCGCTCGACGAATCGATACGCTGCGGCCCTATGGTGTCAAAGCGGCAGCAACAGAGCGTGGCCTCGTACATCGCCAGTGGAATCGAGGAGGGTGCTACTCTGATTGCTGGGGGTCAGGGCATGCCAGAGGGGCTGAATTCAGGCTGCTTCGTCAGACCCACCGTGTTCGCCGACGTGACCCCTGAGATGACTATCTTCCGAGAGGAGATATTCGGCCCCGTTCTCTCTATCACCACCTACTCGACCGAGGACGAGGCGGTCGCACTGGCCAACGACTCCGAGTATGGACTCTCAGGGGGTGTCTGGTCAGGTGATGATGAACGGGCCATGCGGGTCGCCCGTCAGATGCGCACCGGGCAGGTAAGCATTAACGGAGGTTTGTTCAACGTCTCAGCACCATTCGGTGGCTACAAACTCTCTGGGAACGGGCGTGAGCTCGGGGTTCACGGGCTTGAGGAGTATCTCGAGATCAAGGCGATCCAACGCTGAGGGCCAATATGAGTAGACCTCGACTACTGGTCATCGCCGGCAGCAGCGGTGTCGGTAAGTCGACTATCTCCGCCAGAGCATCATCATCTCTGGGATTCTCCAAGAGCGCCTCCACCGACACCATTCGGGAGACTCTGAGGACCCAGTTCGATTCCGAGCAGGAACCTGCTCTACACCGTTCTTCCTTCGAGCCTGCGGGAAGCGGGCCAATCGAGGACTGGCACGCGACCGTAGTAGTTCTCTCTGAGGCTATTCGGGCGGTTGTGAGCAGAGCGGTCTCGAAACGCTCTGACTTACTCCTAGAAGGCGTCCACATTATCCCCGGCAGCGGTATTCTCGAAGGTTGGAGAGAATCTGGAGGGGTCGCTAGTGGAGTGCTGCTACACGTGGGGAATGAAGACACCCACCGCCAGTTCATCAGGATGAGAGAGAAGCACAATGGCCGTGGACTGGACCACTATCTGGACAATCTTGACCGCATCAGGGCGATTCAAGAGGAGCTGCTGAGAAAGGCTGATGAATCCAGATGGCTCGTCTTCGATGCTAGCATTGATGACCCGGTTGGACAGATAGGTGAGTCGTTCGAGTAATTAGAATCCCAGTGTTTCGAGAATCATGTCGGACCTCTCCTCAAGCTCCTCGAGAGAACCCTCATTGAGGATAATAGCGTGAGCCTGCTCCATCAGCATCTCAAGTCCCCATCCCCATTCGCGCTCCTCGCGTTCGGCGAACTCCTCTCCGCCGCCGTCCTCTCCCCGCCCGCGCCCCTCGAGCCATTCTGACCTCGATTGAGGCGCCGCCGACATCGCGACCACCGTGACATCGTCGACATGCTCTCTCAGTCGATCCATCTCTTCGGGCTGGCGCATCCCATCGATGAGAACATCTGACACCTCCAAGGTACTCATCAAACTTGGAATCAGCCTGTCAACAACAATCTCCTCACCATGCTCCTCGCGCATCGAGAGAGCCGTCTTGCCTACGTTCTTGGGAGTCTCCGGCAAACCCTTCGAGGCCATCTCAGAGCGCACGATGTCACCCAGTGATAGGACACTCATCCCCCGCTCGGACGCTTTTCGTGCTACCACACCCTTGCCCGAGCCGGGAGGGCCGCACAGCACCAACACACGACCCGCCATGGTCTTCGGCGAGGGTTCCTCGGACATGACGCTTGCTGGCCTAGGCTATCTGCCGACCCATTCTGCGTCCTCGCGCTTGAGGAAGGCCGACACTCCGATTTCCTTGTCCTCGGTGTCGAACAGAGCCACGAACTCCGAACGCTCGGTGAGAACTCCCTCTGTGAACGGCAGATCTAGAGCAGCGCGTACGGCACGCTTCGCGACCCTGACAGTGTAAGGTGACTTCCTAGCTATATTCTCCGCAAGTGCAAGCGCCTCTATCTCCAGTTTTTCGGGCTCGACCACCTTGTTGACTAGGCCAATGCTCAAGGCCTCCTCTGCCCCTACCATTTCCCCGGTCAGAGTCATTTCCATCGCTTTGCCGTAGCCCAGCAGCCTGCATAGGCGCTGGGTCCCACCGCCGCCCGGTATCAGTCCAAGGTTAATTTCGGGCTGTCCGAACTTGGCTCGAGTAGAGGCGACTCTCAGGTCGCAGGCCAGCGCGAGTTCGGTGCCACCACCCAGTGCGAAACCATCTACCATGGCGATAGTCGGCTTGGAAAGGCCCCAGACCGCCTCCCAAGCATTGTCCGCGAAGAATTCACGTACATCGTCCGAGTTCTTGCCCGCGAATTCGGAGATATCTGCACCAGCAGCGAAGGCTGCCGGTTTGGGTCGCTTTCCTTCTTCCGGCGTCGGCGGGGCCGCACCTCGGATGACCACGGCCCTGACTGCGTCGTCCGACTCAACCCGCACACACTGCTCCTTAATCGCCAAATGCGAGTCACGGTTCAGAGCGTTGAGCTTCTCGGGGCGGTTCAACGTCCAGACGGCCACTACTCCACCCGAGGGGCTGCATCCCTCAATAGCGATGTCATCAGTAAGCAGCACCTCGCTCATGCGACGTCCACAGTCCCCTTGCGCTTCAATTTTCAGTTACTCGACTAATTCTCTTCGCGTGTGACTGGCGGAGGCATTGGCGGCATTCCGGGAGGCGGAGGCATTGGCGGCATTCCTGGAGGAGGGGGCATGTTCTCAGGAGGGGG
>Ga0105352_1001290_pt1 | contig 13375 bp, 5 predicted proteins | sample EN8Hudsemesocosm_FD_83507 | JGI IMG/M metagenome (GOLD analysis project Ga0105352, IMG submission 83507) | Methane-oxidizing microbial communities from mesocosms in the Hudson Canyon - EN8B Hudson Canyon | ecosystem: Environmental > Aquatic > Marine > Cold seeps | place: Hudson Canyon | collected...
AGCCATTTTGCTTGATATGCTCTCTTCAAATTCTTATTGTGTAACAACATAGACATTGTGACATCAGGCATAAGAGGATGTTGACCGGTGAGCAAAATAATTATAAGGATAACAACTGAAAAAACATCATCCTGATAAATCGGTGATGTTTTCATTGGATTTTTTTCATTGTAAATATTAGCGAACAATCGTGCGCCTTGCCAGCCTTCAGCGGGACATTCAAAATTCCAGGAATTATCCTCATTTAGCCTAGTACCCTTTTCTTTATTATGATGTAAATATTTTTCCCTAATCTGTTCTGCAACAAAAACTCGATCTGAAGGTGCGAATTTCTGTGATATTCCAAAATCCACAAGAACAACAGACCCATCATCGCGAATAATAACATTTTCTGGCTTTATATCGCGATGAGCAATGCCAAAATAGTGGAGATTGGAAACAGCACAAACTAAACCTTCTATGATGTCAGTTCGTTTATTCAAAGTACCTCTATTTTGAATTACCTGAGAGAGAGATTGCCCTCGAATAAAATTATAAACATGAACACTAAATTCGTTTAGAAAATCATTTCCTATCATCCATTCCCCTAGGTTACTAGGATTACGCTCTGGAACAGGAATAAAAAAGTCAGGATCACCTGGCTTTGTTATGTATCGAGCGTAGTCTATAACTAAAGGCCATGAGGAAAAGTTACAGAGTTTCTCAACATGATTGTATTCAGATGCCGTTTCTAATAAAACAGAAGCACGTTTTTGTAAAATTTTATATTTAGGATAACCATTAGGAACACGTAATATATCTTTATAAAACGAACGAATCAACGGTCCGATCATATTGGAGCACTTAAGATTATCGGTGAATGCATTTACACGAGAGATAACAGACAAATACTCCAAATGACCCTTTTCGTTAAGATAAGAGTAGTAATGCGCATCTGGTTCTGTCGAAAAACGTGTTGATTTCGAAGCAGTATGGGGGGCATAATGCTTAAAAACAATCTCTGCTCCTGTGTTTATTCCCAGAAACTTCAACACTACCCCTTGAGCGCCTCTGCCAATTTCAGATTCGAAACGATATACATCAAAATACCCGACAAGTTGGGATCCATGGAAATCAAAATCAGGAGGCAGTAGAGTCATCTTAGGTGTGATTTTCCGCTTATTTGTCTTTAAAATAAACTATATTGTTATTTTCTCAGTAATTACAATAACAAATAAAATTTGCTATGTCACCGTTACGGTTAAGTGCTTTGAAATATATTCAAAGCTTTTAGCCGGTTGGCATACATAGCGTTGGACGAAGCCGCTATGCGGCAGAAAAAACATCCTATTCCCAGCTCTGACGCATGAACCTTGCAATATCCAAGTGCCTTTATCGAATACACAACTTCTTTCTTAGAAAATAGTTTATTGTGATCTATATTATTTGCCAATTTCACAAATGATGTGAAAAATCGCCTATTTAGTGTGATTTTTACAAACTCAAGGCACACTTCTTCTAAGAGGGCTGTTCATCCCCTAAAAATCCAGTACACAAAGAAATTATTCGATGTGAAATCCGAAAGGTTGTCGTAAAAACTGCACTGCCCAGTCTTTGCTAATCCACGGCCCAGTTAAGGTTCCTTTGACAAAAGAAAGAAACTCTCGAATTCCCATTTTTTTCACCCATTTCACCACGCGTTGAGTCGCGAGAGTGATCGCATTGATCAAATGAGCTAAGCGCATCAAATGGTGAAAACCACACATCGCCTGCCAATTATAAGAAAAAGCATGCTCGTAACAATAACCGCGGCGCTTTTCAGTATGATTACTGTCCTCAATGGCCCAACGATAGCGAGCTCCTAAGTTACACAGTTCATGTATGTTTTGGAGTGTTAGTGGCTTGCCTGAAATCCAAGCGTGGCGGCTAAATTTCATCTCAATCTCTGCTGTGTCTGCATTGACAACCTGCCACTCTTCTTTACAAACAACCCTATGCAGGATTAAGGTTTTTTTCAGCCCGTTCGTGTCCTTAAATGTGTAGGGAATATGATTAACCCAGGTTATTTTTTTCTTTCGGCCACGCCAATCACCTGTATAGGCGGGGGAATCAGAGTTTTTCTGGGCATTAAATGCTGTCCAAACAGACTTCAGGGATTTCTTTTGTAAAACGATCATACTATCCCAGTCCTGCTGAATACAAAGTTCAAAGACAGGGCCATTAGGATAGAGTCCATCCAGCAAAATAATGACCGGTAATGGTGAGAATTCTTGCTTGATTTTGATAGCCAAGCGTTTGAATGTTTTTAACTCGCAATCTTGCTTGGCATCATCGGGATCGCCCTCAGTATGACTTAGAAATTCAGAAAATAAAGGCAGTGTCAGACCATTATGAAAAACAAGATTGGCTTCTAAAACATAAATATACTGTTGCTCCCATGATGTTTCATTCTCACCTCCCGAACGGGCTAGCCACTCCTCTGGCTGCCATTGACCATTACATTATTGAAAGGTTCAGTGGTAGAGGAGCTTTTCTTTTGATTGTTTTGTTCATAGTTTTGCCTTTTATAAAAATGAATTGCACTTATGGGTTGAAGCTAAAACCTTTCAGTGGTTTTAGGTTTCTTAATTCCGCATTAATTATTAATCATCAACATCATCCTCCCAAACGATAGGCCAGTTGATTTCCATTAGGGGTGTTCCTTTTGGATCATACCAAGACACAACCATACTGGGGTCGGCAGACTTGATTTCCTCACGATACATCTCGCTCACCATCAACTCAAAACCTTTGGGCGTCGCAGTGTAGAATAGCTTTCCATTTACGGACCGGACTCCGTCCACGAGACCCGATGGTCGAAGGTTTTGAGTCACCACTGCATCATGCCGTGATTCTATTTTTTTCTTGTGGTTAACGCTGTCATCCCCGACGCGCTTGTGGTGGTCACCAAGAATCTGAACGATGCTTCCATCAATTAAAAACTTATCCTTGTCAGGGATAGAATCTGGATTACCTGCTGACTTAATAGAAAAATAGCGTTCCACCTTGGCCATATCGCTTTTAAATGTTTGGCTGAGGACATTCGGGAGTAATTTAGCACCAAATGAATATGAGCCAGGTGCCGCCGACAACCAACCAGCACGGGTTTGGATATCGACTTTGGCTTCTGAATCCTCGCCAACCTCAAGGTACTTGACTGCTTCAGGGAATTTACTTATTACCTCATCTTCGGTATAAAGTAGAAAATAAGGAGGATACTTTGCCCAATCGGAATATTTAGTCGTACGCACAAAAACGGGATTAATATCTCCATCTAGATCACCGTCTGCATCAACCTGGTTACGCAGGACACGAGCTCTGACACGAGTGTTGAAGCGGGTATCATCAAGTACCGTGACGCGTAGGAGTATTCGAGACGAGTCTGGAACGTCCCACGTTCCATCAGATTTCTGAGTTTGCAGAGAGAGCGCATCAACGGCGACGATGGAACCAACAGCATCGCTACGCTTATCAAGCCCTTCAACAAATACTTGCCACCCTTCACCATTCTGCCCCAAGGAATAACGCGCTGTGATTATATTCTCATTATTGGATCTATCTTCCTCCATCGACTCTGGCTTATATGGGCACAAAAGGTGTTGATGTTCATTCTCAGGAACACCTACATCAGCTTGATCCTCTTTTGGCCCATTAATCCAGATACGCAATTCTTTAATTACCGTCTCCACTGTCATTTTAGGTGGTTTTTCTGATGCCTCAGCACCTCTCTCCGCCACCGAGCGGTTGTAATGGAACCAACCATGTAGTCCCGACTTGGCATCAAATTCCTTTTCACTGCTTTCAGGCGGTTCCTCGGTTTCGAATTCCCCCTCTCGACGTTCGACCTGAAATTCAAATGTATCGTTAGTAAACCCCTTCATAGGATCGGTTGATGGCCCTTGCAACGCTTCCTCATCGGCGTTTACGATAAACAAAAAATGGGATAAATAGGTGTCGATGTAGTGCCACCCGCTGGAGGGCTTGAAGTCTATCTGCTGTTCTTGTAGGCCCTTCTTATGCTGGGCAAAAGCAAGACTGAGGCTCTTCTTCGAGATCGTCGTTGTCGCGCGTAATCCCGGTGCAATAAAAATGAGCCCTTTCTCATCCAACCTAAGGTTAGACCTATCATCATCAGTGCCTTCACCTTCAGTATCATTAAATGTGGTAAGGATCGGCTTCAGTCTCTCTTTAAAGCGTTTATGCAGGTCAGATGCAGGTAAATCTTGAACGAAAATCTCGGAGTACCATGGATTTATCCTTAGACCGGGTTTATCCTTATTTTGTTTTTGATCCATCTCAGGCTCAACTGCAACAGGTGCTTCCGGTGCGTCTCTGGAAGGGAGAAGGTATCTTTCGTAACGTTCTGTTCGGTTCACTAAAAGAAGACTTGCTTTCCATTCGGGATTGTAGTGAACTACATTCAATCTGATATCTCGATCTTCACAACTTTCGGGGGCATCAAGACTATTCGTGCCTTCAATCACGTCCTCTGCCGTTTGCGCGCGTGCATCTCCTTTGTCGTTATCGATCCTGAAATTATGCTGAAATACGCTATCGGCGAGCGCTTCAGTAAAATACCGTAGAGGCTTAATCGTATGCGCGGAGCTTGCTGACTTCAAAATAGCGTCGAAACCCACAGGCTTGGCTTCGTGAGTTTCCGATCCCACTTGTTCAATTCCACTACCACTAATTTTGATCAACTGTATGCTTTTTTTGATACGCAATCTGTAGAGACGATCACTGAAAGTCTCAGGCTCAAAAATTCCTATGGCAAAACCCTTTGCCCAGTTCGCCGCATTGGGGTCACGCGTAAAAAGACTCTTTAGAGCCACGAGAGATCCCTCGTCTGTATCATTTTCAAGGTCATCTGCAAGTTTATTGACATGTTTATAAATGTTAAACTCCTGAATGGCACATTCCTTTAATTCGTGCTTCTCGCTGTCTGAAAGACATGGGTCATTGTCGATCCTGTTTAAGCGCTGTGTCTTTTCCGGTTCAGGGAGTTGAGTTACGTCGTCGACACGGGCGAGGAACTGATTGGCCAATATATTCGCTAAATTTCCGGCGTAACGCTCTATATCTCGCTTATGATTCATTGCGATATTCGAGGCGAATTCTTCCTCCTCAAATTCCACCAGTTTTGTATGCTTACCCGTTACAAGATCTCCCATCAACTGAGTCAAATATTCCAGAAATTCCTGCGTGGTACGCGCATCACGAAAAAACGGATGGCGCTGGATAGGACGCAATGCGTAGAGCACATAGTATAGTTTGACTTCAGTATCAACCCGTAAACGCTGTCCTACAGGGAAATGGGCGATTTCTGTGATTGATCCGAAAATGCGCTGTCGTCGTGTATTCGGGTTCATATCGGCATTGCCATCCATTTGGCATAATGCAGTCACCTGTTGTACGCATTGCTTTGAAGTAAGCCATAAAAAAGATTTATGCAGATTCGAGCCATCATTTAGGGATGAAGAAGTCCCTCTGCCGCATAGATAATTCTTGGTAGCCTTTTGTGCATCTTTTTTGAGAATCTCCCTTTTATCTCTTCCAATATCAGTATCACTGCCTGGGCCTGGCAGTTGATCTTCTTTTTCCTTTGCATTTTGACGAAGTAATATAGGCTCGGCTTTCCCAAAGCTGGCATCAACGATCGTTTTGTCAGCACGACGTAATGATATGCCGAGGCGCACCAGGTTAGTTGTGTCTACTAAAGAGTCCACTTTACCAAAAGACCAGTTCCAGTCCGCCGACGTCACTGGAAACGAGATCGTTTGCCATGGTGCTAGTGTTTCTGTTTCATTATTTACTGCCACCTCAAGGTTCTGTATGAAATTCGCAAATGAATCTTTAATCAAACTCAACCATCCAGCAACTGATTCTTTGTTAACATTGAGTTCTGCCCTTCCAACACACCGAAGGTTGGGAACGACGGATGGCAGAGATCTTTCCTGCATAGGCGTTATGTCACCCGCCGAAGTGATGTTTTTAGTGTTGTCGAAGTTCCAACGTTCGAGGGCTAGCTTAACCCATCCAGCAGCATCCTCGTCCTCCTGCGAATAGTCGGCATTGTCCAGGCAATGCTGCATGTCAGCAAGGGCCTCGTAGAAAGCCCGTATGCGCCCCGGCTGCCGGTCCTCCTTATTGTCTTCATCAATGTTGTTATATTCAGCAAGCACCCACTTAGCATATTCTTTATCTAATTCTATGCTTAAACTCTCGTTGTCATTTTCATCTATATTAACGCAATAACGCACTGCAATGCGCTTATCAAATACAGTTATATCTTCTCCATCTAGTGCATTTTTCTTTTGACCTTCCTGACTTGATAAACTTGCGATATGTTTGATATCAGTTGACAAACCAAGACTGATCGGCATCGGTTCAACGCCGACGCGGTGATTGTATACATTTTCAATATGTCCCTCTAATAACCAATCTTTCCCGGCATGGCAATAGAGTACGTAGCGCCCGAGTTCCTTTGCCGCTTCGTCATCCTGTCCATTTAACTCTTCATCCAGTATATTCCCAACAATTTCTTCGGTAAACTGGTGCCCAATCCAATAACTGAAATGAGGCCCAGCATCTGCCCAGGGATGTGGGTTATACTGCTGATAATCGAGTGCAGTAACGCCTTTTAATTCTCCTAGTCCAGGAAGGGGAGGAATAGCTGCTGGATAAGTTAATGCAATGGAAGGGATTACTGAATTATCATTCTTCAACTCGACTCGCAGTTTTTTGAAATTGGCAAAATCATCCGTTATTGCGTCTCCCACACTTTCGTCAGAATTAATCTCTTCGGCCTTCTCCTCAGCCGGAATACTGGGATTTAGGGTTAGATCAAAACGTTCCTGGATGCGTTCTGCTGACCGGCTGAGCCTTGTTATAAACACATCCGAAAGATGTATTATCGGCATTTCACCATTGATACGCTTATCGATAAGTAGATTAAACGGGCCCACTCCAACTGGCTGAATTACCAAATCGAATTGTACGGATGGCCCGCCATCTTCGGTACTAGCCGAACCGCTAGTGGCAGCACTTCCCATCAGGGTTGTCAAAGAGGAAGCCACATCTGTTTCGTCATCAACAATCAGGTAAATTGGTTGGCAGTTTGCATCATTTTTTCGCGCGGTCGACGCTAACTCGCGTTGAGCAAGATCGAATGACTTGGTTCCAATGATATTACCGCCCTCATGGGTTGTCACCCACAACTGAGCTTCACCAATTCCGCCGCTCTCCAGAATCTTATCTAATCGGCCTTTAAGGAACGTTAAATCTTTAGCATGTAATTTATTCACGAGCCGAAGCTCATATACGGGAAGTTTTGGTTTTGTGTCCTTTGCATAAGATAGCTTAAGTCGTTGCACGCTAACCTGGAAAGTCGCTAAAGGTTGTAGCTTCTGGTGTGCCTGTACAGGACCCTCCATGTGCTCGTATAGATCCAGATAATTCCCGTCCAGATATAGCTGTTGTCTTTCTATCAGGCGCTGCGGTTCGGAGCGTGTTAAAAATCTCTCCTGCCTAGCATCGTTAGTGTTGACGCTGTGAATTGGATTATATGCATTACGCGGTTCTGGATCGATCAAGTCCAAAAGCGCCGATGGTACCCGGAAGAGTTGTAGATCCTCTGGTGACTTTATTTTTTTTGCTATCTCTACCTGAAGCGCTCGGGGTCGGAAGTAGAGCAGGCCATACTCTAAACCAGGTTCTATTTGACCCTTGAAAACCTGCTTGTTATCAAGGTGGGTTTTAACATCGTCCAGGAGATTCTTAAGTCCTTTGCCAATATTTACGGGAAGATCGGTATCGTTATCACCATCTAGATTTTTTAAAAGGGTGCCATTAATGCTGAAACTGATATTGTCGATACTTGTAATTGCAGTTTGGGCAAGATACGGACCTAAACGGAATACAAGGCCAGCCAGTGAATGAGCATTAGTCAGGAACCAGCCATTCATGTCTTTTACATTAGGGCGCAGGATCATGAAATCCTGTGTATCACCAAGTTGTTCATTATTTGGAATTGGCCAGCGCAAACGTTCCCCAAAGCCAAACAGGCCCCCAAAACCTTCTTTAACTTTTGATAATATCTCTGTTTGTGGTGCACTTGTAATCTTCGAAAATTCAAGGAATTCAGTACCAAGAAACTCTAGGTAGGTATCATTCTGGCCTTCAACTTTTTGACCAAATAAAGCTTTTAACAATAAAAGTCTTTTGTCTTCAGAATATTCATCCCAACAAGTAATAAATTCATCAAGCTTTGTATTGCTATAATATAATCGTGGAGGATGGTATTTAGGTGGTCGCTTGTCTTCATGTGATGGATTGTCTTCATTCTGGTCCAAGCTGACTATATCTTTGTAAAATTCCCAGGCATTTGTTTTATCTTCAAGATAGGTTCTCAAATCAGATGACTTTATGTCATCAATAAAACCGAGGATTTTTTTTTCGTTTCGATATAAGTCACTATCTGGCTTTTGACGAAGAGATAGAATTAGTGAAAGAATCCATTCGACCAGCACTTTATGTTGATTTGATAAAAGATGTTTTGGGTCAATTAGCTCTTTAATAGGAATTTCGATAAAGTTTGCGCGCGCAAATTTGATCCATTGCAGCCCCTCCATACCGAAAGCCCCATTTCTTTCACCAAGTGTCCTTGAGTGCTTGAATTTAGCTGGGGTGGGGATGGTATCCTGATTGATGGACAACTCTAGATCAATTTTCACACCAGGTGGCAGAGGGACGGGTACAATTTCCCATTGATCAGGTGGATACATCCTCGACAATTTTTGGAACATACACCTATCGGCAGTCACAAAATTAAGAGTAGAAATATCCGCTCCGGACTCCCATAGTTTCAGGTATTCCACCAGATCTGGTGAAGCCTCAGACGCATCGGTATTTTTGATGCTGATCAAGTAAGCATTCACGACAACGTGGAAGTGATTTACCTCGTCCTTGTAAGACTCATAACCTGGCCAGCCTGTTGGAGCATGAGCGGCGCCATAGACACCAGCGTGGTAAAAGTCGAAACCAATAAAGACATTGTTTCCTGGCATTTTCTTATCCTTCTAGTTTAAAAGTACTTGCCCAGAAATAGGGACATTGTAACTACCGTTAATACGGAAGGTCCATTTGAATGGACCGGCACCGACCCGCACCGAAGCGGAATAGTCAGCGCTCAAGCCCGCCTGATAGGTTAGCGCTGCATCACCTGTGGGGGTATGTATTCGACCAGGACTGTTAACGATGCCTGCAGTGAAACTCGAAAGCGAGCAGACAGAACCCATACTTCGATCCCACCATCGACATAGGCTAGTATACCCAATACCCCAATCACTTCCAGACGTTCGATACTCCCTCTAAGAGGGTCAGGAATGTCCTGATCTGGGATTTTAAATTCTAAAGTACCTTGCAACATCGCAAATACGCCAATGCCCGCATTGACCCAGATAACCGAAGTCGTAAAGCCAAAATAATACCCTGCGTAAAACCCCATACCGGCAGACAACTCTAGGGTTTTTTCACCGGTTGTTGGGATCAATGCCGTACGTTTCTCGAAAAAATAGCCTGTTTTCCCCTCGTAGGTTCCGGCTGGAATGGAGAAGGTACGGAACCAGTCGTATGCTCCCTGAACTTGCCAGGGGTAACCGATATCAACTAGAAAATCGAGATTGACACCCCATTCGAGTCCGAATTCACCGGACTTCAGGGCACCGAGGAAATCCAGTGCCGGGATTCGAAAATTGGTTTTGAACCGATCCTGAGACGGTGTGTCACCCGGCATATAAGCCAGTAACAATCTTTCTTGACCAATTAACTTCGTCAACCATTTTGACGAGAGCGCTATTCCATAATAGTGCTGATCGTGCAGGATAAAACTACATTCCTTCAGAAACTCACCGGCGACACCGAAGCCAGCCCCGAACAGCCAGTCTTCCTCATCTAGCAGAGCTGCCTTGATCTTCCCTTTATTACTTGTGTCTGGTTCAGTCACCAATTCCTTGATGATATTATCCGTCGACATTGTTTCAGGACTCGGCTCAAGAAGACTACTCAGGATATCATTCGGTAGTTCAATATTGTGCCCCAACAACATCCAATAGAGGTAAATAAAACCAAGGTCAGCGCCATCTGTTTTAAGGTAGGTAAGCATCCCTTTCGTAGATAGCTCGCGATTCCCAGCTGGATCGCCTTGAATCATCATCATTTGAAGCATGTCGTCGCCCTTGAGCGGCTCCCAGCCGAGTAACCGCAGACGAATATTTTCGACAATGAATGCTGATACCTGATCAACTTGGCTTGCATCATTCAGTTGCATCTCATAGCGGCCGAAACGTGGCTTGTCCAACTCCAGTGTAAACAGCCTGAACAAATCGATGGATAGACGGTCGGCACCGGCGCGTGAGATTCCAATAACTGGTTTAATATTCGAGCGGTCTTCAGGCTTACGATAAAGACCAATGATGAGATCTAGTTCTAAGCCTTCCGCCTCGACGGCACCGAGCATTGGTAAATCACCTAGTTCCACACGGCAATTGAGATGTGGAAAGTCGAACTCAAGATTGCCCATATCAAAGGGTGCTTCACCCAGCCACGAATAATCTGCTTTCATTTTTGACAAGAGCGACGTATCAATGTTTGGTAACGGAAAATCTGATAATTCAGGTGGTTCGAAACGAAAAAAACCTAGACCATATGGCTTATCTCAAGCCCTCCTATGTTAAGAGCTCTTGGTTTCGGCAGGCGTATGTTCACTGAGGGGAACTCAAAATCCAACAACCGGGGCATACCAATATCTATACTCCCGGATGCCTCTATAGACGGCAACAATATGCGAAAATCCTTTAACTGTGCTACCAACCCTTCAAACTCCAGGTCTGAGTTAAAGGGCAACGCTTCAAAATCAGGCCAGTCCTGAAAATTCATATCTACATCAACTTCAAGAGCAGTTCGACCTTTGGATCGTCCGACCCGAATCGAACGGAGAGAAATGGATTTGATAAAACCCAGGTCGATCTCAAATTCGAGAGGTTTCTCAAACCATGCGCCAAATGTGAACGCGCGCGGCTCGTTAGAGCCGTCTTTCTTCTCGGGCGGCAAAGTCCCGCGAATAATTGCCCTCCATTTTTCCCCACCTTCGCCTTCAGGAACTTCATCTTTTTTAGTTCCAAAAAGATTTTGCACATCCATCGTGAGCACAATCTCCCCAGATTCCAGCCGAGTATTCTTGATCATGGCTTCGAATTTTGTGCAGGTTAGGCGTAAATCCTCGCGTGGTTTTTTCTCACGGTCATCTTTTGACGGATCTCGCGGCTCTGCAGCCTTAAATACGTATCCGTAAATATCCAGTGAAGAGATATCTGAATTGCCGCCGCTGATCGCCACATACTGCGCGGTAATCATAGAGAAGCCTATAAGATTGACCAACTGAGCGTCTTCTGTAAGATCGGCCATCGGCCGGATTATCAACACACCACGCCAGCTTGGATGAAGCAAATTTGGATGCAACTGGCGTTGCAAAGCCTTGATGGGTTCGAAGCCATCACGCTTATTTCCGGCGCCAGCTAGAACGCCGAGTGGATTTGGCCTGGTTGGCGCAGCGTATGCCTCGTGAATTTCCTTCAATATCTCCATTAGTCCCCGTTTACCACCTAGTTTGACTACAACCGAAGACTCAAGGTCAGGAAACATTCGCCAGCCAGCACTTCCAGCTATTTTTGCAAGATCGAAATTGTGCTGCCATAAGCGGTCATCGTCACCATTCTTTTTTTCGACGTCGAAGCGCTTGGTCATAAAAAGATAGTCCGGTGGATTATTCAAAAGATCCGCAAGACTTTTTATGTTGCCGCCGAACTTAGTATGGATCTGATCCATCCAGGCATAAGCTTCTGCAAACCGAGCTAAAACCTCATCCTCAAGTTGCTCGCCGTATCGCATATGCAATAATTTGATTTGCTCATTTCCACTAGTCCTCCATACCTTGATGAGCTGCCCACGAAGGATTGTGTCCTTCAATAAGTGCCGAATTAGCCAATATTTACCTTTGACTTCTTCATACGCGAGGTAGAGATCAATTAGCTTATCCAGGTTTTCTTCTAGTGCTAGTTGTATGAATACTTCAGGAGTCACTACATCACCCAAAGCATCTCTAAGTCTTTGTGCTGCTTCACTAGTAGCATCACTCCATACCGATTCAAGCTGGTCTAATACCTCCTGCGATTCCATGAGGGATTCATTAAGCAGCCTCCTTTCAAGTTGATAGGCCGAAAAAAGCTGTTGTGCGTCAGCTTCAAGGCGGGTCAATTCCTCGTAAACATCCTTGGTAAACTCTCCACCGTATCTTTGCCAAAGCGCCTGGAGTTCAGAGTCTGCAGAACTTTGGATGATATCTCTCCAATGGTTCGCGACGCCTACAAAGCTCCCGTCAACACCTTGCTTAATCAGAACAGGGATCAAATCAACACGTTCCTGTACGAAATCGTCCCAGTTATCAGGAGGGCCAAGTAATATTATTTGATAAGGGGTTAGAACTGTAATCTGTTGAAGTATATCGCGATAAATCGACTGTTGGGCTGGATGCCATAAATAGTTCAATAAAGCCTCTGTTTCGAGAATGTTGAGATCCGAAACTGGCGAGGGATGGAGGGGTGTATACCCCGTCCACCATTGCTTTATTTGCTTCGCAGTTACAGCTTCAAGACGCTTACCTAGTTTCCCTAAAATATCATCGAGACCGTGTATCTGACTCTGACGGCCTTGACGAGTTTAATCACGTAGTTTGTCAGCGGCTTGTTGAAAGAACACATTATCATCAAAGACGGGATCGTTTGCCTTCGGGATAGGTGAGGAAAAATCCTTCCGCAATTGATGGTAGACTTCAATAATACTGTCAGGGTCGGGAAAGTCTTGGCGTTTGCGGATTTGCAGCTCACCACCATTCCATATAGCAGAAAATTTCTCATAAGCTATTCTGAATGGGTCAGACATAACAGGGTCTGTACGGTTAAGAACTGTAATATCGTTGACACTTGATGACAATCCAAAGAAAAAATCGCTTTTTGTTTCAGTTGAAAACTCTTGTGCCGAAACAACTGCTGCACCAACGGGGTGCGGCAAGAGAGCTCCTGCATCAGGTACTATTAAGTCGACACCGCGCCTTCCGGTATTTTCCAAGGTTTCGGAAACTGATGGTGGTATCTCGATAACCTGAAAGAATTTTTGCGAATCTGGTGCCCCTATCCTGGCTCCGTTACGATGCTGCTGCTTGTCTAACGGCTCCATTTTGAACTTATCTTCAAGAAGGCTCGTGTTGGTTGTGGAAAGCCATACTTCGGCATTCTTGCGTATG
>Ga0105352_1001295_pt1 | contig 13354 bp, 11 predicted proteins | sample EN8Hudsemesocosm_FD_83507 | JGI IMG/M metagenome (GOLD analysis project Ga0105352, IMG submission 83507) | Methane-oxidizing microbial communities from mesocosms in the Hudson Canyon - EN8B Hudson Canyon | ecosystem: Environmental > Aquatic > Marine > Cold seeps | place: Hudson Canyon...
CATAGATATCGAGCTCTAATCGTTGTTGTCGCTCATTGTAACTAAACGAATGTATGCTAATGGCTTCTTTATGTGGCATGCTTTTAAGCTGTGTAGAGGCTGCACTGAGCAAGGTTAAAAAGCTAGTTTGTTTGTCGTTGTTTACATTTTTATCGAAAAACTTTTCCATGTAGATCAGACGCTTTTCTTTAGGATAGTGAAAGAAGTTTTTATCACTAGGAAGTAGCTCTTGATATTGCTGCTTAACTTCCGCATCAAGCTTTTGCTCTTCGGCATTAAAGTAAATAGCTTGAGATCCATCGATCAATAGTTGTAAGCCAAACCAAATGGCTGCTGCCCAAGCGAAGGGTCGCCAGTTAAATAATCCAGCACCACTTGCCTGTGCTGATTTAACCCCCGACTGCAGTAAATTAATAATATTCGTTGATCCATGCGCTCTATGGTACTGCTCGGCGAAAAACTCAAGCACTGAATGCGTTAGGTGTTTTTTCTTAAACTCAATTCCATGTTGCTCACAAATCGTTTTAATTTCATTGAGAATATCCAGATCATTCAAATCCTCCGAATAGAGGAGCCGCACATCGCTGATATCATTTTCTGGATTAGAAAATGTAGCATCCAGGTAAATAGACAAGGCTATCAGTGATATCGTGGCTGCAATATTTTCTCCTTCGATTAACGCCCTATCACCATCAAGCAGAATATTAATTTGGTTATCACCAGACACGGGTAAAAGTTGATAATCAGGTACAGCTACATGTGGTAATAATCCGAAATTTTCAAATTGATCTAACCAATTCGTTAATAAACTGCGATTAACCACAATAACGGGAAATTGATTATCATTCTTATTACCAAAAGCAAAAAGTAGGTCGTCGATATCTGAAGCTATATTTTCTTCCATGATGAATGGAATAGACTGTTTAGCTTGTTTCAGATTTTGCGTCGGTGCTTCCACCAAGCTGTAAGTTGTCAGTTCTCCAGGGAGAATAAGAATGCGCTGATCAAATTCAGTGTGTGCGCAAAACTCTTGCAGAGCATCCAAATCACCCAATTGCTGATTCTTACTCGTAGTATCCCACCAGCTGATCGCAAACAATTCATCGGATGCCCCATTTAGATGGGGCTGTATAAATAGATTATGAGACATAAATAGTGTTTTATTTATCCGTATATTTTTTGCTTTTAAAGGGAATCCCGAAATTCCTAGCTTCTACTCTCACAGAGCCATCATCCTGACTTCTCTGTACTATTGATAACATGCGTTTATTTTTGCCAAGATAAGTCGCCTCAATGGCTACTTCGTAATACTCGCTAAAAGCACTTAAGCCATTAGTTTTTATCTCTATTCCAAAAAGTTCATCCAACTTTTTTAAATCATCTGGACTTTTTATCGGAGAGCGTTTAAGTGTTTCTACTAACTGTTCCGATGCAGCAGCGCTGAGTTTTGATGAAAGTGAACGCAACACTTCTGCTGAAGCCGTATTTACATTAATGCCCTGATCTGAAGATAACACAGAAACATGAGGCAAGAGTTTAAGATAATCATCAACATCTAAACCTTCAAGCAACCTTAACTCAGAAACAGACAGCATCCGCCAATCGCCCGTACGATAAGGTGCTTCTACACCTAAGTAGACGATATCTTCAGCACCACTGCCAGTCGTACTTTGATTATCATCTATCCAATCAAGCAGTTTGTTTGCAATAGTCACGTCAATATTCAAGCCACTCAGCAACAAGCGAAATCTGTCATAACCTATATCATTTTTCTTTCCATTCTTTACAACTGAATTTAGATTGAAACGACCCTGCAAGTCATTTATTTTAAGTGAGACCTGCCCTTCACTATAAGAAAAGCTATGTAGCTGCTTACCCCAGTCTTCTTCAGCAAAATCGATAAACTCATTCGCTTCCTTGTCATGAGCCCAATCATCTTTTAATAACACCTCCGCAAGCGCTTCTCCTGCCGAAAGATAGTTATGGAGTTGGGTTCTATCTAGATGGTTACCGGTCAGCCTTGTGCTATAAAAACTTGCTGTAGCAATGGAAATTGCTAATACAGACGCTATCGCGAATACAAAAAGCACAGTGATCAGCGCTACTCCTGCTTGATTTCCGCTAACCCCCTTAGCATTAACTAGTCCCTTAATAGACTCATTCGCTTTAGCTATCATTAACTGAAAGCTCCGGTTCTGCCAAAGGAAATAATCGTATAATTTCACCTAAGCCATCAACCGTTAACGTAACCTCAATTGCTAAGGGCAAGCTTTCAAAGCTATCACTATTATCTTCATCAAGTTCTAGCTCTGGCCAGCTAGTTACCCAGTCCAGTTTGGAATTTAACAGTTGAAAACTTCCTTTTTCAAGTCCATCCAACAATAACTGAGTCCTTGGCTCTGAATCTTGAGCCCGATCTAACTGAAACCAATATTTCCTAACCAGTTGATTATCCTCTACAAGGTATTGAACTCTCATTAACTCACTTCGGGTTTGTTGCAAGGGATTCAGCCAACCATGCCGGGTTAGTTCAATGCTATTATTTAAGTTTGCAGCAAAAGCCGCCTGCCTCTCACCATATTCATCCCGCACAGGTCGAGCGACTGTTTGTGCAATATCCTGCTGCATGATGTAGAAAACTTTCTGTAGTTTAGCTAAGCGGGCGTGATGTTCTTCCAATACTTCCTGCGACCGTATCACCTCAATTAATACCCAATAGGACGCGGCGCCTATTAATGCAGTAATAGTGATCGCTACGAGCACCTCTAATAAAGTAAACCCTTTAGATTGCTTTAAGTTGAAATTGTCCATTATTGAAAATTTATTCATTGATAACAAAACCACTGAGCGTGTAGTAAGGTTCATGCTCATCTGTAACATCATTTTTTAATGCAACATTAACGTCAATCCTGTTTATGCTGTCGTTTTTCGTTGTTTCAAATTCAGTCGTCACTCTCCAGGTCCTAGCTGCCATTTCAACGCTTGTTTGTTTTTTGCCTTTTGTGTTATCAGGCGAGAATCTAGCTTCGTTTAACTTATTCTGTGCAATCCAACTAGCAATGGTTATATTCTCTAAATCCTGTGAAATCTGTAGACGCACGCTAATTGTTTTTTGTACCGCTGTCGCCATAATGGCAAATATAGCGACTGCCACCAGCACTTCTATTAAGGTGAAACCAACGTTCCGATTAACTAGATTCATTTAAACGAATCTCTTCTATGCCATTGCTCTCGATGACAAAACTACCGACTGCATCATCTATATTAAATTCAATCGTTAGTGAAAAAGGTGTTACTTCTCCACTGGAGAGAAAAAAGAGATCTGGCTTGATTAATTCATCCTGCTTCTCATCAGTACTTTCTGCCTTACCGACAAGCTGTATTGCATCCCCGTCAATAGCTAAGGTTAACCTGATATCTTCAGGAAGATTTCGTTCTTCGAAGACTAAATCCGGCATAGCTATCCAGTCTTCCTTTTCGTAATCGAACTGGTGAAAACTGTACCGATTTTCTAAAACTAAAACACCAATATCTAAGCTATTAAATTGAGCCTCATCAGCAGCCATACTTAACAGCAAGTACAGGCGTTTTGCTTCAATTTTCAGCTCTTTATTGAGTTTAGCTTCACTACTAAACGAAGGTAATATCATCGCAGCTACGGTACCTATCAGTACCATGACAATGAGAATTTCAATCAAGGTAAAGCCAAAAGCACGATCGAGCTTTTGGCTATCAAAAAGTTGCGTCATGGAGCTATCACTGGCCAAGTTTATTACCGTATTTTGGTGAGTCGACTTATCCTTACAAATCCCAATTACCGATATCAGCGCCATCACCTTCACCACCTTCTTTTTCGTCGGCACCTAATGAATAAACGTCAATATCAGTGTGAATACCTGGATTGAGGTAGCGATATGGATTGCCCCACGGATCTAGCGGTTCTTTCTTTAAATAAGGGCGGCGCCAGTTTTTAGCTTCTGGAAATCCTGTTGGTTTTTCTACTAATGCTTTTAATCCTTGCTCAGAGGATGGGTAGTGGTGATTATCCAACTTATATAGATCTAATGCTCCGCCTACATTACGAACATCAGATTTAGCGACAGTAATTTTTGATTCATCGGCTCGCCCTAATATATTGGGTGCCACTGCAGCTATCAAAACCCCCAAGATAACCATAACTACCATAATTTCTATCAGGGTAAAACCTTGTTGCCGTGATAATGATTGTGGCTTTTTATATTTATTTATTAGATCTAAACATCGTTTATTAAATAACATTAATCATTCCTATTTCTATACTAATTGATTAAATTCCATAATCGGCATCATAATCGCCATGACAATAACAAGAACAATTCCCGCCATTAACAGCAACATAATGGGCTCAAACAACCCCGTAGCAGTATCAACCAGGTTCGCAATTTCCCGATCCTGATATAGAGCTGTTCGCTCGAGCATATCATCGAGCTCCCCACTTGCCTCGCCGCTAGCGATCATATGCAACATCATCGGTGGGAAAAAACCACACTCATCAAGTGAAGCTTTTAAACTAGCGCCTTCAGTAACACGTTGAGAGGCCTTTGCAACAGATTCCTTCAAACATAAATTTGATAATACAGCACCGGCGATTTTTATAGCTTCTACTAAGGGCACACCGCTGGACGTTAAAATACTCAACGTACTTGCGAAACGAGCCGCGTTGATACCACGACTAAACTTCCGAGTTAAGATAAAGTTCAAAAAAAATTTATGTAACCTCTTTCGAATAGGCTCCCGTTTTAAAGCCGTTTTTATACTGATGATGATTACTATTATGACCAACAATAACCAAGCCCAGTAGTTAACAATGAAATCACTAGTCGCTATCAACCCTTTCGTTAACCAAGGTAACTCTTGCCCGGATTTAGCAAACACCCCAACTATTTCGGGCACAACGTTAGCCAGCAAAAATATAACTATACCTATGGCAACGAAGGTTAGTATTGCGGGGTACAGCATAGCCAATTGCACTTTTTGCTGGGTTTGTTGCCTTGCTTCTGTGTAATCGGCCAGTCGATTGAGTACTAAATCAAGATGTCCTGCGTGCTCACCCGCTGCAACCGTAGCGCGAAATAATGAGCTAAAAGCTTTAGGGTATTCACCCATCGCATTAGCTAAGGTATGACCTTCCAATACCTTGGCACGTATTGCCATCATCATGTTGCGGGTTTTCTGCTGCTCCGTTTGCTGGCTAACAGCTTTTAAAGTCTCTTCAAGGGGCAAACCCGATTGTACTAGCGTTGATAATTGCCGTGTTATCAGTGCCAATTCGGATGAACTTAATGAACCTCCAGCACTAAAACTGAATCCTGTTTGTTTGTTTTGTTTTTGTACGGTTTCCTCAACACTTAATGGCGCATAGCCTTTGTCACGCAACTGTTGACGCACTTGTCGGGCACTATCGCCTTCGAGCACCCCTTTTTGTTGTTTGCCTTTCTGATCAAGCACTACATATTCAAACGCCGCCACAACTATGCCTCTCGAGTAACGCGAAGTACTTCTTCAAGTGTGGTAATACCTTGAAGCACTTTAGTGCGGCCATCATCACTTATGCTCTTGCCCTTGCTATGAGCATAACGAATAAGGTCTTGCTCACTGGCCTGACTGTGGATTAATGTGCGTAGCTGTTCATCAGCCTCAATAAATTCGTAAATACCTACCCGACCTTTATAACCGAGTCGATTACAGCTATCGCATCCAGTTGCACGATAAATTTTCGGCGGATTTGATTTATCAACCTTTAAGAACTCACATTCAGCTTCATCGGGCAAATAGCTCTCTTTACAGTCTTCGCATAAAACACGTACCAGTCGCTGCGCTAACACCGCCAATAAACTCGACGACAATAGAAATGGCTCAATGCCCATATCATGCAATCGGGTGACGGATCCGATTGCACTGTTGGTATGCAGGGTGGATAACACTAAATGCCCGGTTAAGCTGGCTTGAATGGCAATTTCTGCAGTTTCTAAATCACGAATTTCACCCACCATCACCACGTCGGGGTCTTGCCGTAGGATTGCGCGAAGTCCGCGAGAAAATGTCATTTCCACCTTGGTATTAACCTGCGTCTGTCCGATGCCTTCTAGGTTGTACTCAATAGGATCTTCAACGGTGAGAATATTGCGGCTGTGGTCGTTAATCTGCGTTAATGCCGCGTAAAGTGTGGTGGTTTTACCAGAACCTGTTGGTCCGGTAACTAAGATAATGCCATGAGGTTTTCGGATTGCGACATCCATGGCATTTAAATCAGCGTCAACCATGCCTAAATGGGAAAGATCCAAACGCCCCGCCTTCTTATCCAGCAGGCGCAAAACAACCCGCTCACCATTACTAGAAGGCATGGTAGAAACGCGTATGTCTACTTCTCTACCTGCGACTCGTAAGGAAATACGACCATCTTGCGGCACACGCTTTTCGGCAATGTCTAATTTAGCCATTACCTTAATACGGGACACTAATAATGGTGCTAATTCTCGCTTAGGCTGCACAACTTCCCGTAACACACCATCAACCCTAAAACGAACAACCAGACGTCGTTCGTAGGTTTCAATATGGATATCAGAAGCATTTTCTTTTACGGCTTCAGTCAACAAGGCATTAATCAGACGAATGATTGGAGCATCATCTTCCTGTTCAAGAAGATCTTCAGTTTCAGGTACAGAATCCGCTAATTTTGCGAGGTCCATATCATCGCCGAGTCCTTCGACAAACTGTATAGCTTCAGATGAGTCTTGTTGATATGCCTCGGAAAGCAGGCTATCAAATTCAGCATCAGATACCTGTTTGAAAGAAGCTAAATAGCGACTGACCCGACCCACTTCATTAATAACTCCAGCGCTCACACCTGAACGGTAAAACACAGTAGCTATGCCCTGCTCTTCGGATAAAACCAAACCGTGTTTTTTCGCGAAGGAAAATGGCAGCCGGGTTACAGCAACTGACTGAGCCCCTTGATCGGGCTCTGCTTGAGATTCCATGAAATGATGTCCCTATTTCGTCGTAAACGATGGTTCAAAGAACTCTACGCACACGACGGGAATAATTTGAATATTAAGTATACAAAACACTGCTATAACGAATTATGACGTTTCTGTAACAAATCGCAGCGAGCCTCCCTTAATTACTCCCCTTTTGCGACTCATTCTACCCAACTATGGTGTGACCCGCGATGCCTAGAACACCAGTTTTTTTAATCAGTTAGAATCACTATCTCATCTAGAAAACTGATATTATCCCTTAATGCTTCGGTAATATGGCCGATATATGGCAATAGGCCTAGTGACCACTTAATTGCGTGGATACAGACAACCACATGGATACAAAGTGACTACCCTGATCTCGACAGAAAACTTAGCCGTTTATGCCGCCCGTTACTCGAAGCCTGTACTTCTACTCATCGCTTTGGTTATTTTGTTTTCAGTTATATCTCAAGCTCTAGTGCTAAAAAAACACCTAGATGAAATTGAGCATCAATCATTAACTAACGACGCAATCGAAGCGGTGCCTCAATCATCGAGCGCTTATGCATTAGGCAATATTCTTTCTGCCAACCTCTTTGGAAAGAAGGTTGCAAAAAAGATAGAAAATATCCAGCCTAAAGACATACCAGAAACCGCATTAAACTTAACCCTTCGAGGCACCTTTGCGAAAACAGAGCCAACACAAGGATCCGCTCTTATTGAAGGCTCAAATAAACAAGCAAAACACTACAAGGTCGGTGACTCACTAGAGGGCAATACTGTTGTGGATGCCGTGTATTCAGACAGGGTTATCCTCAGAAGGAACGGGCGTCAAGAAACCCTATTATTTCCTGAACTTTCATCGGGTTCTTCTAAGCAAAGCTTTTCTAGCACTAACGCCTCGAATAACAAGATCAGCGCAAGAACCAGAACGCCAACACCAAGCAGAGCAACCAACAGCAAGCCGGATCAAAAAGAAAGCATCCGGCAACGCCTGGACCAATTGAGAAAAAAACTGAGAAACTCTCAGAATTAGAACTAGAGTTAGCACTTAAAAGGACTATAAATTGATGAGTTTTAAAAAACGCCCTCTTACCGGGCTCATCATTGCGGGGATGCTTCTAACCTCTCAAGGGGTTTTTGCCGCAGAAGATAATGCCATTGCCGCAAACCAGAGCGAAGAGCTCACCATGAATATGCAGGACGCGGATATCCGCGGCCTTATACATTGGGTCGCAGAGAAAACCGGTAAGAACATCATTATTGACCCGAGAGTGAAAGGCAAGGTCACTGTATTAGCGCCAGAAACGTTGACATCCGACGAGTCCTATCAAGTGTTTCTTTCCGTACTACAAGTCCACGGATATGCGGCGGTAGAAACCAATGAAGCTATCAAGATTATTCCGGATGTTAACGCCAAACAAATCAATATACCCCTCATCGAGAAAGGATCTGATGCTCAAGGTGACGAGGTTGTTGTACGCGTCATCAAAGTAAAAAATGTTGCGGTAGCGCAATTGGTTCAGTTACTGCGGCCATTGATTCCACAAGTCGGACACCTAGCTGCTTACCCGGCCAGCAATGCACTTATCATTTCAGATCGTGCCTCCAACATAAACCGTATCGTCGGCATCATTCAAAGCATTGATAAAGTAGGCAATATTGATATCAACATCATTCCGCTGAAATACGCTAGCGCCAAAGAAGTGATTAAAGTGTTGACCGCATTGATACCTAAAGGTAGCAAGGATGATGCGGGCTCTTTTGTAACATTTGCCGCCGATGAACGCTCTAATAGCATCCTTATGAGCGGCGACCCTGCCCGTCGCGAACAAATTGAAAAGCTTATAGCGCGCTTAGACACACCCCTAGAAGGCGAAGGCAACACCCAGGTTATCTACCTGCATTACTCCAAAGCAAAAGACATAGTTCCCATTCTCGAAGGCATCGCCGGTAGCGCACAGAAAGCAGAAAAAGACCAAAAACAAGCCAGCGTTGAAGTTAACATTCAATCCAGCGAAGCAACCAACGCCATTGTTATAACTGCGCCGCCATCGATACTTGAAACAATGAAAAGTGTGATCAAGAAGCTTGATATACGCAGAGCGCAAGTTTTAGTTGAAGCCCTTATTGTAGAAGTCTCCACTGAAAGAGCGAAAGAACTGGGCGTACAGTGGAATACCTCTGATTCTGCAACGACCGGTACTGGCGATGGCGTATTTGGAGGTACTCGATTATCAACGACTAATTCACCTTCATTTGATGGTTTTGGAGATAATGTATCAATTTCAAACAATGGCATTACACTTGGCTTTTACAGTAATGGCTCCTTGCGTGCGCTTGTTAATGCATTAGCTGCCGACACATCCAGCAATATTCTTTCTACGCCCACGCTAGTAACTTTAGATAATGAGGAAGCTGAAATTGTTGTAGGGCAAAACGTACCCTTTGTTACAGGAAAAAGTACTAGCGACTCTTCGTCAACAGATAACCCATTTCAAACTATTGAGAGACAAGATGTAGGGGTTAAGCTGAAAATTTTGCCACAAATAAATCAAGGCGACTCTATTACCTTGGATATTGAGCAAGAAGTATCTAGCATCAGCCCTTCGACCGTTGCTGAGGATATTATTACCAACACGCGAGAAATTAAGACTCGTGTTCTCATCGAAGATAATCAGGTGTTAGTGCTTGGTGGATTAATATCAGATGAGCGCGATGAGACTGAAAACAAAGTACCTCTGTTAGGCGATATCCCAATTTTAGGCTACCTATTTAAAAGCACAACGAATGACTCTTCGAAGAACAACTTAATGGTGTTTATCCACCCCGTTATTTTGAAAGATAAGTCTCATGTAGAAGATGTAACCAAACAACGATATGACTTTGTAAGAGATGCAAAGCAGGAATACGAAGACCGCAGTTGGTTTATTGAAGATAAGTTTATTATTCCTGACTTCGAAAATGCCTACCCAACATTGACGATAGATCCAGCTGCAGAGTAATCATATTGATTATTTTGCGCTGCTGAGTAATACGCAGCTTTGCATATGAGGCCTGAAGAAATTCAGGTCTCTTACCCATGGCTTCGCTGCCTTAACGCGCTCTGGTAATAGATTAATGGCCAGCGCCGCCTCTTTTTTTGTCTGGTAATTCCCTAGCATCACGAAACCTAGTAATTCCCGTTTCGGTTCAGCGCGTACAAAATACAGAGGACTGACACCCACTTTCTCATACTCACTCTTCAGTCGCGAAATATTAGGGCTTGCTGCAACCTGAACTGAGTATGGTGCTGAAAAATATCTTTGGCATGACTCAGGTGGATTCTTCGTCATAGTATTAGTGCCGGCGCTGGTAGGATAGCTCATCATTTCCTGCTCTACAGCGAAAATAGACGTGTTTTGCGATGATATACTTTCTGCCGTACTGGCTATAACGTCATGCTGATTTACAAGTAACAGCGTTGGCTCCGAATCCCAAGCACCCTCTACCCAGTCATTATCCGTATTCACAGTATCGATTAACACGCGGGCTTGAGCGACAGCGGAGCTAGGGGTTGGATTTACCGACTTGGTTAAAGCAGCTGCCTCCTGCTCCCAGCCACCCCAACTCTCTAGCTCATCTATCTCTGCATCACTTTTCACCTTAGATTTAGATGTCGTATTTTCAACTAGTATGGAGCTCTTAGGCTCAGTGATGAATTCAGCATCAGCCCCCCAGCTCCACTCGGTTTGTTGCTGCATAGATGGTTTTGATTTTTGCTGCAACTGAAGAGTCGGCATTGGCTTGCTATTTAAGGAAAGGATTCCATTGATCTTGTCGAGATTAACGACCAAGAGTGTACACAAGAGAGCCATGATTAGTAGGTTTAGCAAAACCTTTAAACTCAAACTGCGCACCATAATCATTACCCTCACACTGACAAATATCCGACACTATAGAACCACTGTTTAATATACTGCATAAGGCAGGCCAAATCTTTTAATGTGATAATACATTTTTAAATTTATTAAATTCAGTAGGTTGCATTACTTATATGACATTGATTCTAGGTTAAAGCTTTATTCTAGAAAGCACTTTAAGTATTACCACCTATCTAATTGAATTATAGAGCTGTTAACCTGTGCACCCATCAGTGCAAGAAAGAGTTACGATGCAGATGGGGCTCAGCTTTACACTACTCTCCAATCTTTCTGACGCTATTTCTGAACGGTGTTAGAGGGTGATCTATGAACAAACTCTCTATATTTGGAGAGGTTATAATATCCAGTAAATTAAAATAACTAATAAACAGGTAAACAACTTCATGGCTAAAAAGTTTCAATTTCCACTTAGTGCAGATGCTGACACCGTAATCGCAAAGGCAAAGCAGCACGCCACAGATATCAAAGCTAATTTTGAGGGCGATACCAATAAGGGCCAATTTGGTGGCAGTGGTGTAAAAGGGGAATATGTTATTTCAGGTGACAGTATAGAAGTCACCATTCACAAGAAACCACTTATAGCCCCATGGAGTATGGTAGAGAATTCTCTAAAAGACTTTTTTGCATGACGCTTTCTTTTCAATACAAAATGGGGTCAGAGTACAAAAAATAAGTAGCTGAGCTACTCTGACCCCATTTTAGGACTGGCACTATACTGAATTAGCTGTGCTCATCTTAAGTCAGCTTTAATCGCAGCATTCATATCAGCAACAACATCCTTCCACGGCTCTTTAGAAAACAAGATACTTATGTTGGGATAAAAACCCTGCATATAATTTCCATCAAGATTCGCTTTTGACCTGTCTTGAGTGGCAAACAACCAAACAGGCACACCTAAAGCCCCCGCCAATTCGCAAATCGCCGTTGCCGGTGTAATCACCAAATCTAACGCTGATATCAGACCAGCCATACCATCAAGATCATCGCGCATATCTATATCAGTTGTACCAACATATCCAAAACCAGCACTATTGAGATACGCATTTTCTTCAACTGTTATCTGATACTGTAATGGAACTAAGCAAATATCCTGCTCAAATCCGGCAAAAATGCTAACAACTTCCTCTACGGTCATATACCAATCTTCCCTGCCTTCTAACGCAACAGGACCACGCCAGCAGATACCAATCTTAATTTTACCCTTACCAGACAGCGCAAGGTTGCTAGTAACCGCCTTGCCTTCATCAGCTTTTAGAAACCCAGATAATTTATCCAGAGAAAGTAATTTAGCCGGTGTTGTATTTACTACCTGCGGAAACAATATACCTAAATCAGGCGAGGCAAATACATCCTTTATTTTCAATTCTATAGATTCACGTATAGGAGGAACATCATACTGCGGTAATACCGTAAGCCTCTCAAAAGATCGCTCAAGTAATGCTTTAAGCCTTATGTCAGTCACTAAGTAGATAGACTCTATATGCTCACTCAGTGCAGCATAAAATATGGAATAGCGAATACGGTCACCAAGACCTTGCTCATCAACTAGCATTAAGGATTTTAGTGCATTCTTTGAATTCCACTTTTGAACAAACGGAAACATCTGAACAAAACCTTCAAAGGCCGCCTGTTCATCAATTCGGAACTGATAATGCTGAAAGGCTTTCACCCAATCACAGCGTGTGAAGTAAATATAGGCAAGGCGAATATGCGCAACTCTGTCCTGAGGATTTTCCTGCAAGAGTTCCAATAACAGCTTTTCTGCTTTTTCGAATTCGTACAAGCAATATAAGGATTTAGCTCGAATATGTTTAGCTTGAGTTGTATTAACTTTAGCGGCAGGCAGATCTTCAATAGACTCAAGGGCAGCATTATATAAGGCTTGTGCGTAATAGTGGTCAGCCATCCTGAACTTTATAAATGGGTTTCGCCCATCCAATTCAATAGCTTTATCAATTAATGCTTTAGACTGCTCATACCCCTGCTGACTATCAAGGTATTCTGATTCCGACAGTAAAGCACCAAGTGAAGCCTTATTCTGATTGACATAATGGAACAGGAAATAAGCGAGCTCTTTCTGACCGCTGGCATTGTATCCTACCGCCAGCTTTTCAACGGCCTTAAGCGAACCGTCCACAAGAGATGCATCCGCATTTCGTAGCAGCTGCATGGCCGACTCTTCCTGCTCAGCCTTGAACATACACAGACTTAAACTAGGAATCACCGCTGTCTTTTCTTGCTCACTCCCAATGCTTAGCGCTTCCTTGTAGGGCGCAATTGCACCCAATGGCTTTTCTAATGCCTCAAGAGACTTCGCCAAACCAAACCAACCAATAAATTGTTCCGGCTCTAACTCAACACATTGCTCCCAGTATTTAATGGCTTGCTCATGCTTTTCCAAACTAGCCAGAAGCTTGGCTAATTGCAAAG
>Ga0105352_1001300_pt1 | contig 13332 bp, 9 predicted proteins | sample EN8Hudsemesocosm_FD_83507 | JGI IMG/M metagenome (GOLD analysis project Ga0105352, IMG submission 83507) | Methane-oxidizing microbial communities from mesocosms in the Hudson Canyon - EN8B Hudson Canyon | ecosystem: Environmental > Aquatic > Marine > Cold seeps | place: Hudson Canyon | collected...
AGGCCATACAGACGATTCTTATAGTTTTTATTTGATAGACAAAGGCCAGCCGATGCTGTTTACCGGTGATACCTTATTGATCCGTGGAACGGGGCGTTCTGATTTTCAAAATGGTGATGCTAAACAGCAGTACAACAGTTTATTTCATTGTCTGCTTCGCTTTCCAGAGCATACCTTGGTATATCCGGGACACGATTACAAGGGCTGGACAGTCAGTACGATTGGTGAAGAAAAAAGATATAACCCACGCCTTCAGGTTAACAATGACGATGCTTATGAAAAGCTAATGAATAATCTAAACCTGCCAAGTCCGAAACTGATGGATGTTGCGGTGCCTGCTAATCAAGCCTGCGGAAATGTAAGCGCCCAATAGAGCGCAATACAAGTACACAGAACATTAAATAATGTAAATGGAAGCTAATAATGAATAATGTCACGAAATACCATCGACTATCAGACCCGATATTCAGGGTCTCTTTTAGTCTTATTTTTATTGTCGGCGGACTTGGCCATTTTTTTCGCCATGATTGGATGATGGAGCGATTACAAGCCTCACCTTGGTTGGACTGGGTAATGATAATTGGATCACCATCCATGCTTGTAAAGCTAAGTGGAGTCGTACTTATTATAGCCGGTGTAACTTTACTCCTTGGTCTATGCACCCGTGTAAGTGCATTAGCACTATTTGTGACTCTAGTGCCGATTACATTTGTCATTCATATTGCACCGGATCACGTGGGGCCACTACTTAAGAACGTGGCTATATTAGGCGGCCTCGTTCATTTTTTTGTGAGAGGCGCTGGATATTTTAGTTTTGATGAATATAAAGCAAGCAACAATGACTATGTAGGTTAATTTTTTTACGGGTATACCAAGCGTATTATCATGAAACCATCTTCTTTAGCTGTCGATGCTGTTTAATGCCTTTCTTCACATCAATTCCGATTAATCATGCGATGTAAACTCTTGGTTTATTACCACTACGGATCAATTTACTTGGTTCTAATTACCTTTTAAAGTACGAGTTAAACAGGGAGAAGTGAAGATCGCGCGCGGAATATTCTTGGTGGTATTTCTAATGCTTACCGGACTCACAATGGCAGGTCAATTAGGGCAGTTCCGCTTAGGGCTTTTGGGGCTACACTGCGAGGGTTGTAGTAGCCGTGTACAACAATTGATTAAAGAATTTAGTGGGTAGACCAGGTCATTGTTGATCTTGAATGCTCCAGTGTACTTATTCAAGTCAAAGATAATCTGTCAATCAACATGAGCGAAGTGAAGCATATTCTGAAAGATGCTGGATTCGAACTTAAAATTTCTATTTTTACAAAGACAACGCATTAAGTATGCCGTGACGAGATCAACAATGTGTATGGGAACTATCGCCAATAATAAGAATATACAGTAATGGTTTTCACTCATGACTGTAACTTGGCCGGACATTGCTAGCATCCGCTTTCATAAAGTAAAGACCTAGACTTAATATCTCTGCGATGTCAGCAGACTTTAAGGGCCAATTGTAAGATTATGTTTAGATCTGTTAAATAGAATTGTTAGGTTGGATTCAAGCTAATACAAGTGAACCTTGTTACAAGTGAACCTAGCTATTTTTCGATGAGTAAGCGGCGGTAATCACCGTAAAACCGTCGAATAAGCTCATATTCAAAGGGTGTTCCGGTTTCAAAATAACGAAAGGCGGTATTCTTCCGGGTATCAATTCCATCCATTACTAATAATGTGATTCGTTCACCGTCGTGATTGACATCATCTAGTTTGAATAGATCAATATTGTTAACAACTGCGCTGTCTGTTACGAACCCTGTCGCATCCCGAAGGTTGCTGGGTCCTAGTATAGGTAATACCACAAACGGACCATCTGGTACGCCCCAATATCCCAGTGTCTGACCAAAATCTTCCTTGTAATGCTGTATGCCAAAGTGAGAAGCGGTGTCAAATAAGCCTGCAATTCCTACGGTGGAATTTACAATAAAGCGGCCTGCGGTTCTTAGGCTAGTTTTGCCTTTTAATTGAAGGGCTGAATTAATAAAGGTGGGGATTTCACGCAAATTATTAAAGAAATTACTGATGCTGTTTTCAACTGGGTCTGGTGTGATATAGCGATAGCCTGCAACGGTTGGCAAGAAAATATATCGATCAAACCGAGCATTAAAGCGGTAGATGTAACGGTTAACGGGCTCTATAGGGTCGTAGTATTGCGTGGTTGTCATTAGCTCGATTCCCGGTGGGATATTGTAACGTGGTTCATCACCGTGGCTAAGGCATGGCGTAATGGCTAGCAAAAGTATTAGGCCTATTCGTTTAATCGTTGCACGTATGTGGGACAAATAAATCACTGGCGATTCCCTCAGTCCTTAAAGAAAGCTAGCATATGTTCTACATTTTCTTTGTAGTCCATGTTACCTAGATGTCCGCCGTTTGGATAAATAGTAATGCGCGGACCAAACACACTTTTCATATAGTTAAGTTCAGCAGGCGACAATATGATGTCATCCTCATTAGTTACAACGGCAATATTAGTGGCGGACTTCAAAAATGGTTCAATGCTATTGAGGCTGGCGTTATGGATGAGGGTTTTTCTTGATACCCCTGGATTTGAACCTTGTAAATGAGGAATCAGCATATCATCGACATAACGGGTAAAGGGCACCATATGAGCAATTCGCATGTAGTGGTTGAGTGAGGTCGTTGAGGTCAATTCCTGATCGACTGGTACGATATAGCCTTTTTTCGCTAGTACATCGGAAGCAAATAGCATGGCAGCTGCAGAGATTCGAAAGGACACACCTATAAGTCCAGCGGCACCGCGAAACTTATCTTCTGGCTTTATTGATTTGTCCGTATCGATGACTTGGTAAGCTTTGTAGAGAAAGTCTGGACTGAATTTTACCTTATCTGTTTTTTGGTAAATACGGCTCAACTTATTAACAACACCATTTAGAAATTCATTGGCATTAGGTGCGCCACCAGGAATGTAGTTATCAACTAACTTATCGAGACGGTCCACTGAACTGTATAGCTGTACGGGGGGATTAATCATCATTACTTTTTTAAAATTAAATGATTGTTCCTTTTTGTCCAGTGCGGCGATAAATGCGGCATGAATACCACCTAGACTATACCCTGTGATATGAAACGCACTTGGTTCTACTTTGTCGCCGAGTTCTGTCAGGGCGAGTTTCATTGCTCGGTATAGGTCATTAGCATCATCTGGAAGGTAGCCTGGCAACTGACTTTCTGACGCGGTGACAATGAAGTTTAAATAAGTGGGTGATGATAGAGCAATGATATGAAAGCCCTGCTGATAGAAGAGTTTTCCCAGGGTGGTATTCTTCGGTGAATGGTGCGAAGCACCGGTGCCCGCGATAATAAAGATAAGCGGAGCGTTTTTATTTTTTTGTAATGCAGCGGTGAAATGAAATTTATCTTGGTGCCAGAATATATCCGGTATTTCTCGATCTTCAAAAACGGTAATGGCGTGCTCTGTGGCGGGGTACTTTTCTGGCAGAGGAGCCTTTAGTGCCTGCGGTGTACCGGCAACGGTTGCCGCGAACGCTTGCTCGATGGGGTAACCATAGTCCGCCATCACCTGTTTAGGGATTATTAGGCATGCCAATAAGCTGATAACGGCGAAGTAGGTGATGGCTATAGGGTTAACTCGTCTGGGTTTCCAAGAGTACGCGTGGGTAATTCTCATAGGATCACTTTCTCATAGGACCATTTTGACTAAAGAATGAAGTGATAGGTGTATTTTAAGCCTAGTTCAAACACCTGATTGTGCGAATACAGTTTTTAATGGCTATTGGGGCGATCCTAATAATTTGAAATCCATATTTTCAAGGGGGAACAGAGGTCGACCTTCATTAATATTTCGATAATATTGACGGTTTTGTACTATACGATCTCGAATACCATTTTGATTGATTAATTTATCGCTATTGGCGTATTTTATACGGGTATTTTCATTGGCTTTGGCAATATCGATTTGGTCTTCGTTGAAAAGGTACACCACGCTGATATCTTTGCGTTCGCCGAGCGTCATAATGTTGCGGTTAAAATTGTCCAGTACTAAGAAATTATTTGGATTAAACGTGGTTTTATCAACGCTATTGTCATAGGTCAGTATCATGTGCCGTAAACCTTCTGGTTCAAGTAAAACTTAGGCAATATTCAGCCGGTCTTCCGGTATATCGAGGGCTTTAAGCATTACATACTTTCCAATAGCAATGTCTTCACAGTCGCCGCCATAGGTTACCAGGGTTTCCATCGGGGTGGCCCAATAGTCAGCTTTTTTCCAAAGCTCTTCGTCCTTAATCCATGGTACATAGTTCAGAGTATCGTTAGTAAGCTCGAGCTTTTTCAGAGTACTGGCTTCTTGATTGTTGAGTAACAGTTGATGTATGTGTCTCGCGCGTTGTTCAGCTTCATTGCCAAAACGTTCCCTAATATCGATAAATACCTTGTCACTCCAGGGCTGAAATACACTGCTGTTGTTTGCTGCATACACGAGGCAGCAATAGAGGCTTAGCATGAGTGTGATTATCGCGCATAATAACTTCATGGTTTTAGTTGGCTCAGTGATCTAGGTTACCGCTGAAAAACTATCTTTCTTGTTCTGGCTTCGTCGGAATACATCTCAAAATACTCACTTGTGCGCTGTGGGTATTTACTGCATGTAAACTTCGCTTCTTCGAACAAATCCGCGACGGAAACATTTTCAGTGGTTACTTAGCAATGATATAGGCTGCATCAGCTTCTTATAAGGATAGGTGACTGGCCGCACAATTGTGGGTTAGGTACAGTTAGTAATAGTTCTAAATATTATAAATGGACTATTTTTATATTCGATACGCCTAGGTAATACCTATTTAAATGTTTCTGTTTTGCTCAAATATCCTGTGAAGGAAAGTTCGCATACATATAAGGAAGCATTAACTAGCGTGTTTATGGCTGTTGCAGGAGCCTTAAGACGACACTTGTATGTCTATCTATAACTTATTAAGGAGTACCTTTTCGTGGTTACTAGTGGTGCTGGCTAAGTCGGTGTGACAGCCTATTTCAGGCGACAGTTGATGATCTTGATGTGAAGGACAGCAAACTGTCCATAGATAATGACTCATCAATTTTATTGACTGGTACGGGTTTACTGAAATAAAAGCCTTGCACCTTATCACAGCCAAGCGTCATAACACTGTTCAATTGCAATAGATCCTCGACACCTTCAGCGACTACATCCATTTCGAAAGCATTTGCTATGGTCATAATTGCTTCGACTAATGCCCAGGTTTTTTTGCAGTTCCCGAGCCGTTGAATAAAGCATTGATCAATTTTAATAATATCAAACGGTAGGTTTTGCAGGTAGTTTAATGAAGAATAGCCTGTACCAAAATCATCCAAGGCTAAATCAAAACCTAAAGATTTTAAGGTGTGAAGTGTATTAATCACGTCTTCAGAATGATCAAGGACCGCGGTTTCAGTGATTTCAAAAATCAGTTGATTAGGCGTGAATGTGTAATTATGTAGCACATTATCGAGTTGTACCAAAAAATTTGGAGTGGTCAGTTGTTTTGCGGAAAGATTAATAGAGAGTGTCAGATCTTTTTTATCAGGCATTGTTTGCCAATGCTCTAATAACTCACAAGCTTGTATCAACACAAACTCGCCAATTTCTTGGATAAGGCGTGATTGCTCTGCGATTGGAATAAACTGATCTGGAGAAATAGGTGTCTCACCGTAGCCACTTTCTTGCCAGCGTATAAGCGCTTCAAAACCAACGACGCGATTTTCAATCAACGAAACTTGGGGCTGATAGTAAATGTTAAACGCACGGCTTTCTAAAATTAGCCGTAATTGATTTTGTATGAATGCTTGTTGTTCCGCCTGTTCAGACATTGCTGGAATGAAGCGTTGGAAGGTATTCCGCCCAGCTGATTTTGCCGCATACAGGGCGATATCAGCCCATTTTGTTAATATTGATTCGTTCGGTTCACCATTTTCACAGCAGGCAATCCCAATGCTGGTTTCGATGGTAATTTCCTTACCTTGAACTAATAATGGTTTAGCAATATTCACTAAGATCCTAGTAGCAACATCTTCAGCCTCCTGCACCGATGTACAGTCTTCGATAAGGACGGCGAATTCGTCTCCACCTAAACGGGCAGCCATATCATTATCTCGAAGTATGGATTTTAAACGTAGTGCAATGCTTTGTAATAATTCATCGCCAATATCATGTCCCAGCGTGTCATTGATCAGCTTAAATCGATCCAAATCTAACATCAGGAAAACCATGGTGCAGTTTAAGCGTTTGGTTCGCGCAATGGCGCGCATTAACGTGTCATGGAAGTAAGCGCGGTTTGCTAGTTGAGTTAATGGATCGTAATTTGCGAGGTGTAATAAACGGCGCTCCAGTATAACTCGCTCGGTCACATCTTGGAAAAGGATGATCATTGGTGACTCTTCGTAGTCTTGTGTCACTGTACAAGTTATCTCCACAGGGAAGTTATTTCTATCTTGTGGGTTGAGCCTTATTTCTCGTTGTTGATGTGAGCCTCGAAGCCTAACTTGTTTGTACAAAGTTGGAAAAAAATCTTCCTCCACTATAGTGTCATTGTGATATCGCTGAAACCACTGACTGAACAAGGTTCCTACAACCTTATCTGGTATTGCATTTATTAATTGACTCCCTTTGGAGTTTATAAATTGAATAGTGCTGTCACTGTTTACCTTGATGACACCCTGTCCAGCGGACTCCAAAATAAGCTCGTGTTCAGATTTTAAGTAATCGGTCTTTACCTGTAATTGCTTTATTACCACAAACTGTTTGACCTTGTTACGCACTATAAGAGGCACAACAGGTTTGGTTATATAATCGACAGCGCCGGCTTCGTATGCTAGCAATACGTCTTGCGATGAAGCGTGTTGTGCAGTCACCATCATAATGGGTGTATGTTTGTGATCTTCAACGGAAGAGATATACTTAGCGACCTCATAGCCATTCATTCCAGGCATATTGATATCTAGTAACACTACAGTAAAGTCATTGTCACTGAGTTTTTCAATCGCCTCATGGCCAGATGATGCCTGAATTATTTCAATATTATCAAGTGATTCAAGAGTGCAGGTTAAAAGAAATCGGTCGGATTCTGAATCGTCCACGACAAGTATCTTGCACTGGTGATTATCCATTTTCACAATTTTCCGTTAGCTGTGGATATTGGTTCATCTATACTTTTTAGAGTGTAGGTGAATGTAAGAGAGCTGCAACTAAAGGGATGTTCCTGTAGCTCTAGGCACCATCGCTCAACTGAGCGCATAAATGTCTGCCATTAGCTCACCACTAGCCAAAGCCTATATCTGTCCAGTTATTACTTCTAAACCGTATTCACTTGGGTTTAAAGCCATGCTTTTCATGTTATGTGTAACTTGCCACATAACATCCGATAAAAACTCTACTGTACACTGTCGTTTAAACATTTCATTGTTGATTGAACGCATATAGCTCAACAAATTTATTTTTGTAATCTGATTTATGCACTTTAATATTTCTTGAGGTGATTTGTAGTGGTCTTGTGGGGTGCGGTTCCATACGATAAAGATCCTGTATGTAAGGTCGTTAGTGAGTGTGGTTTTACTATAAAGTCTATCAATAGTGGCAGTCTAGTATTGAATGCAACAGAAAAATTCTGACAACCATTAAAGATGATTCTCATAGGTATGCGAAAGTATTGTTTAGATAGTTTATGACTTCAGAAAAGTGACCAAAAGTATGTTCGTTGAAAATCCTTCTTTCGTTTAATTGGTTGAATTGTGGTCATGCATCATCTTAATTTTCAAAAATTCAGCTATCATGCTCTGATACCAAGTTATATAAATTGAGATATTAAACGTTAGGCAGCTCAATAATGAACGTGGTTCCATGCCCCCGATCACTATCAACCGAAATTGATCCCTTCATTTTCTGACATACAATATTATGAATGATGTGCAGTCCTAGTCCTGTACCTCCCTGACTTCTTTTGGTTGTAAAAAATGGGTCAAAGATTTTCATATGATCCTCTTTAGGTATTCCTTTTCCATTATCGTGGTATTTAATTAGCACCTGATTAGCTTCGGACTCTGTAATATTAATTGTGATCTTTCCTTCTCTCATACCCTCAAATCCATGTAATAAGGAATTTATAATAAGATTGGTAAACATTTGTGTAAAAGCCCCAGCGAAACACTCAATTTTTAATTCTTCGTCACAGTTTATTAACGCGGTATGACCGGATTGCTTTAGCTTGGGTATCAAACTCATCAAAACATTATCCATATGTTGCTTTATCAATATGTTTCGCTTTTCTTCACTCGATTGATCAACGGCTATTTGTTTAAAACTTTGGATGAGTTTTGCTGCGCGCCGTAAATTATTCAACACCATTTCCGACGAGGAATTGATAATATCTAGATATTCTTCGAAGTATGATTTATGTAATTTATTATCTTTGTTCATTTGGATAATTTCACGGGTTTTATCATTCAAATAGGAGGCTGCTGTTACTCCTATTCCAATCGGTGTGTTAATTTCATGGGCTACACCGGTTACAAGGCCGCCCAAGGAAGCCATTTTCTCTTGAGTAATCAATTGATCCTGAGTAGTCTTTAAATTATGTAGCGACTCTGTTAAGGCGACATTAAGGGTCTGTAACTCTGAATTTTTATCTGTTATTTCCGACTCGACTCTCATTCGTTCAGCAATCTGTACTGTTAACTCGTCATTTGCAGCTTGCAACATAGCGGGACTGGGTATGGCCAAGGCTTTAGGTAATAGAGGGAACAGGACAATGGCTGTAAGAACTGAGGCGATGGCGGTTAACACCTTAACCATGCCTGCAACCCAATAGATAGGTTGCCAAACAGTCACAACCGCCAGTAAATGAGTGAATCCACAGGCGATAATAAAAACACCAAACAATATAAATACCCAACCAAAAGGAAGGTCTTTCCGCTTTCTTGCAAATACCGCTAGAGCAATGGGAATGGCGGAATAAGATAAGAATATTGCCATGTCCGAGATTACATGTATCCCCAGTAGCGCTGGCTTCCAAAGATAACAGTGTCCGTGAGGCATAAACCCGTTAGTTGAAAATATCACCTGCAACGACTCAAGCATTGATATATCTCCTTTGAATATTAAGTAGTAGTAATCAACAAGTTACTCTGGCCTTAATGGCGATCACCAAGAACAAATCGAGAATCAATTGGTTATCGATTTATTCAGGTGGAAAAACATCGTAAAAGGCAAATTAGAAAGCTACAACCCTGCTTTTCGTTCTAATACAGCTCGTTTAATCATAGATTATGAGTCTGATATGTCATTGATTGGTAAGTGAGGCATCACTATTGAGGAAGGGGCTAATCAAGTCTAAGAGGTCTATAGGGGTATTTAGTTAATCTCAGTATTTGCGTAAGCTGTTATTTACCACTTCTGACAAGTTCAGTATCTGGATATAGATTTGAACCAGTTTTTGCCGGACATAATGTCGATTGAAACTCATCGGGTGGATAGAGATATAAATACATCTGGCTGGTGAATTGACCGACTAGGATTTTCCGTCCTTGGTGCTTTAGTACCATTGCCAGCGCCGCATCATTGTTCGAGACTATATGGATTACAGCATTTCCCTAGCATGATTGATCATATTGCTAAGCCGATTAACCCAGATCAAATGTTTCGATGTATGGCTCAGTGGATTAAACCATCTCTAGAAACGTCATCTAAGCATTTACAAGCTACCGCGAAATCTCTAGAAAATATTGACTTCACATTTCCCGAAACTGCAGGAATTAATGTTAAAGAGGGGCTACAGCACTGTCAGAATAATGCAGCCTTGTATCGTAGCTTATTGGTTCGATTTGCCCATGTTCAGGATTCGTTTATGACACAATTCGAATCCGCGAAGTTAGATGATGATTCATCGTCCGCTCAACGTTGTGCACATAGCCTAAAAGGTAATGCAGGCAGTATAGGCTTGCTGGATGTACAGCTTGCGGCACAAAAATTGGAACATGCCTGCAAATTTAATGATGACTCGAATGAAATCGATAATCTAGCGAAGGTAGTTGATACAGCCCTTAAAAGAGCTATACCTGAAATCTTTAAGTTTGAAACCTCTACAGTTGTACCTACTAGCGAAAAAGGAGAAGGGGGGCATATAGCGATTACTCGGGTGATTGATACGTTGAATGAACTGAAACCACTCATACAAAATTGTGATGCGGAAGCGTTAGAAATAGCTAGTGAGCTTTCGAGGCAAACAGCGAAAGAGAGCTATGGTGATGACCTTACTAAGCTTGTCGGTGCCTTGGAATCCTTCGATTTTGATAGCGCAGATAAAATTATTGATCTAATTTTGGCCGAACATCAGTGAGAGTTAGTTCTAGTCCATTGAGCGCCATGAATTGTTTTGGTTACATATTCCAGCCAATTGCTTTATCCAAAGCAAACTGTTTGAAAGTGTGAGGGGTTTCTGATGGGTTTTACGGCCATTAGTTATATCTATGACCCAATAGAAATCGCCGTAGGTTTTAAGCTCATATTTCCAATCTGCATCTGAATAATTCATACGATAGCCAGCCCTTTGCTGTTTGATGTTGTTATCGTCTCTACCTCGGCACCTTGCATTGTCCTTGATTCTGATAATCGACAACTACTATGTTGTTGATTATCAGAGACCTTGATTCAAAAAAACAGAGCATGGGATTCTAAATGGACTTAGGTAATGCCTAGCTAGTTTTGTTCTGTTGGCGTATGGCCGATTACCCGCGTTAATGTATTTGACCTATAGTTTTCCTAGTATGCTATTTGGATAGAGTATCGCTATGGCTGGTTTATTTACTAGATGGGGACTTGTGCTGGCGTTGTTCACGTTGGCAAGCTGTGCTGTATATATGGGTCATGAACTTGATGAATTGTATGGTCAGGCTACGGTCAGGTCCCGTTTAGTGCCTCATGACTCGGTTGAGGGAGTTAATTTCCGCACTGATATAAAGCCGATTTTGGATAAACGTTGTGTCGTTTGTCATGGATGTTATGACGCGCCTTGTCAACTGAAACTGTCTTCACCTGAAGGAGTTGACCGTGGCGCCAGTAAGGAAGTTGTATATAACGGTGCACGTATCAAGGAGTCACCGCTAACGCGTTTATTCATAGATGGAGACAGTGCTCAGGATTGGCGCAATCTGGGGTTTCATCCTGTGCTTAATGAGCGCGGTACCTCAGTTATGGCTAATACAGCGGCGGGTGTTCTATTTCGCATGTTAGCGCTAAAACGCCAGCATCCCTTGCCGGTGCAGAAAACTCTTCCGGATAGTTTTAACTTTTCGTCTGACCGGAATCAAGAGTGCCCGTCTATTGAGAGCTTTGATCAATTTGCCCGAGAAAAACCGCTTTGGGGTATGCCTTATGGTTTACCGGGGCTGGCAGAGGTCGATTACCAAAAGTTGGATGCTTGGTTGAAGGCCGGTGCTCCCTTGGCTGAGGTCAAACCTTTAGCAAAAACCTATTCAGTTCGTATTACTGAATGGGAGTCATTTTTTAATCAGCGGACCTTAAAAGGGCAGCTGGTGGCTCGGTATATATACGAGCATCTGTATTTGGCAAATCTCTATTTCGATGACCTTCCTAATCGACAGTATTTTCACATGGTCCGTTCATATACCGCACCGGGAAAGGCTATATCAGTCATAGCGACAAGACGACCCTTTGATGATCCTGGTGTCAGTACCTTCTATTACCGGCTGCAGCGCGTGGAGTCGACAATCTTGGCGAAAACCCATATGCCCTATGCGTTGGGAACATCCCGCATGGCTCGCTGGTTAGAATGGTTTTTTCTCAATCCATATTCAGTAAAGGCGTTACCTTCCTACGAATCAGTGAGTTCAAGTAACCCCTTCAGAACCTTTCAATCAATACCCGTGAATGCGCGCTATCGCTTTATACTTGATGAGGCACAATTTTCCATTATGGGATTTATTAAGGGGCCGGTATGTCGAGGGCAGGTGGCACTTAACGTAATTAATGATCACTTCTGGGTATTTTTTTTGAATCCAAATGACCCTAGTATGAACGAGACGACAGATTTTTTAGCAGAGAAAAGTAGCCATCTGCATTTACCAGCAGAGGCTAGTAGTACGCTGTTGCCACTTCATTTCTGGCGGGAGTATTCAAAGTAACAGAAAGAATATCTTGAGGAGAAGAATCAATTCCTGAATAAACACTTTTCGTATGACAAAGCGGTCAATATAAATTCGATTTGGGACGGTAATGGAACCAATGCTAATGCGGCGTTAACGGTAATTCGCCATTACGACAGTGCTTCTGTAGTGAAGGGTTTGGTGGGTGACGCGCCAAAAACAGCCTGGGTAGTGGGATATCCGCTGTTAGAGCGTATTCATTATTTGTTAGTGGCTGGCTTTGATGTGTATGGTAACTTTGGCCACCAATTGCTTTCACGCCTGTATATGGATTTTCTCCGCATGGAGGGTGAATTTAATTTTCTGACCCTATTACCTGAGCAGGACAAACAAAAAGAGTGGCACGACTGGTATAGGCATGCCAATAAAGAAATTCTTAACTATGTGGAAAGTGCAAGCAGGGACTTTTACGGTAAGTCGGATATTACATACTTTAATAAGGACACTAAGGATGAGCTGTATCAAAAATTGAAGGATCATCTCGGTGCAGTATTAGATGGTTCCAAAAGTATTGATCACTCCTCTGTGCCAGAGAAATACCGTTCAGCACTACAAGTAATACAACAACTTAAGGGTGAACAAATCGCCCAATTTCCAGAATTAATTAACCTGAGTTTCATAGACAAACAAGGGGAAATGTCTCTTTTTTCGGTTATTCGTAACCGTGCCCACAGCAATATCACCAGCATGTTTAGGGAGAGTAGTAATAGGCTGCCAAGTGAAGATACCCTTACGGTGGTAAATGGCGTACTTGGAGCATATCCCAATGTGTTTATGCGGGTTGAAGAGGAACACATATCCGGTTTTGTAAGGCAGATGACGCACTTGGTCAATGAAGCTGACTATGCTGAGTTACTGACATCTTACGGGGTTCGAAGAACGTCATCTGAGTTCTGGGCCCATGCGGATCAAGTTCACTCAAGTTATAAAAATGCCTATCCTGATACTTACGGTTTACTCGATTTTAATCGACTGGAAAATCGGCGGTTTCGGATAATAAGTGCAATTTCGTTGAGAGGACGGCCAGCTGATATAGTTCAGCCATTTTCTCGCCAAAGGAAATTGCTTAATGAGCTA
>Ga0105352_1001317_pt1 | contig 13219 bp, 13 predicted proteins | sample EN8Hudsemesocosm_FD_83507 | JGI IMG/M metagenome (GOLD analysis project Ga0105352, IMG submission 83507) | Methane-oxidizing microbial communities from mesocosms in the Hudson Canyon - EN8B Hudson Canyon | ecosystem: Environmental > Aquatic > Marine > Cold seeps | place: Hudson Canyon...
TTAAATTTTGCCTATTTTTGCCATTTTTTAAAGAAAAACGACCAAAACAGGCATTTTCAATAGAAAATAAATTTATAACCAATTGATAAATAAGTAATTAATACTTGCACAGCCTCTTTAGCCCCAATTTTATACAGGCCGCGGCTAAAGCCCCTCCCACAAATAACACCATTAACGCTTAATTTAGCCGCAATAGCTTTAAGATGGGGTTCGCAAAAAACACTCTACCCATCCTTTTAACCCAACTATTACAGCGTTTCTACACCAGAGGCTTTGGCAACTAATACAACATCAGCAGGTCTTAAGCCAAAAATACCAACCGTGACAACACCTGGGATATTATTCACTAAGCGCTCTAATGCTAGTGGCTCAGCAATTTCCATATTATGTACATCAAGAATTTCACAACCATTATCAGTTTTATAATTCTCACGCCAAATTGGCTGACCGCCTAATTTAACAATTTCACTGGCAACATAACTACGTGCCATTGGGATAACTTCGATAGGTAAAGGAAATTTACCTAAGACTTTAACTGTTTTGCTTTCATCAACAATACAAACAAACTTCTTACTTGCACCCGCGATGATTTTCTCGCGTGTTAATGCGCCGCCGCCGCCTTTAATTAACTGCTTTAATGCATTAGTTTCATCTGCGCCATCGACATAAACATCTAAATTGCCAGACTCACTAAGCTCCATCACTGGAATACCAATTTTTTCCAATCTTTCGGTAGTCGCAATAGAGCTAGACACTGCGCCTTTAATATCTTTAGTTAAGTTAAAATCAGCGAGGCAATCAATAAAATGATTAACGGTTGAACCAGTGCCCACACCTAAAATAGCAACATCTTTAATATAAGGTAAGGCAGCTTCAGCTGCTTTACGTTTACTTTCGTCTTGTGTCATATCTTATCTTCCTAAATGATTAAGGCCATGCTGTGATCGAGCTAAACTCATTAACTCGATCAGCAAATAAATTTAAGCTTTTGCTAATTCTGCACGCATTTCATCTATCACTTTTTTATAGTCAGGCTGACTAAAAATAGCTGACCCAGCAACAAACATATCAGCACCCGCAGCTTTACTTTCACGGATATTATCTACTTTAACGCCACCATCAATTTCTAGGCGTATATCGTAACCACTATCATCGATTCTTTTTCTTGCTTCACGCAATTTATCCAGCGTGCCAGGAATAAAAGATTGACCACCGAAGCCAGGATTCACTGACATTAATAAAATAATGTCTACTTTATCCATCACATAATCAAGAAAATGTAATGGTGTACTTGGGTTAAATACTAAGCCAGATTTGCAACCTAAATCACGAATCATTTGTAATGATCTGTCGATATGCGTTGATGCTTCTGGGTGAAAAGTAATCATACTTGCACCGGCTTTTGCGAAGTCAGGAATAATACGATCAACAGGCTCAATCATTAAATGCACATCAATAGGTGCAGTCACGCCATGCTTTCTAAGCGCATCACAAACCAATGGCCCAATAGTTAAGTTAGGTACAAAGTGATTATCCATCACATCAAAATGAACAACGTCTGCGCCAGAAGCTAAAACATTATCAACTTCTTCACCTAATTTAGCGAAATCAGCAGAAAGAATAGAAGGTGCAATCCAGTTATCAGTCATATCATGACTCCTCATTTAATTAAAATTATTGTTATTATACGCTTTTATTTTTCTTGAGCTAATGCCGCAGCTAATTGCTTAGCAGGCATATAGCCGGGGAAAATTGTGCCGTTTGTCGTTATCATCATCGGTGTACCACGCACACCTAATTTTTCACCTAAAGCCATATGGGCATCAACAGGATTTTTGCAGGTTTTTTCTGCTGGCGGATTTGACCCTGATTTAGCCCCAGTTAAAGCAGCATTTCTATCATCTGCGCACCAAACTGAAACGGCCTTTTTATAAGCATCAGAATCTTTACCCGCTCTTGGATAAAATAAATACTGAATAGTAATGCCTTCAGCTAAATATTTATCCATTTCTGAATGTAGTTTACGACAGTATCCACAATCTATATCGGTAAAAACATTTATCGTATATTTACTTTCTGGCGCTTTATAGATAATCATCTGATCTTTAGCAACGCCATTAATCAGGACGGCTCTAGCTTTGGCTAGCTTATCTTCCGTTAAATCTTTTTTAGCGACTAAATCAAACATATGCCCCTGAATCAGATACTTGCCATCTTCTGAAACATAAAAGACATCCGCACCGACCATAACTTCATACAGACCCTTTATTTCTGAGTCAGAAATATCATCTACAGAAATTGAAGGCATAGTTTCTGCTAGTACTTTTCTCAATGCCTCTTTATCTGCATAAGCCGTTGGGGCGACAAATAATCCTGCTAAAAATAAAGCAACGAAAGCTTGTTTTAAGTTATTCATAATAATCCTTTAAGATAATTGAGCGGTACGGGGGGGTAATTTAAAATAAACGGCCTATATCCAAAAATATAGCGAGAATCATTAAGCCCAATAAGGCTGCCATGCCTATTTGCTGAAAAACTAATTGGATATTTTCTGCAACGGGGCTACCTTTAATTGCCTCAACAGCAAACATTAATAGATGTCCGCCGTCTAAAACAGGAATGGGTAATAAATTCAAAACGCCCAAACTAACACTGACTATTGCCAGAAACTTCAGAAAAGAAACTAAACCCATTTCTGCAGATTTTCCTGCGTATTGAGCAATACTAATTGGACCACTTAAATTATCCACCGACGCTTTACCGACAAACATATAGCCCATCATTTTCAAGGTCGCGCCTGAATAATACCAGGTCCGTTTAACTGCGGCAGTTAGAGCATCTACTGGGGATAAGGAGTATTCAATCATTAATGAATCAAGTAACCCCTCTGGCACTTGCACGCCAACGCCTATTTTTCCAATTATTTTTTCATTTTCAATAGCACTTTCGGGAGCTAAAGTCAGCGCAACAACAAGACCATCTCGCTCAACTAATACCGACATAGCCTGCCCCGGATGCACTTGCACATAAGCCACCCACTCTAGCCAATCTTTAAATTCGCTGCCATCAGCACTCAGAATAAGATCGCCGGTTTGCAGTCCTGCTTGCTCAGCAACACTGTCCGCTATAACTTTGCCCACCACTGCAGGTATTGTTGGTTGCCATGCTTTCAAGCCTAACTCTTTAAATAAAAGCTCAGGTTCCTGGCTTATTGCCAAAGGAATAACCAAAGTATGCGTTAATAATATTCCATCTTGGGTTTTGACTTGTATAGGCAATCCCTCTTCTGCATCCATTGCTGAAGCAAACAGAGTTTCCATCGTTTCACGCCAAGTCTTTGTTTTAATACCATTAACCGAGATAATCTCTTCACCTTCGACAAAACCCGCTTGAGCAGCGAGTGTCGTAGGTTCAACCGTACCGACCACGGGCCGCATGCCGGTTTCGCCAACCATAAAAACCAACCAATAAAGTAATACCGCCAAGACCAAGTTAAAGATAGGCCCTGCCGCGACAATAGCTGATCGCGCCCATAAGGGCTTGCGACTAAAAGCATGCGGCAAATCTTAGGGCGCAACATCACCTTCGCGCTCATCAACCATTTTCACATAGCCACCCAACGGAATGGCTGACAGCACATATTCAGTTGTGGAACTGTCTTTTTGATATTTCCAAATAACCTTACCAAAGCCTATCGAAAAACGCAGTACTTTGACGCCTGTTTTTCTAGCAACCCAAAAATGGCCGAATTCATGAATCGCAACTAATAAACCAATCGCGACAATAAAATAAAACAGGCTATGTAAAGTTTCCATTAGGCAACTAAAGCCGCAATAATTTGCTCTGCTTGTCCGCGCGCTTGCTGATCCGCAGTAAGAATATGTTCTAAGGTATCCGCTTGCGTTGCTGTGAATTTAGCCATACTTTGTTCAATGACCTCTGGAATATCAGTAAAACGTATTTGCTCATTTAAGAAAGCTTCTACCGCGATCTCATTAGAAGCATTTAATACCGTTGGCATAATACCGCCTGCTGTAATAGCTTCTATCGCTAAACGCAAGCAAGGAAATCTGTGCAAGTCAGCCACTTCAAAATCCATATGCTTAACAGCAAAAATATCTAAAGGTGCAACACCGGAATCGAAACGATCAGGCCATGCCATTGCGTGCGCAATAGGAATACGCATATCTGGATTACCCATTTGCGCTAAGACACTACCATCAACATAATCGACCATTGAATGAATAATGCTTTGCGGATGAATAACGACTTGAATTTGCTCTGGCTGCATATTAAATAACAAACAGGCTTCAATTAATTCTAAGCCTTTATTCATCATCGTTGCAGAATCAACCGAAATTTTTCGGCCCATATCCCATTTAGGGTGCGCTACTGCTTGAGCAACAGTTACATTCTCTAGCTCATCAAGTGGTGTCGTTCTAAATGGCCCGCCTGAAGCGGTTAATAAAATACGTCGAGCTGAAGGAGCATCGTGCCCCGCTGTATAACCTGCCGGCATACATTGAAAAATCGCATTATGCTCACTATCGATAGGCAATAAAACTGCGCCAGAATCTTTTATCGCTTGCATAAAAATATCACCAGACATAACCAGTGATTCTTTATTTGCCAGCAACACTGTTTTTCCTGCTTGAGCCGCGGCTAATGCAGATAATAAACCAGCAGCACCGACAATAGCGGCCATCACTGAATCAACACTATCTAAAGTGGCCACGGTTACTAATGCTTCAGCCCCAGTCAGAACAGTTATATCAGCAATCGCAGTACCAACTAGCTTTGCTTTGAATTCTGCGCCTTTTTGCTCATTAACAACGACCGCATATTCAGTCTTAAACTGTAAACATTGCTCGTATAAAGTATCAATATTGGTATTAGCTGTTAGCGCAATAACGCGATATAAATCACTGTGTCGCTTCACTACATCTAACGTACTAACGCCAATAGAGCCTGTTGCCCCTAGAATACATATGCCTTTCATGAATACATCCACCTAATAAACCATACACCCGCATAAAAAACGGGAACCGCTGCGATCACACTGTCTAAGCGATCTAACAAACCACCATGTCCTGGCAAAATAGTACCGCTATCTTTAACGCCACGAATACGTTTCGCTGCACTAAAAAATAAATCGCCATAAACAGAAATAAGTACCGTAATCACTGAAAGCATTAGAAAGTCACTAACACTCATTGCTGAAAATCCAAAAGACAAAGTAAACACTAGACCAATAACCACCGATGAAACCAGTGCACCATATAAACCTTCCAATGTTTTCCCAGGGCTAATTTCAATCGCTAATTTTGTTTTTCCAAATTTTTTACCTGCGAAATAAGCACCAATATCAGCAGACCAAATCAAGACAAAGAAAAATAGAGTCATAGCCGGCTCTTCAAGTATCATTAGACGAGATAAAAACAACCAAGCAGACACTAAAACAAAGCCACCGATAAATAATTTTTTACCAATACCCATCTTAATATCTAATAAATCAGCACCTGCTCGACGGATTTTAAACATCACATAAAGCCAAAACACGACAGCAGGAACAACAAGAGCTTCAATAAGCCCCGAATAAGTGCGTATTTCTGGCCAATTACTTAACTGCGCCAACACCTCTAATAATTGCGTCCAAAATTGCAATAGTACCATCGGTATTAGCATGGCAAGCAAGAACAAGCACTTACCTAATACTGTTTTTACTTCCGCTAAATTTGTCCATTCCCATGCAGCAATCAACATAACAATGCCCCAAACGATAGCAAAGTAAAGGTGCGGTAATTTAAAAATAGCCAACACCACCAAGGGGGCTAAAACTAAAGCGGTAATAACTCTTTGTAGTAACATTTTTTTATTATTTTTAAGGGGTTATAAAAAGACGCAAGGATGTATTTAAGTTGCTTTAGACAGGCCTTGCACTTGCTCACTGGTACGACCAAAACGTCGCTCACGAGTAAGAAAATCGTCTATTGCTTCTTGCATGGTTTCTGCATTAAAGTCAGGCCATAACTTCGAGGTGAAATAAAGCTCTGTATAGGCGAGCTGCCATAAAAGAAAGTTACTGATACGTTGCTCTCCACCTGATCTAATAAATAAATCAGGCTCAGGAAGGTCTGAAATAGAAAGCCCACTCGCTATGAGTGTTTCATCTATATCATCAGGAGACAAAGCACCTTCCTGCACTTTTCTTGCTATATTTTGTACAGCTAAAGTCATATCTCCATGACTACCATAGTTTGCAGCAATAACTAGCGTTAAGCCGGTATTCTTTTCTGTCTGCCGCTCACTATCTGCCATCTTCTGCTGTAATTTCTCAGAAAAGTCAGTGCGTTCACCAATAAAGCGCAGACGTATATTATTTTTATCTAGGCGATTAACTTCTTTTTGCATGGTACTCATAAAAAGTTCCATGAGCTTGGAGACCTCCTCTTTCGGCCGCCTCCAATTCTCACTACTAAATGCAAATAAAGTTAAAACTTGTATGTCTTCCTGCGCACAAAACTCAACCACTCGCTTAACCGCTTTAACACCAGCAGGATGCCCCATAACACGTGGTAAATGGCGCTTTTTCGCCCAGCGTCCATTACCATCCATAATAATGGCAATATGCTTAGGGTATTGCGACCGATCGATTTTATTTGCTACAGCTTGCATTCAAATATGCCTTATATAGACAGTAAATCAGCCTCTTTTTCCTCTAAAAGCTTTTCTACTTGTTTTATGTATTCATCAGTAATCTTCTGAATTTTTTCTTCGCCAGCATGTGCTTCATCTTTAGAAACCATTTTTTCCTTTAAGGCTTCTTTAATTTCACTATTAGCATCACGGCGAACATTCCGGATAGCAACGCGCCCACTTTCTGCTTCTGCCTTAACGACCTTAACCAAATCACGGCGACGCTCTTCCGTTAACATCGGTAGAGGTACGCGAATAATATTACCGTTAGTAACAGGATTTAAGCCTAAATCTGAAGACATAATAGCCTTCTCAATCGCTTGCATCATGCCTTTTTCCCATGGAGTAACGGCTAATGTACGAGAATCATCAATCGAAACATTGGCTACCTGAGATAAAGGCGTATCGGCACCATAATAAGACACAACCACTTGATCCAACAAACTTGGGTGTGCACGTCCCGTTCTTATTTTAGTAAAACCTTTTTTAAGAGATTCAATGCTCTTACCCATTCGGCTAGCTGCATCTTGCTCAATATCATTAATCATTATTTAGTTTCCTCGCTCTATAAGTGAACCTATCTCTTCACCTTGCATTAAGCGCATAACTGCGCCAGACTCAAAAATATTCATCACGCGCATAGGTAAATTATTATCTCGACAAAGCACTAATGCAGTTGTATCCATAACATTCAAACGCTGATCAAGTGCTTCATCATAAGTCAACCGTGAATAAAACGTAGCATCTTTCACTTTTTCTGGATCTGCTGAATAAACGCCTTTAACTTTCGTGGCTTTAATCATCAATTCCGCATTAATCTCAATCGCTCTTAAACTCGCAGCCGAATCGGTAGTAAAAAAAGGATTACCTGTGCCTGCAGCAAAAATAACTACGCGCCCTTTTTCTAAATGCCTAACTGCTCGTCGTCTAATATAATCTTCACAAACTTGGTTAATTTTTAAGGCCGTCATAACCCGCACTTGCTGACCTAAAAACTCTAAGGAATCTTGCATAGCCAAGGCATTAATAACCGTTGCCAACATACCCATTTGATCCGCGGTAACACGATTCAAACCTTCGGCAGCTTGCTCTGAACCACGCAAAATATTGCCACCACCTATGACTAAACCAACTTGAACGCCTGCATCACATAGTTCTTTTATTTCTGTCGCCAAGCGCTTTACGATATCAGGGTCTATATTACCCCCCTTATCGCTCATTAACGCTTCGCCACTTAATTTAAGCATAATTCTTTGGCAAATAAGTTTAGTCATAAATTCTACCTATCTAAAGTTAATGATAAAAAGAGTGTTATTTGATAAATCTCAGCCCACAAGCAAGCTATTCGATTCTATCTACCCTATAAAAACATTGCACAACAAAAGCTGAGCACAACCCCAAAATACATTCCCTGTTTATTTTCCCTGTTCTAGGTCAATAGCTTTCAGTGTGCAAGCACACTGAAAACATGATCTATCGTAGCTTACTTAGCCGCGAATTTGCGCCATAACTTCAGAAGCAAAATCACCTTCAGCTTTTTCAATGCCTTCCCCTACTTCTAAACGAGTAAAAGAAAGAACTTTATTTGCTTTACCTTTAGCAAGTTGGCCTACTGTCATTTTGTCATCTTTAATAAAAGCCTGACCTTCTAGCGTAATTTCCGCTAAGAATTTTTTAATTCGTCCGCCAATCATTTTTTCAATAATGTTTGCAGGCTTGCCACTTTCCTCAGCTTGAGCAACAAAAATTGCTTTTTCTTTCTCAACCAACTCAGGCGCTACATCTGCTTCAGATACACAAACAGGCTTACTAGCCGCAATATGCATCGCTACATCCTTTGCTAACTCGTTATCTGCTTTTTCTAAGCTAACTAACACACCGATTTTTTCGCCATGCAAGTAAAACCCAGTACCACCTTCTGTAGCAACTCGCTGAAAACGTCTTAGTGCAATGTTCTCACCTAATTTAGAAATCAAACCGCGACGTACTTCATCAATTGTTTTGCCATCTGCCAATTTAAGCCCGTAAGCCTCTTCTGTAGTGGCAACATCTGATGCTAAAATTGCATTAGCAATATCATTTGCAAACGCCTTGAAAACATCACCTTTAGCAACAAAATCAGTTTCACAGTTAACATCAATAATTACAGCATTTTTCGTATCTGCGCTTTGTGCAACAGCAATACGCCCTTCAGCAGCAATACGACCTGATTTTTTATCCGCTTTTGCTAAACCCGCTTTGCGCATATTTTCAATCGCAAGCTCCATATTAGCGTCTGCTTCAATTAATGCTTTTCTACATTCCATCATGCCTGAACCCGTTCTTTCACGTAGTTCTTTTACCATTACAGCTGTAACACTCATGCTTTTTTACCTTTATATTTTCTTTAATTCTATAAAAACGCCCCCAAATGGAGGCGTTCATAAATGACCTATAATAATTAGCAAACCTGCCAATTACCATACACAATCATGCGCGCTTATTCAGCCGCGCTAGTTGCTTCTTCAACAAATTCATCAGATTTAGCTGACATATCTAAACTTGCAGCTTTAGCTTCTAAAACAGCCGTAGCAACAGTTTCAACATACAACTTAACTGCACGAATTGAATCATCATTTCCTGGAATAATATAATCAACACCTTTAGTAGAGTTATTTGTATCAACAATACCAATAACCGGAATACCTAATTTTTTAGCTTCGCTAAGTGCGTTTTTCTCGTAACCTACATCAAGAACAAAGATCGCATCAGGAATACCACGCATATCTTTAATACCGCCTAAGCTACGCTCTAATTTTTCCATCTCACGCTCCATGCCCAACGCTTCTTTTTTACTGAATCGTTGCTGCATTGTTCCATCAGCCGTCATTGCTTCAAGCTCTTTTAAACGATTGATTGATTTTTTAATCGTTTTAAAGTTCGTTAGCATACCACCTAACCAACGGTGATTTACATAAGGCATACCACAGCGTACTGCTTGTTCAGCAACAGCTTTACGGGCAGACTTTTTAGTACCAACAAATAAGATGTTGCCTTTATTTGCAGACATCTGACCAACATAATTCATTGCATCATTAAACAAAGGAAGAGATTTCTCTAAGTTAATGATATGAATTTTGCTGCGTGCACCAAAAATATAAGGTGCCATTTGTGGATTCCAATAACGAGTTTGGTGTCCAAAGTGAACACCTGCTTCTAGCATTTGACGCATTGATACTGCGGCCATTCTTTTCTCCAAATAATTCCGGATTATTCCGGAAGGGTTACGCCTCCACCTATCCCGACTAGAAACCAGTTTTTTAAAAAAACCAGCACCCAACTAACCGTGTCGATAGATGTGAGTATTAAGTAAATGAACCTACCTTTATACCATATTTACTTTTTTACAACAATGAAATCTCTGTTAAAATTTATCTTTAAGCAAATCCTGTTAATATATTCATCCCCCCCCCACAACAAGCAAGCACACAGCCATGTCAATCACCATAAAAACAGACGCCGAAATCGAAAAAATGCGCATTGCCGGAAAGCTTGCTGCAGAAGTTTTAGAGTTTATTGCGCCTTATGTCATTCCCGGCGTAACCACCAATGAATTAGACAAACTTTGTCATGATTATATTGTTGATGTGCAAAATGCTACTCCCGCGCCACTTAATTACCATGGTTTCCCTAAATCCATCTGCACATCCATTAATTACACTATATGCCACGGCATCCCTAACGAGAAGAAGCTAAAAAAGGGCGATATTATCAATGTCGACATTACCGTTATTAAAGAAGAATATCATGGCGACACGAGCAAAATGTTTTATGTGGGCGAAGTCACACCTCACGCAAAGCGCCTATGCGTTATTACCCAAGAATGCCTAATGCTAGGCATAGAGCAAGTAAAACCAGGCTGCACACTTGGCGATATTGGCCATGCCATACAAAAGCATGCCGAATCCAATCGTTATTCAATCGTTCAGGAATTTTGTGGCCATGGCATCGGCAAGAAATTTCACGAAGAGCCTCAAGTTTTACACTACGGCAAGCCAGGCGAAGGCGCTACTTTAGAAGCAGGCATGATACTGACTATCGAGCCCATGGTTAATATCGGCAAACGCCATATGAAAGTACTTAAAGATGGCTGGACAGCCGTCACTAAAGATCGCTCACTTTCCGCACAGTGGGAGCACACCATCCTAGTAACGCCTACGGGATATGAAATCCTTACTTTACGCCAAGAGGAAATGTGAATAATTCAGCCCCCCCCAGCCTTAATAGCGCACAACAGATTAAGCAAGCCATACAACAACATAACAGTTACCTGAAAAGTATTTTCACCCCCGAAAACCCAATCCAACCACTACTGCTCGGCAAATCGCTATTTATAGATGAAGTACTGCACGTCCTGTGGAACCGTTTTATAATCCAAGCCCCGGAACATTTTGCCTTAATTGCAGTGGGCGGTTACGGTCGACAAGAAATGTTTCCGTATTCAGATATCGACATTCTTATATTGCTTGACGACAACACTCCAGAACAAGCAAAAGAACAGCTTAGTGCATTATGCACTTTCCTTTGGGATACTGGATTAAAGCTAGGACTAAGCGTACGCAACACCGAAGAATGCCTACAGGCTGCGGCAGACGACCAAACCATTATGACTAGCCTCATGGAGTCCCGTCACTTAGCAGGAAACCAAAACCTTAGCGCCGACCTTAGCACTCAATTATCTGAACACCCCCCTTGGAATTCAGAAAAGTTTTATAATGCCAAGCTTGAAGAGCAACAAATCCGACATCAAAAATTTCATGGCACAGCTTACAATTTAGAACCAAATGTAAAGGAAAGCCCTGGCGGCTTAAGAGACCTACAAATTATCGGGTGGGTCTTTAAGCACCATTACAAAACAGCAACTCTGCGCGAATTAACTCAATACGACATTCTTCCCCAAAGCGAATATGAGGAGTTATTTTCTGCACAGGAACTCTTATGGAAAATACGCTTTGCCCTACACCTACAAACAGGACGCTGCGAAGATCGACTACTTTATGATCACCAACGTGAAGTAGCGGCTTCTTTTGGCTTTACCGAACAGAAAAACAATGAAGGCGTCGAGCAATTTATGCAGCTCTACTTCAAAACAGTGATGCAACTAGAGCGCCTTAATGAGACCTTACTGCAATTTTTTGACGAGCGCTGCCTGACTCACAACGAAGAAACCTACAAACCTCAAGCTATCAACGACAAATTTGACAGCATTGCCGGTTATATTGCTGCAAAAAGCGTCGGAATTTTTGAAGCTCAGCCACGCGCCTTACTGGAAATTTTCATATTAATACAAAAAATCCCATCAATTAATGGCATTAGAGCGACCACTATTCGTCTTATTCGCAGCAATCTGCACCTAATTGACGACAACTTCCGACAAGACCCACTTGCCCGACAATTATTCATAGACATATTGCGCCAACCGCGCACCATCAACCGCGTACTACGCATGATGAATCGCTATGGCGTACTAGCCGCCTACTTGCCCAGCTTTAATAATATTGTGGCACGTATGCAGTATGACCTATTCCACATCTATACAGTGGATGAACATACACTTTTTGTGATCCGCAATTTGCGTCGCTTTGCCTTAGAAAAACACAATGAAGAACTGCCTTTTTGTAATAGTATTTTCCTATTAATCCCTAAACCCCACATTTTATACACCGCCGGATTATTTCATGACATTGCTAAAGGAAAAAAAGGCGATCATTCCGAACTAGGCAAAGCAATTGCTCAGCAGTTCTGCATCGATCATAAAATATCAGAGCACGACACCAAATTAATTTGCTGGCTAGTGCGAAATCATTTAGTCATGTCGACCACAGCACAACGCAAAGACATTAGCGACCCTGAAGTAATTCATGAATTTGCTGCCAAAGTAGGCAAGGTAGAAAACTTAAATTACCTATACCTACTCACCGTCGCTGATATTCGCGCCACTAACCCTCAGCTATGGACCTCATGGAAAGATTCCCTGCTAAAAGAACTATACAGCGCAACAGCTAACGCATTGAGACGCGGACTAGAAAACCCAATCCTACAATTAGATACCAAAAAAGAAACGCAATCAGAAGCACACAAAGAATTACTTAAAAAAGGACTATCCGCAGCCAGCATCAAAAATGCATGGCAGCACATCAATTCTGATTATTTTCTACGCTACTACACAGATGAAGCCGTCTGGCACACCATTGCCATTAACGCCAACGCTGAAAACGACTTACCGCTCATTCTCTTGCGCCCACAAAACCAGCGTGGTAGCGCAGAAATCTTTATCTATGCCCAGCACAAACAGGAAGACTTTATCTTCTCACGCTGCACAGCCGCACTGGATAATCTAGGCTTAACTATTCTTGATGCGAGGATCATTTCCACTCAAGACGAGCAGTACACACTGAATAGCTTCCAAGTGCTAGAACAATCAGGTGAGCCTATTAGCGATTTGCGCCGCGAACTACACATTTGCTCCACAGTAAAACAACAA
>Ga0105352_1001321_pt1 | contig 13187 bp, 9 predicted proteins | sample EN8Hudsemesocosm_FD_83507 | JGI IMG/M metagenome (GOLD analysis project Ga0105352, IMG submission 83507) | Methane-oxidizing microbial communities from mesocosms in the Hudson Canyon - EN8B Hudson Canyon | ecosystem: Environmental > Aquatic > Marine > Cold seeps | place: Hudson Canyon | collected...
AGGCAACTACGAGAGCATAAAACGCATTGCTGAATTTTTAGCGCCAAAATAACCTTAAAACTATGACAGAGAGAACACCGACCACAAAACTTCAACTACCGGCTTTATCTTTCAGTACGAGAACATACCAATAGAACAGCTAGATTAAGGTCGCCGCTTAAAACTTATAATTCACACCCATTATTGTGTATTCAATGTTCAGTGCAATACCTGTACAAACTTCTTTCAGACCTTGCAAGAAAGATTGCAACTTTACGAGATTATCGAGAAAATTTTCAAACGCTTATACAGTGCACCGGCTGAATAACTAACTTCCTCTAAAATAGAGGGGTCAATTAACTATGGCCATTAATTTATGACTAACCTAGAAATAGTAGTCCACCAGTAATTAATAAAAATCATAGCTAAGTTTCACGAGTGTCCGTTTAGAAGAAATACGCAGCTTATATTTCACATCATTCACCGGTGACTGATCACGGTCATTGCCATAATAGGCATATAATAGCGAAGATTGCTGACCAGCTGTTTTCGCCGGCGTTCGCTCGCGATCTACCTTCTTCCACACATATTTCATCGCGTAATCCCAAAATCTAGCTTCAAGTTCATTTCCAGCATTGAACGAACGCTGGCTTGCACCACACGGGTTACTCGACATCCAATGACTGCCTGTCGTGGGCATGTAGCACACTACATTTGCTACCCCATAATTCACCGTCTCAGCATTCGCGATGCTAGACACCATCAAAACAACTAGGCCAACTACTAGATTATGTATCTTCATTGTTATGCCCTCTTCAGCCAGCGACTAACTAACAAATCACTTTCGTAATGACTTGGTTGTTATCATAATTAAAAGACTGGAAAAGCTCCGGACCCCATTCAACTACAACGTGTGTACCAGTGCACATTTCTTTCACAATTATGCTAACTCATTATTTAATAAGGAGTTAATTCTCGTCAAAAAAAACGGCTATGTGACAAGAGTCACATAGCCGTTTTTAAAATTCTAAAGAGCAAGCTCTCAGGTTAGGTTATCCAACGAGAAAAATGACACCCGCCGCGCAGAGACCACCCGCTATAATAGCGGCACCAAAAAGCACGGCGTTATCTCGCCAGCTACTTGGACCATGTACAACATCTGACATCACAGGTGCAGCTGCATTTAACTCAGACTGTTTAATTAACTCTTTTTTCGCTTGCTCTACTGCCTTTTTCACCTCATTCGCAGATGTTGTTTTCATCATACTTTTTAGATCATTAAGAACCTCAGGATCTATTGGGCGCGGCGAATTAAGAATTGCCTTCATATCTTCAAGCTGTCCACCTACATCCGTCTTCAGCTCTTTAGTGACAGCTTCCATTCGCGTATCAAACATTTCATTGGCAACGGAATCAGCGACCACCTTGATCTCATCCATATCTACGCCTTCGGCGGAAGAAGCCAACTCACGAATGTCCCCCTGCGCATCTAACAGTTTTGATACTTGCGCTTTCAATTCGGCAACAGATTCCTCACTGACAACATCCAGGCTTGAAGAACCACCCAGTTCTTTTAGCTCTGCTTGGGATGAAATAACCTGGGAAACTTGCTCTTTAAGTTCAGAGATTGCAGTTTCATATGACGTATTAGTATCAGACTTGCCCATGACCTTAAGTTCATTTTGCGCCTCTAGAACTTGAGATACCTGCTGTTTAAGTTCGGCAATGGTTCCATCACTCATCGAGGCAGAAGCACCAACCGTTTCTTTCAGCCGTTCAAATTTTTCTTCAAGATCACCGGCTAACTGTTGCTGCAATTGATCACCGTGTGATTGCAGCTGCTGCTGTAGAAGGCTATCAATATCTGGCCCCGGTTCAGGCTTAAAGGACTCCAGACGCTCAGTTAGCTCCTTGGCAAAATCTGATTTTAAGTTAGCGACATCGCCAACCAATTTTTCAACAAGCTCATTTTTCAATGACCCGACTTGCTTACTTAAACTGGTTGAGAAATCAGATTTTAACGTTTCAATGGATTCTGCAGTTATTGCCTCACTGTTAGTACCAGCTTCATGCTCTGCCTGCTGCTGTTCCAACTGCTGAATAATAAGATTTAAACGGTTTTCAACCTGTCCTGAAAGATCAGCTAACTTGGTGTCTATTTGTTCAGCCGCAGCCTGTAACGCCTCTGAGCGAGAGGTTTCCATTGCCTGCGATTGCGCCATTTCCCGTAGCTCTTCTTTCAAAGAAGCTACATCTAAATCAGCAACTATATTGGCACCTTCACCGACCGGCGATAGGTTCGCTAAATGATTACTCAGCTCAGTAAGCTCCGCCGAGAAATCACTCAACTTAGCATTGACCAGCTCAGAAGCGGCTTTAGCTCCCTCTTGAGCAATAGTGACAGCCTCAGCTTTGGCAATTTCAGAAGCCTTGGCTGCAGTCTCATCAATAAGCTCAGCCTTCAGCTCGTTCAACTTCTCTAATAATTGACTCGCTACAATACGTTCCAGCTCATCCTTGGGTGGTGCGGCCGCAGCTGGAGATGTTGATACTGTCTCAGATTTTGCAGCAACCTGTGAACTAGGTACTGATGGTTTAGGTGAGACAGCTGCAGGTGCAGCCTTTTCAGGCGGTTGAGTTGGTGTAATTAAACCCAACTCGGTAGATAATTTATCAAATGTAGTACGCAACATTGCCATATTTGCGGGCTTGGGAAGAATGCAAAATGCACCTATCGATGCAGCTTCTCGCTCATATTCCTCACCCTCTTTAGAGGTACACATAATAACCGGAATATCAGCGCTTCTTTCAGCCGCCTTAATAGCCTTTGTGGCCTCAAACCCATCCATACCCGGCATAATGTGATCCATAAAAATCACATCAGGCTTTTGGTTCTCCAAGTACTGGATCGCTTGTTCAGCAGATTCACACAATTCAACGGACAAATTGCATTTCTCTAACATTTTACGTAAACCAAACCGAGCGGATTTGGAATCATCAACTATCAGCGCTGTTTGTAACGACATACACCTTCCTTCTGATACTACATCACCATAACTAGAATTGAGTATGGGGCACCCGCAGACTTAAATGGAGTGGTTTCTCGACCAACGTAGGCATTGTTCTGCCATCAAACCTTAAACAGACATTAAAATCACAATATCCATCGGTCTGTATCAAGTCCTCTAATAGAAGTAACCTCAGCCAACAACTACAGTATGTCATATTCAATTGATGGATCTTCGATCTTAACGGATGATTAATCAACAGAGCTCCACCAACATAGCCGCCACTTCAGTAGTCGCCAAATCAGACCTAAAACAGAAGCCAAGAGACTATCTCTCACCACGAAGAATACACGCGTTGTTGTGCTTCGTGCCGGCAGAAAGACAACCGGCTTATAAGTCATCTCAGATTACTTTAATGACCTAGCCAACAACACCATTGTACTTGCTCACGATATCAACAAAGCAGCATTAGAAATATCCAAGCTTTCAGCCACCATAACATGGCGAACTGAAGATTTACCCGATGCAGAAAACCCTCAAACCGCGCCAAAGCTGATCAGACTTATTGAATACGGGGTCTAGACGCAGAAATGTTAGTTCTTCAACACGGTAGGATCTTCAGAAGCAAAGGAGGTACAAGTATTTTAGAACAGGTCTGACAAACCAGAAGTTGGCATAGTGATATAAGTATCGATTCAGATAGATACTTTCTTTATACAAACAAGGACTTGCCAGCTAGAGCCATGCCATCTACCATCGAATTACGTCTTGGTTTTGTTCGATATTCGACGCTAACCAAATCCTCTAGGTAGATTGGATTCCATTACATGAAAAAAACTTTAAAAAACGGTAGGTTACGCTCGTTCGCAGCAGTCTTCATCCTTCCGTTTTCTCTCAGCTGTAGCGCCATTTCTCCAACAACATCAGACACAACCGACGTAATCACTGAATTACAGCCGTTGGCTGAACAACAAGCAACTAGTTTGCATGTCGTAAGCCAACTGCAAGGGCGACACTACGAAGAAAAGAAGCTGGATGACAACCTCTCCAGTAAGGTATTTGACCGCTACCTATCTGACCTCGATTATAGCAAAAGCTATTTTCTGGCTTCAGATATACAGTCCTTCGAAAAATATCGACTTCAGCTAGACGAGGCACTAACTCGCGGTAACTTAGTTCCTGCTTTCGAAATCTACAATCAGTACCACCAACGCGTACTAGAACGCTTGGATTACCTCGTATCAACGACCGAAGCAGGGTTTGATAAATGGAAATTCGACATAGATGAAACCCTTGAGACCGACCGCGAAAATGCACAGTGGCTAGAGAATAAAGAGACTCTAACCGATCTTTGGCGCAAGCAATTAAAGAACCGAGTTCTTAGCCTTAAGTTAACCGACAAAGACTTAACTGATATTCAGGAATTGTTACTAAAACGGTTCAAAAGTCAGCTTAACCGAGTAAAACAAACGAAGAGCGAAGATGCTTTTCAAATTTACTTAAATGCTTTTACCCATAACTACGACCCTCACACAGAGTATTTCTCACCTCGTACCTCCGAGAATTTCAATATCAATATGAGCCTTTCACTTGAAGGAATAGGCGCCGTATTAAAGAGTGAGAATGAGTACACCAAGGTCGTTCGTTTAGTACCCAAAGGCCCTGCCGACAAAGCAGGTGAATTAAAACCGGCCGATAGGATCGTTGGTGTCGCACAGGAAGGTGATGAAGAAATAACTGATGTAGTTGGTTGGCGTTTAGATGAAGTAGTACAGCTAATTCGTGGCCCTAAAAGCTCTGTAGTGCGCTTAGAAGTTATTGCGTCTGCAGCAAAAGATGACTCTCAAACAAAAATCATTCATATCACTCGTGATAAAGTAAAGCTAGAAGAGCAATCTGCACAAAAGAAAATCATCGATATTGATCAAGGAGATCAGAAATATAAGCTTGGTGTTATCGACATCCCTGCATTCTATATCGATTTCAAAGCACTCAATGAAGGTGATCCGGAATATAAAAGTACAACCCGTGATGTCCGCAAGCTCATTTCAGAGCTTCAGGATGAAAATATTGACGGCTTGGTTATAGATCTTCGAGCCAACGGTGGTGGCTCTCTTCGTGAAGCTGAAGAATTAATGGGGTTATTCATTAGTACAGGCCCTGTCGTTCAAGTAAAAAATGCCAATGGCGCTGTACAACCGAGAGGTGATCGAGACCCTAGTATTGCTTATGATGGCGCTCTAGTTGTACTCGTCGACAGGCTTAGCGCCTCTGCATCCGAAATTTTTGCCGGTGCGATTCAGGACTACCACAGAGGGTTAGTGCTAGGCGGACAAACCTTTGGTAAAGGTACCGTTCAATCTCTGGTAACCCTAAACCGAGGCCAACTAAAACTCACACAGGCCAAATTCTATCGTATTTCCGGTGGCAGCAACCAAAACAAGGGCATTATCCCAGATATTCTTTATCCCGCACTTTATGACAAAACCAAAATTGGTGAGAGTGCACTGGAAAACCCTTTACCTTGGGATACCATCCGACCAGCCTATTATCGCCCGGTTGATAATATGGCAACCTATATCCCTGAGCTAGAAAGCCGACATAAAGCCCGCATTAAAACAGACCCTGATTTTAATTACTTATTAGAGTCTCTTGCTTACATGGAAGAAATACGTAGCAACACTGAGGTCTCGCTCAATGAGCAGGTGCGCAAAGATGACCGTGAGACGCGAAAGCTACGCCTACTCAACCAAGAAAATCAGCGTCGTGTCGCAAAAGGGCTTGAAGCATTGACTCAACTAGAAGATGAGGAAGACAACCTAGACAGTGAGACTAAGAACGAAGAAAAGGATGACAAACCTGATGCTCTACTCACTGAGAGTGCAAATATTCTGGCTGACTTTATTGAGTTAAAAATACAGGAAAAAAAAGTCGCTCAACATCAGATAAAGTAAAGTCTTTCTAAATTTCACATACCATCTGATCATTTGAGAGAATAGCTCGTGTAGATTATCTGCACGAGCTATTCTCACTATGACCCTAAAGCATGTCGTAAATTCAACACTTATGAATCACACGACTTTTGTTCTTTCTCCCACTCTTCGAAAGCCTTCAATTCATCTCTCAATTGATTTCCTACAAACAGCAAAATAGACAAATCATCTATCAAGCCTAAGTGAAAAATGAAGTCGGGGATAAGATCGAGAGGGTTTACCAAATATATCAAGCCTGCAACTGCCAAAATGATAGCCTGAGTGTTTGGCACGGGGTACTTACCGGATAGCCAAGCTCTTAACCACCTTAACATAAGCTTTAACTCATGGATTACCTTTGACAGAGCCCCTTCATGCCTATTCACCTTGGTCATAACTTTCTGTAACAAAGCTTGTAGACGATTCGGCTGACGTAATAACTGAGCGGCCCTGCTACGGCTTAATCTCAGGCCCAAGGGCTCTCTATCAGACATTCCTTCCTCCTTATAACATTGAACTCCGGTCATCGCCTGACAATAGTTCGTTTATCCGATGAAGTTTGCACTAAAGTCTAAACTCTCTTAGCTTCGAACAGAACACCCCAACACTGACCAGTGCGGTATTATCAAAGCTGAGCTATTCTTATCAACAGGATAGATAGGTAAAAATACCCCCAGCTAGCATTGAAAAAATACGATGATCTAGGGCTCTAAAAAGGAAACTTTAGTGGAACGCCGCTCTCACCTACGCCACGATATATCTCTCAAGGCTACTATTTTAGTCACAGGATTCAAGCCAAAACCATGCATCATTAAAGACTACAGTGATGGAGGCGTGTATATAGCGTGCAAAAAATCCATTGTCGACGGCAACTTAATTGACCCTTTACTAATGGACCCTAATCACCAAATAACGAAAGGTGATTTCCTCAAGGTACAGTTTGCCGTAAACATCAAGGGTAATCACCAAACCTTTACACTAGAGCTTGAGGTTGCTCGAGCATTTCACGACTCCATTGGCGTCCGATTTGCCAAAGAAAATAAAAATGCCGTCAAAGTGCTACAAGCAATTGCCTCTAACCAAGAAACCAATAAAACAAAAGATACCGTCCCTTCACAACACATAAGCAATGCAGCTATTACCCAGTGTCAGAAAGAAACTTGCGACAGTTTGAAGCCGATATTATTGGACGCCATCGAAGAATTCCAAACAAAGTTACTGGAAAGATCCCAGCAAGCAACCAGCAATGTCGAGCAGTCACTTTTCTTTGATGCTATATCTCTTATCAAGGCCCATAAAAATAGCTTCGAAAAAAGTTACCTCGAGAACATTACACAAGAGTTCATTAATGTAAAAGAGGGCTCTGCAACGCCCAGGGAACATCAGGAAACAGATGGCACATTATCTCTTGTCGAGAAGGACGAATTTGAAGACTGGCTTGCGATCACAGATATGATTCGTCAGAGCGAGAATGAATTTGAACTATCACTGTTTGATATAAACCAGAGATTAAGCCAGCTGCTCGGGACCACAATCAACAGCACCAACAATCCTACGGGACCATTTACCATTTGCCACGAATTTCACACGCAAATCAGCAAACTAAAAGTACATCCGCAAGCATTAGAAGTCATTTATAACACCTTTAGAGATCATTCATTACCAAAACTAAATGATCTCTACGATACGCTGGTAACGTTCCTCATTAAAGTCGGCACCACTGAGTTTGCACATAAAAAAAACACCGGAATCATTAAAAAGAATGATCAACCTATCAGCAAGAAAGAAACACAAGCTAAGGAAACAGCGTCGAGCCAGAAGATAGAAAACCAAAAGCCAACAACAACTAATGGAGCCAGCTTAGACGCCTCAGATAATAGCGCTACGACTAACAACGAAACTCAAGATCCACGCGCCATTATCAGCAGTAATCTTGAAAAAACAAAGCAGATGTATAATTCTGTGATGGAACTGTTGAATATGAGAAAAGACAGCGCCACTAGTATGATGCAGCAGAACGCATCAGATCAGTCAGCTACCAGTCTGAAGTCTCATACCGTAGAAACAACAACTTCAGTGCCACAAGACCGACAGAATACATTTGATTCTGCTCCAGTATCAGAATCAAACATTCACCCTAAAGATCTACCTGATAATGTTATCGCGTTTCCTAGCGAAAAGATGTTGCCTTTATTAAATCAACTACAGAAAGAACCAGTCCAAAAAATATCCGATAGTGAAACGCCTCCTCAGCGAATACCATTGCGAGAGCAAATACAAAAAGCCATATCAACGGACCCTGAGAATGCTAATACTCAGTTGCCGCCAGGCCACGATAACGCCGTCGAGATGGTAGATCGGTTACTTGACGCTATTTCAGACGAACCTAACATTGACAAGAATACCAAACCGATTATCGAAAGATTAAAAATTCCTTTACTAAAAGTAATTATGCAAGACCCATCTTTCTTCGAAGATGAAAATCATCCAGCGAGAAAAGTGGTCAATCATCTCGCAAAAATGAGCCAGTTAGTACACACAGAGGGGGGAACCAAGAATAAAAACTTAGAGCGTTCCCTCAACAATTTTGTTGATACTATCACGCAAGAATTTGATCAGAGCCTGGATACCTTCTCAGATGTTCTGGTCGACCTGCAAAAAGTTACAGACAGACAAAATCGCGCCTACGACCGCAATGTAGAACGTATCACCATGGCTTGTGAGGGCCAGCAAAAAGTTGACAATGCAAGACGTGAAGTAGATGAAACTCTCGATGCAAAATTTGGAGGGAAGCAAACACCATCTATCATTTCTTCCTTGTTGAGTGCTGGATGGCGAGATCTCTTGGTACTCACCCTACTTAAGGAAGGCCGAGAAAGCACACACTGGTTAGAGCTACTGAAGACGCTAGATACTATTTTCAGCTGTCTCACACAGCCAGAGAAGATTCGAACCTTAGCAGCAGATTCAGAGAGCTTTATCACGCAACTGTCTACAGAGCTCACAGCAGCACCCGGTGAACAGTATCGACGCCATGAACTAATTAGCGAATTGGAGCAATTATTAAAAGTTGATCAAAATGGAGCTCCACTAAAAGTAGCTAGCGCTGAATTTGTTGAGAAAATCACCGACAAACCCAATAAAGAACCAATATCACTAGAACTAGAAACATGGGTACGTAAAGTTCAAAAATTACACGTTGGCTCTAAACTGGAACTAAAACTACGCGGAAAAATGTGCAAATATCGCCTTGTTTGGATTAGTGAGAATAAGGAACGCTATGTTTTCGTCAATCATCAAGGGGTAAAAGCAGCCGACCTAAGTAACGCAGAACTAGCCCAAATGCTAAAGTCAAAAAATGCGATCATCATAGAAGGTGCAGATTTAGAACCAGTGGAGCAAGGTCTCTACAGCGTAGTGCAGAATGTGTATAACGAAATGGCTCATCAAGCTACCCACGATCAACTAACACGGCTAGTTAATCGAAGAGAGTTTGAGAGGCTCACTAAAGTTGCCTTAGCTGATGCCCAACACAACAAGGCTACTCATACACTCATCATTCTTGACCTCGACCAGTTCAAAGTTATCAATAACACTTGTGGTCACGATGCTGGTGACAACCTATTGAAAGATATTGCCAATATTCTAAGCGAGCATTTAACCGAAGAAGATACTGTTGCTCGTTTAGGAGGCAACGAATTTGGATTATTGTTAGCAAATCACAACCTCGAAGAAGGTTTTACTATCGCAGAAGAAAAACGTAAGGCCATCGGCAATTATCGTTTTGAATGGGAAAACCAACCATTTTCGTTAACCGCTAGTATCGGTTTAATAGGCATTGATAAAAACAGTGAATCCATTACAACCCTATTAAAAGCGGCTGATTCCACCTGTTATGCAGCAAAAGAGCAAGGACGAAATAGATCCCTTATCTTTGAATCTGATGATAAGACGCTTGCTCGCCTTGACGGCATGATGGGCTGGGTAGCACGAATCAACAAAGCGCTAGAACAAGACTCCTTACAAATGCGATGCCAACGTATACAGCCAATCGATCCGACAAAATCACTACAGCCACATTACGAACTATTATTATGCGTTGTTGATGATATGGGGGAACAAATTCCGCCCAACGAATTTATCGAAGCCGCAGAATATTACAATAGAATGCACTCCGTTGACCGCTGGGTTATCCGTAGCGCCTTTAACTGGATGCAAAATAATCGCGAGACTCTTCAGCATATCGGTGGTTTTTCAATTAATCTTTCAGGGCACTCCCTGAATGACGACTCCCTACTCTCTTTTGTTCAGGATGAATTCAATCGCACCAAGATCCCACCGAACAAAATTTGCTTCGAAGTCACTGAAACAGCAGCTATAACCAATATAAATACAGCAGCAGAGTTAATAAGAGATGTTAAAAAACTAGGGTGCAGCTTTGCTCTCGACGATTTTGGAAGCGGCTTGTCATCTTATGCTTATCTAAAACATCTTCCTGTTGATTATCTAAAAATTGACGGAGCATTCGTCAAAGATATTCTTACCAATGCAGAAGACTTTGCCATGGTGAAATCAATCAATGAAATTGGCCACTTCATGGGCAAGAAAACCATTGCTGAATACGTCGAGAATGACGGCGTACTAGAAAAATTGCGGGAAATTGGAGTTGATTATGCTCAAGGCTATGGCATCGAAAAACCAAGATTACTCGACGAATTAAAAGTTGCCTAACCCATTTCAAGACAACGGATATAGAGCGCTCTTAACAAGCGAACCTTTGTCCAAAGGCGGTTCGATATGAGTTGTACATAGAAGAACCGAAACATGTAAAGATTACTTTTTGTAAGCACTCACTGCGCTCTATTCCTTTGGCAACTTCATTGAAGGCTATTTCGATGGCCCGATCTATTGGATACCCATAAACACCACAACTTATTGCCGGAAAGGCGATAGACTTAAACTGATACTCCATTGCAATAGACATACAGCGTTCATAACAAGATGCGAGTAGTTCAGGCTCTCCGGCGTCGCCACCTTGCCATATTGGACCAACAGCATGAACAATGAACTTAGCTGATAACTGATAACCGGGAGTAATCTTTGCATCGCCTGTCTTACATCCATTTAGTTGCGAACAGGCTTTTAAAATTGTAGTCCTGCAGCTCGATGTATAGCACCATCAACACCACCGCCGCCTGCAAGCAGAGAATTGGCGGCATTAACAATAGCATCCACCGCTAAACCGGTTATATCGCCGTGATAAATCTCAATGACATCAACTAAGTTACGGCTCATTTTTCTGAGGCCACACTCTCTCTAAGAATATTGTTGCAACCACACCAATATTTTTGGCCAAATTTCTGTTGCTGCTGCACGACTTGCAATTAATCGTGAATGATTAAAATCCTCACTAAAGCCTTCGAATTTACCACAAGTATAGAATCGATTATCAGGATGCGGTAATTCGGACCAAAGACGATTACACCCTTCAACAGGCGCAATAACATCCCCCCGCCCCGCAAACGAAAGCGTGGGCACCTGAATATGAGAAAGGTTCTGGAAGTAATCAAATCCATCAGCACCACGCCATCGTCCAGACCAATTCCAACGACACCACTGAGGTATAAATCCATGAAACTCTCGTTCTGGTCCAGCACCAAGCTGAGGGCCCGGCGCATATCCCAGCAAATGACATAGGACAAACATGATACCAACCATCATTTTTCCACTTATGCCACGACCGGCCTCTGTGGTCTGGCTTCCTAAATTGATTACTGTACGGAAATCAGGGACAGCTTCAGGTCTACGAGCCATCAACATCAGTGGAAGAAAACCGCCGCCACTGTGGGCTAACCAATGCAGGTTGGGACTGTTTGTGGCTGCCTTAATACGATCTATAACCAATGACACATCATGGGCTGCATATTTTTCTACATCAGGACACAAACTACCAAACTCACTTTTCCCATGTCCCACCCATTCATAAATCCAACAATCATAGCCATTGTCAGCCAGGTAATGTGCTAATTGAAAACAAATAGCACCATTCGAAAATGTACCATGAGTAAGTACTATGGGAATGGGGGATACCAAAGACGAAGCTGATATTCTATATAGAGCTATCTTACTTCCTTGTTCACCCTCAACAATCAGCGGCTCAACATCATTCAAAGCACGGGAGTATCTATTAGTAGCCGGAAGGGATTCGTTCATTCAACTATAGTCTAACGGCCTTTTTCAATAGGATTTATAAAACACATAACTTGGAAGAAGGGCGATCATCACATGAAGATCTTGCTCATAGTTTTTCTCTGAGCAATAGTCTAATCCTTTTAGCCTCGAGCAGAAATTCCTCTCGTTTTGCACTATTGATGCCTCGAACCTGACTATCTAATTCTTCCAACACACTCACATCAATATCCAGCTTGTTTGATTTAATATACTCTGCCATCTGTTCCGCAGATCCATTAATAGCATCTTGTAACTGTTGATCCATACAAATCCCTATGCCTAATTCCGGCCATATCTTAAAGTTATGAATGCAACAATGTTAATACACATGCTACACAGATCACAATCAATGCTTTTAGTGTTTTAGCTCAGAACTCGAAACCATCGATTGTAGTATTCATATATATTGGGTTAGCATCATATTTTCCCAATACCTAATATATCCTGTATTCAAACAGCCTAAATTCAAATATCTAACTACTTACTCTTAGTCAGAGAACCATGCATAAGCCTACTTCATCAAAGCCTGCCTCGACTCTGCTCCCCCTCTCACTAAAATGCCCTTTATGTGGAAACACAGAAACCAGCCTATTTCATCGCGACAAAGTACGAGAATATCACCAGTGCGCTACTTGCCAACTCGTATTCGTACCTAAGAAGTATCACTTAAGCGAAGAAGCTGAAAAATCTATTTATGACTTGCATCAAAACGATGCTTTGGACTCAGGCTATCGTCATTTTTTAGGCCGTATTTATGACCCAATCTGCGCTAAGATAAAACCACCAGCAATAGGATTAGATTTCGGTTCCGGCCCAGGTCCGGTCTTATCGACGATGTTTCAAGAAGCGGGATACGACATATCAATTTATGATATCTACTACGCTCCTCAGAAGGATGTGCTTCGAAATGCATATGACTTCATAACATGCTCTGAAGTCATAGAGCATGTGAAAGCACCCGATCAAATATTCAACCAAATTCTCACGTTACTAAAAC
>Ga0105352_1001326_pt1 | contig 13161 bp, 10 predicted proteins | sample EN8Hudsemesocosm_FD_83507 | JGI IMG/M metagenome (GOLD analysis project Ga0105352, IMG submission 83507) | Methane-oxidizing microbial communities from mesocosms in the Hudson Canyon - EN8B Hudson Canyon | ecosystem: Environmental > Aquatic > Marine > Cold seeps | place: Hudson Canyon...
AAACGACATCAGTAATACCCAGTTTTTTCTTCAAGTCAGTCATTGTTTATCAAGCCTTCTTTTAAAGGTTCAAATCTTTGATCCCGCTCACTTCTTTTGGTTTGAGCGGTACTTAGCAACTGCCGCAGAGAGTACTGCTAACAGCTGGGCATCATTCGATGCATTACTATTCGTATTCGATGTACCCGGAGCAACCGGTTCAGGCTCAGGAGCATACTTAGCAACGAGTTTTGACATCACTATGGTCACCACAACCAAAATAACTAAAAAAACGAAAACAAAGCCCATCCCAACCAGCATCAAATTAATTGCATCAGACATTAATTCAGACATATTCTGACTACCTACTGTTTGATTCTGCATTAACCCTCAGACAAAAAATGACTGAAAGCGATATCCAAATTGCACACGCAATTATGGGAGCGTAATTTACCTTTAATCACTTTTATAGGCAATACGAATAATACAATTAAATGAGGATTTAAACGAAATATCAGGGATTAAAGAGGTATATTAAGAAATATGGTGCGGCTGGCAGGATTCGAACCTGCGACCACCTGGTTCGAAGCCAGATACTCTATCCAGCTGAGCTACAGCCGCAGATAAAATTTGATGTAGAAATTTAAAGTGGTGCGGCTGGGAGGAGTCGAACCTCCGACCGCCTGGTTCGTAGCCAGGTACTCTATCCAGCTGAGCTACAGCCGCACATTACTTTAAACTTACAGTCACCATTTGAACAAGTCAAATGGCGGAGAGAGAGGGATTCGAACCCTCGATGGGCGCAAACCCATACGCCCTTAGCAGGGGCGCGCCTTCAGCCGCTCGGCCATCTCTCCCTAAGACGCGACGCATATTAACACAATTTTTCGAAATGCAAAGCGCCATATGCATTTATTTTAATTTATTTAAAAAGTTGTACGTTTATTCGCCAGACTGCTGAGCTTCGGCCTTTTCTTTCTGGATTCTTTGATAGATCTCCTCTCTATGAACAGATATATCCTTTGGTGCATTCACACCAATACGAACCTGATTACCCTTAACACCAAGTACAGTCACGGTGACATCATCACCAACCATTAGCGTTTCACCAACACGTCGAGTCAATATAAGCATTATTAGTTCCTTATTTTAATTTCTTCTAAAACGCTTCGCCTGAACAAAAATAAAAACCCAGACTCACTACTTAGAGACCATCTCTGGAAAACTCATAGGTAACGAGTATTATCTAAAACAAAAAAAAAGAAAGTTTTTTTTCATATTTTAGTTATCAAGATTAAATTTCTTAGTATTCAAACGAACCAAGAAGCTTTCCCCTACAAATACTATGACTCTTTTACAGTCACGGTATCATCAAGATCAAAAGCGCTATGCAACGTCCTTACTGCTAATTCTAAATATTTTTCATCTATCACGACTGAAATTTTAATTTCAGACGTTGATATCATCTGTATATTTATTCCTTCTTCCGATAGCGACTCAAACATTTTAGTCGCCACCCCTGCATGCGAACGCATCCCCACCCCGACAATTGAGACCTTAGCAATATCACTATCACCAACAACTCTTTCCGCCTGAAGGTTAGCACAAACATCACCTAAAACTGCTTTTGCACGTTTAAAATCATCTCGATGAATGGTAAACGTAAAATCAGTTTTTTTATCAAGCCCAACATTTTGAACAATCATATCCACTTCGATATTTTGATCACTAATGGGCCTTAGTATTTTTGAGGCAATTCCAGGAATATCCGGAACACCAACTAAAGTCAGTTTTGCTTCATCTCTATTAAACGCAATACCTGAAACTGCCGGCTGCTCCATACTTCCATCATCCTCAATTGTAATTAATGTACCCGGTCCTTCTTTAAAGCTCGATAAAACTCTCAAAGGTACCGCATATTTACCTGCGAACTCAACTGCTCTAATTTGAAGTACTTTTGACCCCAAACTAGCCATCTCGATCATTTCTTCAAATGTTATTTTTTCCATTCGACGCGCATTATCAACCACTCGAGGGTCTGTCGTATATACGCCATCAACATCAGTATAAATTTGGCATTCATCCGCTTTCAGGGCTGCTGCTAAAGCAACAGCTGTTGTATCAGAACCACCTCGCCCTAGTGTTGTAATATTACCGACTTCGTCCACCCCCTGAAAACCTGCAACAACGATTACTCGCCCCGCATCCAGGTCAGCCCGCATATTATGTTCATCAATACTCACGATTCTAGCTTTGGTATGCGCTGTATTAGTAGTGATTCGAACCTGAGAACCGGTATACGAAACAGCTTCACAGCCTACATGATTCAACGCCATCGTCAATAAAGCAATGGTAACTTGCTCACCGGTAGAAACCAACACATCCATTTCACGAGGCGTTGGTTCCTCCATTATATCTTTTGAGAGACCAATTAATCTATTTGTCTCTCCGCTCATAGCAGAAACAACGACAACAACATCATCGCCTTTTGCTTTAAATCGCCTTACCTTGTCAGCAACCGCTTTTATACGCTCAGTCGTACCAACCGAGGTACCACCGTATTTTTGTACTAACAAAGCCATTCAATTCAATTCCTTATACTATGGACAAAAAATAAATCAGATATACAGCATTTAGACTTCTGAAGCTAACCACAAAAGCTAACACTTCAACCACATACCGAAAAACGGGCGATTATAACTTACTTTCAACCCAAAATTGAACCTTTTCTAGCGCTTGAGGCAGCTTTTCAACTTCAGGACCACCACCTTGCGCCATATCTGGCCGCCCACCACCTTTACCACCTAAAATTGAAGCCGTCTCCTTTATCAATTCACCAGCAGGAAATTGCTTAGAGATTTCTTTTGTCACACCAGCCACTAGAACGACCTTACCTTGATCAATAGTCGACAAAAGAACAACCGCTTTTCCTAATTGGTTTTTAAGTTTATCAACAGCGTCCTTTAACCCCTTAACATCAAAACCATCTAGCTGCACAGAAACAACTTTAACACCACCAACATCAACCGCTTGAGAAGCCAAATCAGCTCCAGCATTTGAAGCAACTTTTGCTTTCAATTTTTCTAACTCTTTTTCTAAAACCCTAGCCTTATCAAAAAATGCATGCGTTTTATCCAATAACACATCACGACCACATTTAAGCAAGCCTGATATTTCTTTAAGCTGCCTCATAGAGTCTCTATTCCACAATTCGGCCTCAGCCCCCGTCAAAGCTTCAATCCTTCTAACACCTGATGAAATACCACCCTCTGATACAATCACGACCGAACCAATATCACCGGTTCTTTGCACATGCGTACCACCACAAAGCTCAACAGAAAAGTTATCACGCCCCATTGTTAGTACACGCACATCTTCCCCATACTTTTCACCAAACAGGGCCATCGCTCCTAACTCTTTAGCAGTTTTTATATTAGTAAGCCGTGTAACCACTTCAGTGTTATCTCTTACATGCTGATTAACAATCTGCTCGATTTCTTCAAGCTGCTCAGGTTTAATCGACTCATAATGCGCAAAGTCAAAACGAAGCCTTTCAGCATTAACCAACGAGCCTTTTTGAACAACATGTTCACCCAAAACTCTCCTTAGCGTTGCATGCAAAATATGTGTTGCAGAATGATTCAAGGCGGTTGCACCTCGAAAAGCTTCATTTACAGACGTTGACACACTCTGGCCGACCGATAAAGCACCCTCTTCTACCGTACCGATATGAAGAAAATGCGCACCGTCTTTTTGAGTATCTTTAATGTCAATAGAACCGCCATCCCAAACAAGCCTGCCCGTATCACCTGCCTGCCCACCGGATTCTGCATAAAAAGGCGTTTCTTCTAAGATAACAACACAATCATCCCCCTTTTTGGCTTCACCTTTTTTACCCTCAACCAAAACAGCCAAAACTTTTGACTCACCTGCAAACTTTTCATAACCAGTAAAGTTTGTAGCACCTTCTACATCAAGACTTTCATTATAATCCACACCAAATTTACTTGAAGCACGCGCGCGATCACGTTGCGCCGCCATCGCTTGCTCATAACCATCATAATCTAGCGACAAACCTCTTTCTCGAGCAATATCATTCGTTAAGTCAACAGGAAAACCATAGGTATCATACAAAGTAAAAACGGTCTCACCTGGAATTACTTCGCCTTTCAAGTTCGCAATATCCTGCTCTAACACTTTCATGCCTTTATCGAGCGTTTTTGCGAACTGCTCTTCTTCTTGCTGAAGAATTTTCTCAACCTGCGGCTGAGATACTCTTATTTCCGGGTACGCTTCACCCATGACATCAACCAGCACAGCAACAAGCTTATGGAAGAAGGATTCATTTGCACCCAACTTATTCCCATGCCTGACAGCACGTCGAATAATTCTTCTTAAAGTGTAACCTCTCCCTTCATTTGATGGCATCACCCCATCTGTAATCAAAAAAGTAGCTGCACGTATATGATCCACAATCACACGCAATGATTTTTCCTCTAGAGACACACCACCTAGTACATCTGACGCGCCTTTTAAGAGCAATTGAAACAAATCGATTTCATAATTGCTATGCACATCTTGCATTACTGCCGCGATACGCTCTAAGCCCATTCCAGTATCAACAGAAGGCTTAGGTAGGTCGAGTGTTTGACCATCTACGGTACGATTATATTGCATGAAAACAAGGTTCCATATTTCAATATAACGATCACCATCATCATTAGGCCCACCAGGCGGGTCACCCGCAATACCTTCACCGTGATCATAAAATATTTCTGTACATGGACCACAAGGCCCCGTATCACCCATTGACCAAAAATTATCTGCATCACCAAGACGTGAAAACCTGCTTTGATCAATACCTATTTCTTTAAACCAAATTTCTTCAGCTTCTTTATCGTCTTTATAAACCGTAACCCATAGTTTTTCAGCTGGAATTTTAAGCTCAACCGTCAGAAACTCCCACGCAAATTGAATCGCCTCTTTCTTAAAGTAATCACCAAAACTAAAATTACCTAGCATTTCAAAAAATGTATGGTGACGCGCAGTGTAACCAACATTTTCAAGGTCGTTATGCTTTCCACCTGCTCGCACACATTTTTGAGATGTGGTCGCACGCGAGTAAGACCGCTTTTCTTTCCCCAGGAAAGTATCTTTAAATTGGTTCATTCCTGCATTAGTAAATAGTAAAGTTGGATCATCAGCAGGCACTAAAGAGCTACTATCGACGACTTCATGCCCTTTTTGGCCAAAGTAATTTAAAAATGCATTACGGATCTCTGCCGTCTTCATCACAACTATCACCTGTTATTTTACTTATCTATAGGAATTTTTCTGAACCAAGTCAGAAGAAGCGGTACTCTAACACAATATAGCCGACGCCAAAATATGGCTTATTGAGGGATTTACAAGTTTTTGCGTTCAAAAAAAGAGAGCCTAAGCTCTCTTTTAATACGCACAACATATCTACAACACCAATCATGACCTAACTAAATGGCCACAAGTGTTATTCAGTTAGCTGTTTAAGCAATTTTTCCGCGAAGTCAGAAAAGTCATTTTGAGACACTTTTGACTCAATTCCTTTCTCAACAGCCTCTATAGATATCGACTCCAAAACAAGCTTCCGAAAATCAAACTGCTGATCATCAAACGCTTTAAGTAACTCAAGCGACTTTTCAAACAACCCCGCCATTTCGATTAACGGTTTATTTTTTTGCGTAGCCACTGAGCTTCCTCCCCCTTGCTCGTAGACATCCCCAGTGTTTGAAAGATCACGCACCGCACGTACCTCTTCAGTTTGCACCCTGAATAGATCTAAAGAAAAACTTGCAATTTCAGACGCATCAAATCCCACATCTATCGCCGTCGCAAAAGCCTCCTGAAAACTCCCCCCAAAGAACAATGAACTCACTTCACCAAGCTGAGAAAATAAATCCGCTATCGCCGCTAATTCACCTTCATCCAGCTCGCCATCCACCTCAAGCTGATACCCTTGAAACTGCCCCTGCCCCAAAAGAAACTTATCCCCCGACGATTCAAATACTTCCTCACCCACACCAACATAACGAATTGTGATCGTGTCACCATCTTGCGTTTTGAGCGAGAATTCAGAGCTATTCTTATACGTAGAACGTCCATATATACTACTTACCTCTTCCACCCCACCTGAATTAGTAGTGACTTTTTCATAAGCTTGCGCTCCCGAGACATCGACGCCTGCAGTCAACACATTAGGCTGCTCTATTGACTGAGGTATTGACTGAGGTGCTGGCTGAGATACTGGCAACTCTACCGACTGAGGTATTGACTGAGGTGCTGGCTGAGATACTGGCAACTCTACCGACTGAGGTACTGGCTGTCCGACAACCCCCTCTTCTCCTTCACTTTGCTGAACACCATCAAAACGCCCCCCCATATCAGTCAAGCCACTATCTATTCGTTCAAAACCCTTCCCTATATCTTTATCTAATTTTCGAGTCATTAACCCCAATGATTCTATATCATCTCTAGCTTGAGCAAATCCTTTTTGGACCCCTTCTCGCGCTTGAGAAATCAAGCTTGAGATCCGCTCACTTCCAGCACCAGCCTCCAACTCTGCATTCAACCTATTTTCAACAAACCCTAAAACTTTATTCGCAACATCAAGCGGTGACGGCACCCTAAATGATGAGATTGACGAAGAAGAAAACTGCAAAGACGCAGAGTCAGCTTCACCAGTAGCCGATGAAAACTCAACACTTAATGCTTGAGCTAAAATTTTATAACCGCCATCCTTATCAACAGAAGCGACATAAAACTCGGCTTTTGCCGAGTAAAAACTAACATTACCCGTAAATGTTTCACCATCCATTTTCGCAGCCATATCTTTTTCATGATGATGACCGCCTGACTTCATCCGTAACAAGTCATACCCATCAGATGATAAAAGACTACTTCCTCCAACATTATTATGCATAAGCTTGCCCGCCTCATTTAAAATTCCTCTGTATTCCTCACTATCGGCTAAAGAATCGTTTTCTTTAGCACAACATTACATAAATAACAAACACGAATATCATATGGGCAGACAACATCAATTTTGCTATATTCACTCCCTCTAAAAACCACTCCTCCACAAATAGATTTCTACCAGCAATACATAGGCGACAATAATTTAATGAAAAATGAATTCCCAGGACCGCACGATCAACTTATGCCAGCTTTTTTGACACGCAGACTCGCCGCTCTTTTGTACGACACGCTCATCTCAATCGCCCTCATGATGTGCGTAACCGGCCTTTATATGATCATTCAAAATTTAAGTATAGGTACAGAACAATACCAAGCTATGACAGATGCCGGAAAAACAACTCACGACCCCTTACTCTCCTCGATACTATTTATATCATTGTTTACTTTTTTTGCTTATTTCTGGACTATAAATGGACAAACTCTTGGCATGCAAGCTTGGCACCTGCGCGTACAGAACAGCGACCACACGCACATAAGCTTACCTCAAGCATTGGCACGCTTCTTAATGGCTATTATTTCAATTGGGGTCGGAGGGATGGGTTATTTATGGATGCTAGTTGATAAAAAAGACAGAACATGGCAATGCATATTATCTGAAACTGAAATCGTACGTGTACCAAAGAAATAAGAAAAAAGAAGTAGATACAAAAAAGCCTCAGCGAGACTGAGGCTTTTCAATTTACACTGAATAATTTAGTGAGCCGAAATTGTCCAGTTAGTTGTAGACTTGAGATCAGTAATAAAAAAAGAACCTATAGAAGTCCCAGTATCACCAAAGGAAATAGCTTCAATATCAATATCACCTTTAAAGCGTGTATTAATCGCAATACCATCTACATAATAATCCGTAAGCGTCACAGCGCCAGGACGCAAATTCAAAACGGCATCTTTTACAGCATAAATTTCACGTATTGAATGCGCAAAATTAAAGGACGAAGTATTATCCAACCCCGTTAGATCACCTCGCTCATTATGAATTTTCATATCAGAGATTTGCACACCAGCAATATCAATATACATATCCAGGTCAGTAACTTTTGTATACGAACTCCAATATATTTTAGAATCCGCATTTCCCGATTCAGCACCTAGAGGACCAGTACCATCAAAGCCACTACCATTATTCTCGATATGCAAGTCTTCTGGCCCTAAATACCCTTGTATACTCAACTGACTGATAAGCGTTGTGGTACCAACAGCCCCTTGACTCGGTCCGCCAGAATCTATATCTAGACCAGCAGAACCCACGACATAATCTGAACGTGCCAAGCCAATCGCATCAACCTCAAGACGAAAATCGACAGCGTGCTCTAAAATACCTTCAGCCGTTGAGTAATCATCGGTTGAAAACTTGTTAGCCGCTCGATATGCACTTAAACCACCTTCGTTTGCCCAACCATCTGTAAAATCAAAATGAATAACCAAATCACCATCATCGTAAATTTTCTTGTCATCGATAGCCACACTATCACGCACCGCATCAATTCCTGATGCGACGCTAGCAAAGTTCGGATCCACATTCCCTTGATCCACATACTCCTGAGCTATCTCCCTCATCGCCGAGAAGCCATAGTTAAGTTCATTATCACCTACAGTAGAACCATCTCCGGCAACATCAACATCAAGCCTAAGATTATCCAACAAGACGCCACCAGTACCAGTGCCGCTGCCCATTGAATTACCACCCATGCGCAAACCTTGAATTAACAAATACCCGCCATCGCGATAGGCAAACTCACCAATTTCCCATTGATTTTCGACATCAATCGTCAAACCAGCCTGGCCTGTAACGCCCTGCATTTCATTATCATCTAACAACTTAGTTTCTGAAAAAGCCCCTACGGACACAAGCGAAACTGCGGTTGCTAGCGTCAAACGATTAAAAGCAGCCATAAAACTCTCCATTTACTTTTATTTTATTCCAATAAAGCATACTTTATAAGATAGCCTATTCAGCACCTTATACAACATCCTGTAGACTCATATATCGATCATTTTAATCTATAAAGCTAAATATTTAAAGATTTTACTTATATGTCTGGGACTCAACGCACACGCCGTAACAACCACAAACCCACAAAGAGACAAACAACGATCGGAATTATCGTTGCGTATATAGGATTAAAACCAAACACCAAGCTAGATGGCCCCAATAAGTCTTGCGCATATTTAAAGAGCAACCCGACCACAACACCCGAAAACACCCGAAACCCCATTGTAACGGAACGAAGCGGCCCAAAAACAAAGGAAATAGCGACTAATACCAACACTCCGGTAGAAACTGGTTGTAGCACTTTTTTCCAAAAGGCCATTCTATATTCTGCTGCACTCAAATCTTGCTCATCCAAGTACTCTGAATAAGTGTATAAACCTGAAATTGATAAATTTTCAGGCTTCACAATCAATACACTTAATACAGAGGGCGACAACTCTGTGTCCCAAACCAGTACTGGATAATAAGATACTTCTGTTTTATTACTCAACAACTTTGTTTCAGTCACCCCCTCTAATAGCCACTGATCGCGCTGATAGATGGCGCGTTTAGCAAAACGCGAGTGCGTCAACTTTTTAGAATCGTCATAAAAATGCTGCGAAACACCATGAAGCACACCGTTGGGCTCAACCGCATTAAAATGCATAAAAACCGCCCCTTCCCGATGCCACAAGCCTTTGTGCGACACTACTTTGGAGTCCGCCCCCAATACAACGGCCTTCTGACTTTGCGCTATTTTTTCTGTATAAGGTGCAATAAACTCCCCTAACACCAAGCCAATACAGACAACTACAACGGCAGGCTTCATCGCACTTAATATAATTCGGCCGGTCGAGACCCCCGCCGCCCGAATCACAACCAATTCACTGTTTTTCGCCATTGCACCTAAACCGACTAAGCTGCCCATAAACGCACCTAAGGGTAAGTAGTCATAGATACGCCGCGGCAAAGTCATCAAAATAAACAACAAGGCATCTCCCAGCTGGTATTTATTTTTCAACTCATCCATTTCACCAATAAAAGCAAACAAAAAATCCAGCGATAATACTATCGCCATCACCAGCAACATTGAGGCAGCCACAGTTGAGACAATATAACGATCAATTCTACGCACTTTCAGCCCCCATCATTAATCGTCTACGCCTTAAACTACTCAACCACCTATCTTTCGTTAATAATATCAACGAGAGCATAAAAAACAGCAAATGCACCCCCCAAAGCCCTAGCCAAGAAGGTATTTCTCCTTTGCCAACACTTTTACGCGCAACAATTAATAAGCCCAAATACCCAACATACATCATCATTGCGGGAAAAAGATGAAAGAACCGCCCCTGCCTTGGATTAACACGACTTACCGATACGGCAAGCAAGGTGACAATTGGAACCAATAACGGTAATGATATTCGCCATTGCAATAACGCCTTAGACTTTAAATCAGTCGCCCCCCATAAATCACGAGTAGAAATTGCTTCTTCCTTTGCAGCCCCCTGCTCTTCATTTGACTCCTCTATCAACACACCATAGGATTCAAACTCAATCACATGATAATCAAGTGCACCGGGACTACCTTCATAGCTAGTGCCATTATGAAGTTCTAAAAAACGCTCTCCCGTCTGTTTATCAATACGCTGAGTACCTGACTCAGCATAAACTAAATTATGTGTATTATTTTTTTCCGATTTTTCTGAGATAAACACATTAAACATTGTCTTCTTATCATCGCTCAGCGACTCTGCATAAGTTGTACTCGCCCCCGACTTAAAGCTTTGAAATTTACCTGGAAAAAGCATTTCAAACTCAGTTAGCTTTGACTGTTCATAGAGCAAAGACTCTACTTTCTGCATACCAAAAGGCGTAAAAAATAAGCTCAGCACACCCACAAAGACAGCCACCACACACGAATAACCTAATGTCACCATCAACAACCTTCGATCGCTATAACCACAAGCATGCAACACCGTCATCTCACTTTCGAGATACATCCGCCCATAAGCAAGCAAAATACCAATAAAAAAGCCTAACGGTAAAATTAATTCTAAAAAGCCTGGTAAACGATAAGCCATGATAGAAAATAGAATATCTGGCGAGATCCCGCCCGAAGCGGCCTTGGCTAAATACTTAATAAAACGCCCACTCATAAATACCAATAAAAGAATGAACGTCACTGCCAGCATAGAAACAAGCACTTGTTTGGCAAGATATCTAAATATGATCAAGGAACAGGCCCTGTTGTGTATGTATATAAAATAAAAAATGCATTAAATTAAAGCAAGAATAGGCCGCATTCTAAGCTGTTAAGCCAACACAAACCACTAAGTGATAGAAAAGAATTGAGTACTGCATTCTTAATACCGTAAACTCTACGTTATTTGGTACATTAAACGCTAGACTCTACTTTAAAGAACTTATATTAAAGGAAACGATAAATACAATGAATTACTCCTTACAAACAAACAATCTAGTCGATATAAAAAGTGACTGCATCTGCCTTCCAATTTTTAATAAGAAGGATGACGTTCAGCATGAGGTTTCTGCACTATGTAAACTAGGCTTACAAATCGATAAAGCTTGCGCCAACCAACTAACGCAAGCGATTACTCGCTATGAGATTTCAAGTGAAGCAGGCAAAGCCTTCATGCTCCCCATCGACAATCAAAAATTTAATCGTGTTTTATTCGTCGGTTTTGGCGATGCTAAACAGGTAAGTTCTGACACACTAAGCAAAGCAATTAGTGCCCTCAACTCACAACTAAAAGACACTAATATTAAAAGCCTTTGCATTGCTCTAGAAGAAGTCTCGACTGACATTAGCGCAACGCAAATCATTCAAGAATCAATGATTGCAATCGAAAACAGTCTTTATAGTTTTGATCAATTCAAAACTATAAAAACACCTGTAAGTCCATTATCAGAAATAATTTTCCATAGTGATGATTCACAACAAGCATTAGGTAATACCGCCATTTTACATACCCAAGCACAAGTAAAGGGCATGAATAAAGCAAAAGATTTAGGCAACCTACCCGGCAATGTTTGCACACCCACTTATCTAGCAGAACAGGCACAACTCCTTTCCGTAAATAGCGAAAACATCAGCGTTAAGATATTAGACGAAGTCGATATGGAAGCGCTCAACATGGGCGCGTTCCTTTCCGTATCCAAAGGAAGTACCGAACCTGGAAAGCTTATTATTCTTGAGTACAAAGGCGGAAAAGTAGATGACGCGCCGCACGTTCTCGTCGGAAAAGGCATCACTTTTGATACCGGCGGCATTAGCTTAAAACCTGGCGCATCGATGGACGAAATGAAATACGACATGTGTGGCGCAGCGAGCGTTTTAGGCACCATGACCGCCATTGCAGAACTACAACCCAAACTTAATATTGTGAGCATTATTGCCAGCGCAGAAAACATGCCTGCCGGTAACGCCTCAAAACCGGGCGATATCGTTACCTCTGCCTCTGGGATCACTATAGAAATACTCAACACTGACGCAGAGGGCCGCTTAGTATTATGTGACGCGCTAACCTATGCCGAGCAATACAAACCCGCCTCAGTGGTCGACATCGCCACCCTAACAGGCGCATGTATTGTAGCGCTAGGTCATTGCACTTCCGCAGTAATGGGCAATGATGACACGGTCATCAATGAACTTTTAGATGCAGGCAAGCAAGCCAACGATAAAGCTTGGCAATTGCCTATTTGGGATGTTTACCAAAGCCAAATCGACAGCCCATTTGCTGATATTCAAAACATTGGAGGCAAAGGCGCAGGCAGCATTACTGCAGGATGTTTTTTATCTCGCTTTGCTAAAGAATTCCCTTGGGCACATTTAGATGTTGCAGGTACTGCATGGGTTTCTGGTGGAAAAGATAAAGGTGCAACAGGTCGCCCTGTCCCCTTACTATTAACCTATCTTTTGAACAAAGAAGTTTCATGAATCGAGTCGATTTTTACCTGTTAAAAAGCAGCGCTTTCTCAGACCAAATCGGCTTTTGCTGCCGATTGTCTGAGAAGGCGCTTGCGCAACAAAACAAAATCCATATTCAGACAAAAGATACGATTCAAAGCGACGCTTTAAATGAAGCACTTTGGTCGTTTAAGGCTGATAGTTTTTTACCTCATGCTATCGGCCAAAATCTACACCAAGACTACCCCATCACGATTGATTCACAAGC
>Ga0105352_1001328_pt1 | contig 13138 bp, 9 predicted proteins | sample EN8Hudsemesocosm_FD_83507 | JGI IMG/M metagenome (GOLD analysis project Ga0105352, IMG submission 83507) | Methane-oxidizing microbial communities from mesocosms in the Hudson Canyon - EN8B Hudson Canyon | ecosystem: Environmental > Aquatic > Marine > Cold seeps | place: Hudson Canyon | collected...
CGAGTATCTTCACCAAGACCAGCCATCTCAGCAATACCACCAGCGTTATCAGCGATAGGGCCATAAGCATCGATTGCCATAGTCATGCCAACGGTTGCCAGCATGCCAATTGCGGCAATACCAACACCATAAAGACCAACATATAAGTTGGATACATAAATAATGACACAAATCATTAGTACTGGTAACACAACAGACTGCATGCCAATCGCTAAACCTTTGATCATTACCGTAGCCGCACCTGTTTCACCAGCCGCAGCAATATCTCTAATTGGCTTGCCAGCAGTGTAATACTCTGTGACTAGGCCAATAATGATACCACCGACACTACCCATTAGCACTGCAGCCCAAATGTCGTTAACAACATCAAGTTTGTCAATCAAGAAGTACGAAGTAATAATAAATAGAACAGCCGAACCGATTGTGCCTGCTCTAAGTGCCTTTTCAGGAGAGCTATTTGAAGCCATTTTGACAACGACAATACCGATGATTGAGCAAATCAAACCAAGAGATGCAAGCGCTAATGGTAAGAACATAAGTTCAGATTGAACACCTAGTGCATCACTTGTAATAGTTGCTGCAATAGCAATTGTTGCAATCATTGAACCACAGTAAGATTCAAAAATATCCGACCCCATGCCGGCGATATCACCAACATTATCACCCACGTTATCTGCAATAACACCTGGATTACGAGGGTCATCTTCTGGGATGCCAGCTTCTAGTTTTCCAACCAAGTCAGCGCCGACGTCCGCACTCTTGGTGAAAATACCGCCACCGACACGTGAAAATAGCGCTACAACGGATGCACCCATCGCAAAGCCGTGCAATGCATGTGTTGCTTCTGGGTCAGTGCCAAAGAAGTAATATAAGCCACCTAGGCCTAATAAGCCCAATGCGGCTACGGATAGGCCCATCACAGAGCCACCAAAGAAAGCCACCTTAAGTGCGGCAGCACTGCCGTGATCGTGAGCAGCTTGCGTGGTTCTCACATTTGCGAGAGTAGCGGTGTTCATTCCGATATATCCTGCTGTTGCAGAGGCAAGTGCGCCAATAACAAAGCATATTGCTGTATTAATTCCCAAAGGTGAGACCAGTATCAACACAACTAAAACTGCAGCAAAACCAAACAGCATGATGTATTCACGCCTCATAAACGCAGCGGCGCCAATTTGAATTTGTTTACCAATTTTTTGAACTTCTCCGCTACCACTGGGCTGTTTTTTTATCCATTGATAGATAACTATTACGATTAGCAATCCTAAAACACCAAGTGCTGGAGCTATAATATTTGCATCAAAATCCATTTTTTCTCCTTTATCTTTTTAAAATGCAGGCGCTATAGTAACCCATTGGCTTGTTATTGAGTGAAAAAATACACATGTTAAGTTGAATTATTTAAATCATAAATATATTTATTAAATAAATATCGAATAATGGGATGAATTTATCTTTTGAGATACTTGCAGATGTACGAGTTAGGCGCAACATCTAGTAAATATCTAAATATAGAATACTGGTATTATTTAGATGGAGGGTTATTGATAAGGATTTTTTTAATGCAACAAACTAAATTAATACAGAACTTTGGTCGAAATTTACGATTCAAGCCTAGACAGCTCTATTCCCCAAAAAACGAGAATATACTTCTTGAAATTCTTGATCAGCACAGAGATGATAAAGTTCGAGTAATTGGCTCACTGCACTCATGGAGCAACCTAGTTGAAACTAATGGTGTATTGGTTGATATGCGTCATTTTAATCACGTCTCAGTTTGTGAACAGAATGGTGAATTTCAGGTGAGAGTTGGCGCTGGTTGTCAAGTCAAACATCTGCTAAATGCACTAAATAAACAAGGCCTCACCATTCCGTCGGTGGGATTAATTACCGAGCAAACAATTGCTGGCGCCACTGCAACAGGAACACACGGGTCGGGAAAGCATAGTCTTTCTCATTATATTAAATCACTTCGCATTGCCTGTTTTAAAGGAGATGACAATACTGCGAAGGTGGTTGATATTGAGGGGGGCCTAGATTTACAAGCGGCCCGTTGTTCCCTTGGTTGCCTTGGGGTCGTGGTTGAGGTAACACTTCCTTGTATTCCTCAGTACTTTGTTCAAGAGAAGTCAACCTTTTGTCAGACTGTAAAAGAGGTTCTTGAGTTTGAAAAACGCTCACCTCTGCAGCAGTTTTTTCTCATGCCACACTCTTGGTTGTTTCTTGCGCAAGAGAGAGTGGTTTCAGGTGAATTACGTAGTCGCGGGCTAGCTGGTGTGTATCGTGTGTATTGGTTTCTTACGATTGATTTAGGAATGCATTTGACGTTAAAGCTGTTTACCTCAGTCCTAAAAAGTAGACGATTGGTACATTTCTTTTTTCGAAAAATTGTCCCTTCTCTAGTCTCACCTCGTTGGGTGGTGACCGATCGCAGTGATCGCACCCTCGTTATGGAGCATGAGCTATTTAGACATCTAGAGATTGAACTTTTTGTAACTAGATCCAGAGTGGATGATGCCGCTGGTTTTATTAAGGATATTTTGCAGTTTGCGGACAATTCCAGCCATGAATTATCAGAAATAACCCTTGAGAGGCTAAAAGAAGCAAAACTGCTAGATTCGTTGGGCAGCATTAAGGGTAAGTTTACCCATCACTATCCTATCTGTTTTCGACGAATATTGGCCGATGACACATTGATTTCGATGGCGTCTAGCGACTCCGAAGATTATTACTCAATCAGCTTTATTACCTATGTTGAACCAAGAGAAGACTTTTATGCCTTGGCAACATTTCTGGCCAACAGCATGTTTGAGCTATTTCAAGCACGCATTCATTGGGGTAAGTGGTTTCCTCAAAACGCTGAGCAAATCAATCAACTTTACCCAAACATTGATCAATTCCGAAAAGTATGTCAACAATATGACTCCAAGGGGGTTTTTCGCAATCAATTTGTTGAGGATAAATTAGGACTTAAATGATGCGACTGAGGTTAACTCTCTTTTCTTTAACTCATGTGATTGATATTTTTGCCAAGGTCTCTAAAAGGAAAAAAAATGACAAATTTGAAAGAATCTAAAGCATTACTAGAACGCGCCTACAGCTTGAAAGAGGGTGAAGCGATGTCACTTTATCGAGATTGGGCGGATTCATATGATGCTGATCTCGTAGATTCTTTAGGTTATGTTGGACCACTGCACGTGGCAGAAATTGCTGCTACTTATTGTGAAAACAAAGCCGCTCGAATTCTTGATGTTGGATGTGGCACAGGCCTCGTTGCACAGGGGCTTTCTAAGTTAGGCTATGATCAGATCGATGGGCTCGATTTCTCACAGGAAATGTTAGAAGTTGCACGCACCAAAGGCATATACAACTCCCTTATTAACGCTGACTTAACCAAAAAATTGTCGATTGAAAAAGAATCCTACTACATGCTTGTCTCATGCGGTACGTTCACTCATTCCCATGTTGGCCCGGAAGCATTTGACGAGTTAATCAGAGTGACTCGTCCTAGTGGCATTCTTTGCATTTCAATTAATGCGGCAATCTTTGAAAGTAATGGCTTTGAAAAAAAACTTAGTGATTTGGAAAGCTCAAACCAGATCAAAATTGAAAGCAAAGACACAATAAAGCTTACTGTCAACGAGCCAGTCGATGGTTTTGTTGTAGTGCTTAAGAAGTTATAAGTCTGACAAAGGTTATCTGAGGGGTGTTCCCACCCAGATTGTTTGGCTTATTCAATCACTACATTATATCCAGGCAATGAATTAAGGAGTTGCTTGCCATAGAATTTGGTAGTTAGACGATTATCAAAAATCGTAATTGTACCGGTATCGGTTTCGGTTCTGATTAAACGTCCACACGCTTGAATGAGGCGCAACGAGGCGTCCGGCAGGGCGATTTCCATAAATGGATTTCGACCCTGAGATTCGAGATAGGATTGCGTGGTTTTTTCAATTGGTGACGTGGGTACGCTAAAGCGCAGTTTGGCAATCATCACATGGTTGAGATTATCGCCTTTGAGGTCAACACCTTCTGCAAAGCTATCGAGGCCAAAAATAACACTGCCTTTGCCTTTACTGCGCAGCTCGATATGTTTTTCGAGAATGCGTTTTTTGCTGTACTCACCTTGAATCAACAGAGAGCAATCAAGAGATTGTTCAACTAAATCTGCCACCATTTGCATTTGCTTATTGGAGGCAAAAATAACCAATGTGGCGACTTTTTGATCGATGCGTTTTTTAAGTTCTTTTGCTAATTCTTGGGTATGCTCAAAGGCTTGTGTTGGATTAGACTTCATTTTGGCAACAACAAAATCAACCGACTGATGATCAAAGGGAGATGATAAGCGAAGGTATTGACTATCTTTTACTTTAAGCCCCAATTGTTGATTAAGGCGATCAAAACTACCCAATGCAGTGAGTGTTGCTGAAGTGAGAACCACACCTGCAGCTTTAGACCAAATCAGACTGTTCAGATGGTTGGAGACGTCAATTTTTGCTGAATTTAAATGGTAGTTTGTTTTTTTATTTGCCATGATGGACTTTTCAATCCAGTGGCTTGGCGGTGGTTTGTCAGGATTGGTATTTTGCGTAAAAGCACTCAAGAGTGATACAATCGAGAATAAGTTTTGCTCGTTCTGGCCGATGATGTTATTTACATTATCAGCGGTTGCTTGATCTTGTTGGTTACTTTTACAAAATGTTTGCCAGTCGTCTTTTTTCTCAAAAAAATCTGTATAAATCACGCGAAAACTGGCGGCTAATTTTTCAGCACTATTGGTGATTGTGCTATCAATACCAGTCATTTTGAATAGATGGATGTCATCCGAATAGTCAAGATCAGTCATAAGTGCATCTAGTTCTGCAAGTGAGTTGTCGACTTCTTTAATTCGAGACTCAACCTCGTCTTGATGAGTGATTTTGCATATCTGATCCATTGCGCTTTGTGCTTGGCGAATTGATGTTTTTATAAAGTCAAGACTGGCACTTTGCGAGAAATGAGAAAGCGCCTTTGGTGCAAAATGATGCGCCTCATCAAAGACAAAGATGCAATCTTCAACATCAGGAAGAATTGAGTTGCCGTTAAAAATATCTGCCAATATAAGGTCATGATTGGCAATGATTACGTCGGCTTGTGCAACTTTTTTTCGCGCTTTAAAAAATGCGCAATCGTTGTAAAAGTCACAATTTTTTGCTGTGCAGGTGAAGCGGTTGCAAGCAGCCTTTTGCCATAATGAAAATTCGGGTGGTGTCTCCAGATCGTCTACCTCACCGTTCCAGCGATTTGATGTGTAATTCTCAGTCATTTCACCAAGTTGGTCGATCTGGCTTTTGCTCGGTGGTGCATCCCACAGCAAGCTGTCCTCAAATAGTGATTGAGTGTTGGTGTTGTCTTCCGTAAGGTTGATTAAGTTGCGAACACAAACATAGCGAGAGCGACCTTTAGCGAGTGCATAATCAAAGCTGACTGTTGAGTATTTTTGTGCCTCAATGATGTCTTTATTCAGTAGTTGTTCTTGCAGAGCAACGTTTGCACTGGCGATTACTAATTTTTTGTCATTTGCTTTTGCAATGGGCAAAGTGGCAATTAAATAGGCCATTGTTTTGCCCGTGCCTGTCGGCGCCTCAACGCAAAGAATTGGGTTTGAATTAGAGTATTCACCCGTGAGAGTTTTGGCGATTTCAGCCATCATTCGATTTTGTGACGAGCGATTACTGTAGCCTAGCAGTTGTGATTTTGCCGCTTCAAATGAAGCGCGAATTTCAGTTTTGAGCGCTTCAGTTAGCATGTCAAATTTTATGAAGTGCGCTTCAAAGAGAGTTCACAAAGAAGACTCAGTGCGTTGCGATAGTCTGATTTCGGTAATGAGTCTAGAGCTGTCATGGCTTTTTGCGACTCGTTCTCTGCTATTTCACGGGTGAAGTTAAAAGCTTTAACGCGAATCAGGATAGCAATAATATCGTCGATATGCGACGTATCGGCGCCCTCAATAGCATTTTTAAGTAGCTTGTGCTCGTCTCCAGTGGTTTGTTCAAGGGCGTAGATCATTGGTAGTGTGGTCTTGCCTTCTGCAAGATCATCTCCCACCTCTTTACCCATAGTTTCGGAATCGGATTCGTAATCAAGCACATCGTCAATAATTTGGAACGCATTGCCTAAATGGAGTCCAAATTTTCCAAGCGTTTCGATTGTATCGTTCGAGCTGTTTGAAAGTATGCCGCCTATCTTGCAGGCCGCTTCAAACAGGCAAGCTGTCTTGCGCTTGATAACGGCGAAATATTGCTCTTGAGTGACGTCAGCATTTTTAATGTTGAGCAACTGCAATACTTCGCCCTGAGCGATGTTGTTTGTCGCCTCAGAAAGCAGGCGCATAATTGTCATCGAGTCGGGTTCAACCATAATCTCAAAGGCACGAGAGTATAGAAAGTCACCCACTAAAACACTCGGCGCATTACCCCACAATTCGTTTGCAGTATCTTGACCTCGTCGTGTTGCTGATTCATCAACCACGTCGTCGTGCAACAGGGTTGCAGTGTGGATGAACTCAATCACTACAGCCATCGCGTGATGATGTTCACCTTGGTAGTTCGTGGCTCGAGCGCAAAGCAGTAACAGCAAAGGGCGCAAGCGTTTTCCGCCAGACGAAATAATGTAGTGACTCATTTGATTTATGAGGGCTACATCTGAATCAAGACGATTGATTAAAATCTCATCTGTTTTCGCCAAATCGGCTTGCATGAGAGATTGAATCTGGCTGAAATTTTGCATAAGGCGCTATTTTAGCTGACTTGCTAGCAGATATACCTCTTTAGATCTTGGGCGAGAGGCTTTTGGTTTGCGAATAATGACCTTTTTAAATGCGGCTCTAGCGCTCTTAACATAAGCATCAAAACCATCACCTTGGAAGACTTTAACAAAAAAGTGGCCGTTTTTTGCCAGTATTTTTATCGCCATATCCAGGGCTAATTCTGTCAAATACATCGACTTGGGTTGATCAACTGAAAGTTGGCCGCTCATATTCGGCGCCATGTCAGAGAGAACCACATCCATTTTCTCGCCCTTAGTTAGCTCCAAAAGAGCGTCATAAACATCGTTTTCAGTGAAATCGCCTTGAAGAAAGTCAACCCCATGGATCTCTTCAATATCTAGGATATCGCTTGCAATAACTTGGCCTTTTGAGCCGACGGCTTTAATAGCAACTTGTGACCAGCCGCCTGGTGCTGCGCCTAAATCTAGCACTTTATCACCAGGGCGGATAATTTTATCTTTTTCAATCGCTTCGATTAACTTATAAGCGGCACGACACCGGTAGCCGTCCTTTTGCGCTCTTTTTACGTATTCGTCATTCTTGTGTTCTTCCATCCAGCGACGTGAGCTGCCTTTTTTTGCCATTTTTACTTTATTGCTTTAATTTAATCCTTGTATTTTATAGCCGAATGACTGCGAAATCATTTTTCATTTAGTTCAAGGTATGAACTAGATATACTGGATAATGGTGCTCAAATTTTCTATAGAACCCATTTAAATGACTGATAAATTAAGAAATGTTGCCATTATTGCTCACGTTGACCACGGTAAAACCACTTTGGTTGACAAGCTCCTTTCTCAATCGGACACATTTGACGAGCGTTTTCAAGCGACCGACAGAATGATGGACTCTAATGATCTTGAGAAAGAGCGTGGCATTACTATTAGTTCAAAAAATACTGCCATTAAGTGGGGTGAATACCGTATTAATATTGTCGATACACCGGGACACGCGGATTTCGGCGGTGAAGTTGAGCGTGTATTGTCAATGGTGGACAGTGTATTGCTATTGGTGGATGCTGTTGATGGACCAATGCCACAAACGCGTTTTGTGACTAAAAAAGCTTTTGAGCAGGGTCTTAATCCTATCGTTGTGGTTAATAAAATCGACCGTCCAAGTGCAAGACCAGACTGGGTCATTGACCAGGTATTTGATCTTTTTGCTCAGCTGGACGCTACAGAAGAGCAACTCGATTTCCCGGTGATTTATGCTTCTGCTTTGGGCGGCTATGCTTCCGAGGATGACAGCGTTAGAGATGGTGATATGATTCCAATGTTTGAGACGATTGTTAAAAATGCACCAGCGCCTGACGTTGATGTTGAAGGACCACTACAATTGCAAGTCACTGCGCTTGACTACTCTTCTTTTGTTGGTGCCATTGGTATTGGTCGAATCACAAGAGGTATTGCTAAAAAGGGCATGCAGGTTGTCTTGGTGAGTCCTGATGGCTCTAAACGCAATACTAAAATTGCCCAATTGTTAGGCTTTAACGGCCTTGAGCGCACTGAAGTGGATAGCGCGAATGCGGGCGACATTGTTGGTATTGTAGGTATCGAGAATATTTCAATTTCGGATACGATTTGTGATCCAAGCACCATTGAGGCGTTGCCTGCACTGAGTGTTGATGAGCCAACGGTAAGCATGGCATTTAAAGTCAACGACTCGCCATTTGCAGGACTTGATGGTAAGTACATCACTTCGAGAAATATCCGTGATCGCTTAGACAAAGAGCTTATATATAACGTTGCTCTTAGGGTGGAAAACACCGATGATCCTTCTGAATTTGTTGTTTCGGGACGCGGTGAATTACACTTATCAATCTTAATTGAAACGATGCGTCGAGAGGGTTTTGAGCTTGCAGTGGGTAGACCTCAGGTTATTCTCAAAGAAATTGATGGTGTAGTTTGCGAGCCGTTTGAAGATCTTACTGTCGATGTTGAGTCTCAGCATCAAGGTACAGTGATGGAGCGTCTTGGCGAACGTAAAGCCGAGCTTTCAAATATGGTTCCAGATGGCAAGGGTCGCGTAAAACTTGATTTTGTTATCCCTGCCAGGGGTTTAATTGGTTTTAGAACAGAATTCTTGACTGCAACAACAGGTACGGGCTTGATGTATTCAACATTTGACTCTTACAAGCCAGAAAAAGAAGGGAAAATCGGCCAAAGAAGTAATGGCTCTTTGATTTCGATGGGTCAAGGAAAGTCTGTGGCTTATGCGATTTTCAACCTACAAAAAAGCGGTAAATTCTTCTTAGGTCCTGGTGAAGATATTTATGAAGGTATGGTTGTTGGCATCAATACCCGTGATAAGGATCTGGTCATCAATGTAATGAAGGGTAAGCAGTTAACAAATGTCCGTGCTTCAGGTACAGACGAAGCAGTTGCGCTGACACCACCAATCAAGCTAGATCTAGAGCAAGCCTTAGAATTTATTGATGATGATGAGTTGGTTGAGGTTACGCCAAACAATATTCGCATTCGCAAGAGACTACTAACAGAGAACCAAAGAAAACGCGCTAGAAGCGCTTAAATAAGGTGCCTTTGGGCGTTTTTTATGTAACATATTAAGCACACACTCACTTGGAGGTCTAATGGACTCGTTCCTTAGGTTTTTTGTTCGTCAAAGAAAGTTCGCTCTTGTCTTTACGGTTTCGGTTATTGCCGTTGGCCTCCTCACCTTGCAAGAAATTCGCCGTGACATGTTTCCAGCGGTTGATTTTGAGGTTATGAGTATCACCACCGGCTACCCGAGTGCATCTCCTGAAGATGTTGAGAAGGGTGTCACTGATGTGGTTGAGAGTGCGCTTAAAAATCTTGACGGTATAGACAGTTTCAGCTCTTCTTCTAGAGAGGGTGTTTCCAGTGTCATCGTTACCCTGTCCCAGGAAATTGACGACATTCAAACGTTAAAAGCCGACATTCGCACAGCAATGAGTAACCTTTCTTTGCCAGATGAAGTTGATAATCCAAGAGTGATTGACTGGAATACCGCGCAATTCCCCATCCTTCAAGTTAATATTGACGGCTCAAAAATTGATTACAAGCAAGCCAAAGGTATTGCTGACGAGCTGGAAAAGCATCTTGCTGCCATTAAAGGCGTCGCCAATGTTGAGAAGAAAGGTTATCTTGATAGTGAATTACAAATCCGCCTTGACACTGACAAATTAAATCAATATCAAATTTCTCCTGAGCAGGTTAGGAGCGCAATATCCAGTCGTAACGCTCGATTCACCGTTGGTGACAATAACGATGGCGAGCAGCGCAAAAACATTGTTATTTTGACTGAATATGAGAATATTTCAGAAATTGAGAGCGTTGTTATTAAGTCGGTTTTTGATGGCCCGGTTATCAAAGTAGCAGACATTGCTGAGATCACCAGAGGAAATGCAAGAGAGACCGATATTATCAGGGTTAACGGCACCAAAGGTTTTGTCCTTAGCGTCAAAAAACAAAAGCACGCTGACGTTATTCGAACAGTGGATTTACTAAGGGCAAAAGTAGAAGAACTACGAGCCTCTTATCCTCAAGAGTTGCGTATTTTCTTTACTCATGATCAATCGGAAGTTGTCAGAAATCGCCTTGATATAGTGACCAAAAACGGCATTGTTGGCCTGGTTCTGGTGTTAGTTGTTCTGGGTGCCTTTCTCTCGTTTAAAACCGCTTTTTGGGTGGCGGTGAGTTTACCTGTGAGTCTTTTGGGCACGGTTGCACTTTTGGGGCTTACTGGTGAAACCATTAATCTGGTCTCCTTGGCAGCCATGATTTTGGTACTCGGTATTGTCGTTGATGACAGTATTATCATTGCCGAGAGTATTCATCATTACAAAGTCAGGAGTGGTAACGTATACGACAATGTGGTGACTGGCTTTAAACGCGTTATTCTGCCAGTGATAACGACCATTCTTACCTCAATTGTAGCGATGTCATCGATGTTTCTGATGACAGGAACGATGGGTAAATTTATTTACCTTATTCCAATAGTTGTTATTTTTGCACTTGGTTTTTCATTTTTAGAAGTCAGTTTTGCGCTTCCCGCACACTTGGCGGGGATTAAATCAGAAAAGCAAAAAACTTGGTTCCAGCCATTTGAAAATTGGTTTGAGGCAAAGCTCATCAAGATGCTGGCTTGGCGTTATTGGGTGGTGGCACTTTTTAGCGCTTTATTTGGGTTCTCGCTGTGGTTCGCTATTGTACATATGCCATTTACATTATTTCCTTCGCAAGGCTCTGATGCAATACATGGTTTTATGGAGGCGCCAACAGGAAGTTCATCAAGCCACACAGAGGGATTGGTGATACAGGTTGAGGATATTATTATTGAGCAGGCGGGAGATGACCTCAATTATCTTACCAGTGATATTGGCAGCTGGTTTACCAATCAAGCACAGCTGACGATATCCCTCATTCCATCTAGTGATCGCCAACGTGGTGCTCAAGAGATTGTTGAGTTAATTGAAACAGAAGTAGAAAAAATAGAGGGCATTGAAATTCATTTTGATGTTGAGAGGCCAGGTCCACCAACCGGGGAGGATTTAGAAATTAATCTCGTTAGTAGTAACAATGTTCAGAGAGATGCTGCAGCCAATGCAGTCGAAGATATCCTGGGCTCGCTTGAAGGCATAGGCAGTATTGAGAGAAATGACAAGCCGGGTAAAGCGCGCATTGAAACGGTGTTGGATTTCGATGCGATGTCAGGACTTGGCATTGATTATATGCAGGTATACCGACACCTCAGACTCATTTATTCTGGCCTTGATGTCACCAATGTTAGATTTGATGAAAAAGAAACTAATGTCCGAATTTATTTGGGTGAGAAAGACTATTCTGAATCGTTTATTGCAGAAACCAAGGTGATGAACAATCAAGGTAGGTTGATTCCAATGAGCCAGTTTTCAACGATTCGAGAGATAGCTGGAGAGCCCGACGTTAATCATTTTGATGGTGAGCGCTCGGTGTCAATTACTGCTAGCGCAGAAGATGGTGTGACAACACCTCAGGGTGCAATGGAAGAGGTAATAACCCAATTAGATCTTTCCAGTAACCACCCTGAAGTCCGCTTAATCAGCGGAGGCGGGGCAAGAGAAATAGATGAATCGATGGATAGCTTCCGCAACGCCTTTATCATGTCCATTTTTGGTGTATTCTTACTATTGATGCTGCTATTTAATTCTTGGTCGCAGCCAATGCTGGTGATTTCTAGTATACCGTTCTCGCTGATTGGCGTGATCTGGGCGTTCTATTTTCACGGTGAAACCTTGAGTTTCTTTGCCGTTATGGGTTCTTTGGCATTGATTGGCGTAATTGTCAATGATTCGCTAGTGATGGTAAGTCATCTCAATTTTATTAAATCTAAAAAAGAACGCACTGACAGTGTTTTTAAATGGATTGCTGAAGGCTCCAAGGACCGCTTGAGAGCAGTGGTGTTGACCAGTTTAACTACTTTGGCGGGCGTGCTGCCTTTGGCCTACGGAATTGGTGGTATTGATTATCTTCTCCAGCCTATGGTCTTGGCGCTTGGCTATGGTTTATTATTCGGTACAATAATGACACTCATCTTATTGCCTTGTTTGTATTTGATGAATTACCAATTTATAAACTGGCTTACACCTAAGTGGAAGTCATTAAAAATATAGTACGAGGTTATTTGTTTTTTAGCGCTTGACGAATTAACTCTTCGGTAGAGAGGGTTAAATCTTTGATAGCAGCAATCATCTTGTTTGCTTCTTTTGATTTAAATCCTAACGACTGCAGGGCTTCCAGAGCTTTTTTGGCATTTGGATTGATATTGTTCTGAGCCATGTTTGAGGTCATGACTGCGCTTGAGAATTCAATTTTTTCGAGTCTGTCTTGCAATTCAACAATCAATTTTAAGGCGGTTTTCTTGCCGATTCCAGGCGTTTTAGCAAGCAGGTCGGCATCCTCGTTACCAATGCACTCAACCAACGAGCCAACGGTTAAGTGTGAGAGGATAGCAAGCGCAACTTTTGGTCCAACGCCGTTGACTCGAATAAGCTCTCTAAAAAGACTTTTTTCATCTTTGGAGATAAAGCCAAACAAGGTGTGCGCATCCTCTTTAATACTGAGGTGCGTATATAGCAATACACTTGAACCAGTGTCAGCTAGTTGGTAATAAGTCGACATTGGGCAGAGTATTGCGTAGCCGATACCAGCCACTTCCACAACAACTTCTGGTGGATTTTTACTTAGAATTTGACCGTTAAGCTGCGCAATCATAGCCAGGTGTATTGTTTAAGGTATTTTGCTTCAAAGTTTCGAATGTCATCTTCAAATTGGAGTGTTAAGCCAATATCATCAAGACCATTTAATAACCTTC
>Ga0105352_1001359_pt1 | contig 12942 bp, 10 predicted proteins | sample EN8Hudsemesocosm_FD_83507 | JGI IMG/M metagenome (GOLD analysis project Ga0105352, IMG submission 83507) | Methane-oxidizing microbial communities from mesocosms in the Hudson Canyon - EN8B Hudson Canyon | ecosystem: Environmental > Aquatic > Marine > Cold seeps | place: Hudson Canyon...
AATTTACAAATACTAGTTGCCCGAAATGAGTCTGAAATTGCTCAGGAAAATATAGAATTCCAACGCAGTGGTCATTACCCTACTTTAGATGTCGTGGGTCAGTTTGGCCTCAATGATACAACAGGAAACCTATGGGCGCATGGCAATACAGAAAACATCGGTTTACAATTAAATATTCCAATTTTTGAAGGCGGTGCAGTCAATTCCAGAACACGTCAAGCAAAATACCAATACAACCAAGCAGAAGATGCTTTAATTGCAACACAACGCGCCGTAACTAAAGAAGTAAAAGATTCTTATCGAGCCGTTATGGATAGTATTAGCCAAGTAGCGGCACTTAAATCAGCAGTTAAATCAGGTAAAAGCGCATTAGAGGCAACTGAAGCTGGCTTCGAAGTCGGTACAAGAACGATGGTTGATGTATTAACAGCAACAAGAAACTATACTAGCGCACAGAGTAGATATGCTCAAGCTCGCTACGCCTATTTAGTCAGTGGAATACGCTTAAAAAATGCAGCGAGCACTTTAGATATTGCAGATATTGAAGCGATTAACAGCTATTTAGAATAATACAGAAATGATAATTTGTGGGAGGGCTTTTGACTTAAGCCCTCTCTTGTTGGAGAGGGATTGGGTGAGGAGAATAAAATCATGCATTTACAGTCTCCACAAGCTATTACGTTATCATTTCATTTATAGCATGCGTAACATCACCCTAAGTATGCACCCAAACATACTCACCGATATTTATTTGATTAAATAAATCTAAAACATCAGCATTATGCATTCTAATGCAGCCATGTGATCCAGGCTTTCCTTGCATTAAATGGTCAGGGCAACCATGAATATAAATATAGCGCCATGCACTATCTACTTCACCATAGCGGTTAACCCCAACCTCCAAACCACCTAGCCAGAGGATTCGCGTTAAAATCCAATCACGGTTTGAATTTTTTTGACCCATTTCAGGCGTATAAATTTCACCTGTCGCCCGACGGCCAATAAAAACGGCATTTAAGGGTTGGTGATCACCAATTTTGGCTCTGATTTTATGCCAACCTCTTGGTGTGCATTCAGAACCCATACGCTCACCCGCACCATTCTTAGCGGTTGAAATGGGGTAGCTATGGATAACAGCACTATCTTCAATCAAATCTAAAGTTTGCGTTGCGATACAAACTTCAATATATCGATTAGGTAAAGTATCGCAATGCATAGGTTTATTTTCTAAATAAAGCGATGGATTCTACATGCCCCGTTTGCGGAAACATATCCATCACTCCCGCTTTAACTAAGGTATAGCCCATTTCATTGACTAGAATCCCTGCATCTCTAGCCAGTGTAGAGGGGTTACAAGAAACATACATAATCAACTCTGGATTCCATTTTTTCAAATTAGGCAAAACATCAGAAGCACCTGCTCGCGATGGATCTAACATCACTTTATTATAGCTCTGTTGCGCCCATGCTTGACCACTAACATCTTTACTTAAATCTGCGGCAAAAAACTCAACATTCGTTAAATTATTTAATTGAGCATTATCTTTAGCATGATTAACCAAAGGCTGATCACCTTCAACACCGACTACATGCCCTGCTTTAGTTGCAATAGGCAAAGTAAAGTTACCCAGCCCACAGAATAAATCTAAAACGCGATCATTTTCGTTAAAATCCATTTCCTGCATAACGCGAGTAATCATTTTACGGTTAATTTCATAGTTCACTTGCGTAAACATCGCTGGTTTAAAGCGAAAATGTACACCTTGATCAGGTAAAGCATAAGTGAGCATAACTTCTGGCTCACCTTCAATTGGCACAATCGTATCTGGCCCTTTAGATTGTAAACACAGAGAAATTTTATGCTCATGCCCAAAAGCACGCATAATTTCTTTATCTTCTGCCGTTGCTGGCTCTAAAACACGAAAAGCTAAGACACAATCTTCATCGCCAATCGCGACTTCAATTTGAGGGATTTTATCTTTAATAGTTAATTTCCCTATCATTTCTGATAAAGCCATTAATTTTTCACCAACAATTGGATTCATTACTTTACAGCTTTCTATTTCAGCTAAAAACTGATTGCGACGCTCACGAAACCCCACTAATACGCGGCCTTTTTTTGCTACGTGCTTCACACCCATGCGCGCTTTTTGACGATAACCCCAATGTGGGCCAGTGAGTGGCTCCCATATCTCAGGAATAGTAACTTTGCCGATACGTTGAAATTGATCAACAAGTAATGCTTGTTTGAAGCTGATTTGAGCAGCATCTTCTACATGCTGAAAACTGCAACCACCGCACTTACCAAAATGCTCACACTTAGCATCAACACGTTCAGGCGCACGTGTGAATAGTGTTTCCACTCTACCTTCAGCATAATCTTTACGGCTATCGGTATAAATGAACTCTAGCTCTTCGCCTGGCAAAGCTTCATCAATAAAGATGACTTTGCCATCGACATGAGCCACACCACGGCCATCATGAGCTAAAGATGCAATCGTAACTTTTACTGCTTCTTCGGGTAATTTCTTTTTTCTAGGGGAACGTCTACGTGCCATGTTTTTCTTTTTGAGTTATATAAGTAGATGGGCTACGAACTTAAAATGGTACGTTCACCCTATTTGTAGGGCGGACTTCAGTCCGCTTTTTTAGCAATGGCGGACTGAAGTCCGCCCTACGAGTTATCACCTGTTTCATCTTAAGTGCGAGGTTAAGCGCAATATACAGCTACAATCGAATGCTAACTGTCATAGTGATTTGATTCTTCTGAGGTTAACTAGGAAATACCCCAGTAGATAAACAACGATCACCACGATCACAGATAATCGCGACTATCGTGGCATTTTCAACTTCTTGTGCCAGTCTTAATGCTGCAGCAACAGCTCCACCTGATGAAACGCCTCCAAAAATACCTTCTTGAGTCGCTAAATCACGCATAGTTTGCTCTGCTGTGTGTTGATCCATATTCATAATTTGATCAACGCGTTCCGCTTGATAAATTTTAGGTAAATACTCTTCAGGCCAGCGACGTATACCAGGGATTTTAGCTCCATCTTCAGGTTGTACACCGACTATCTGTATCTCTGGGTTTTGCTCTTTCAAAAATTGTGATGTCCCCATAATGGTTCCGGTAGTCCCCATAGCACTGACAAAATGAGTGACTTGACCTTGCGTATCGCGCCAAATTTCTGGACCTGTGCCTTCATAATGTGCTCTAGGGTTATCAGGGTTAGAGAACTGGTCTAAAATACGACCTTCACCATCCGCTTCCATTTTCCTAGCTAAATCGATGGCAGCTTCCATGCTCCCCGCTGCAGGCGTTAATATAATATCGGCACCGTATGCTTTCATAGAGGCGCGGCGCTCAGCACTCATATTATCTGGCATAATTAAGGTTATTTTATAACCTTTAATTGCGGCGGCCATCGCTAATGCGATACCAGTATTGCCACTCGTTGCTTCAATCAAACGGTCGCCCGGCTTAATTTCTCCTCGTGCCTCTGCATGTTTAATCATGCTGATAGCAGGGCGGTCTTTTACAGAGCCAGCAGGGTTATTACCTTCGAGTTTAACTAAAACGGTATTAGAATTTTTCTTAACAAGGCGCTGTAATTTAACTAAAGGCGTATTGCCAACAAAGGATTCGATGGTGGAATAAGTCATGACAAAAAATTTAAAAAACGATAAATAATAAAGACGAGTGAATATAAGAGTTTTTTTGTGGGAAGAGCTTTTAGCTGCGATTGCATATAAGTCGCAGCTAAAGCCCCTCCCACAATGGGTTGCCAAAAAAGCTCTACTACCGAGCAAACATGGTTACTAAACCAGCTAATTTAGCAACTTTATTTTCAGTTAATTGATCCCAGGAAAATTGCCACTGCCAGTTTCCTTCTGTTGTACCTGGCGTATTCATACGGTCAGCCCCGCCTAACTCTAAAATATCTTGCATCGGCACAATCGCTAGATTTGCAACCGAAGAGAAAGCAACCCCAATCAACAAATAAGGCATAGATGCTTTGGAATTCCCTAAATAATGATAAATGTGTCCTTTATCATGGTCATTTAGGGAGTTAAACCAGCCTAAAGTTGTATCATTATCATGCGTCCCCGTATAAACAACATAGTTGGGTTCATAATTGTGCGGTAAATACGGATTAGTAGCGGTATCGCCAAAGGCGAATTGTAATATTTTCATGCCTGGCAGATTAAAATCTGTTCTAAGCGCATCGACTTTTTCAGTAATAATCCCTAAATCTTCAGCTACCAGAGGAATATTACCAAATTCTTTTGTTAAAGCTGTTAATAATTCTTTTCCTGGTGCCTCTACCCACGCACCATTAATAGCGGTCTCTTCACTCGAAGGAATCTCCCACGCAGCTTCAAAACCCCTAAAATGGTCGATACGTAAAATATCAAACATTTCTAACTGACTTTCTAGGCGTTTTTTCCACCAAGAAAATTTAGTTCTTTTTAGATATTTCCAATCATAGTGAGGGTTCCCCCAACGCTGACCTGTTTCAGAAAAATAATCAGGAGGGACGCCAGCAACAACCGACATCTCACCATTACCGTCTAATTTAAAAACCTTCCGGTTTGACCAGACATCAGCACTGTCGTAAGAAACAAAAATGGGAATATCACCAAACAATAAAACATTCTTTTCATTGGCATAGGCTTTAAGCGTCATCCATTGTGAATAGAAAACAAATTGCTCAAACTTAATGACTTCTATTGCTAAACTGAGTCTACGACGCTCTTCTTTAATAGACTTAGTATCTCGTTCTTTTAAATCTTTAGGCCATTGACTCCAGCTTTGTCCAGAAAATTCATTACGTAAAGCGACAAATAATGAGAAATCATCTAACCAACTCGCTTTATCTTTACAAAAATCTAGGTAGGCTTGATTTTCTTGGCTATCGGCTAAATTTACAAAGCCGGTATAAGCCTTAGCAATTAGACAGTGCAAACTAAAGCTTTCTCCTGCATCACAAGAGTTGCATTGTTCAATTTCTTGTAGCCAACCCTTCTCTTTGAGACTTTCAAGACAGATTAATGCTGGATTACCCGCATGTGCCGTCAAACATTGATAAGGTGATCCATCGGCATGAGGCACGCCTAATGGTAAAGTTTGCCATACCTTAATCCCTGCATTATGCAGAAAATCGACAAAATTATAGGCTTCCTTACCTAAGTTACCTCCACCGTTATTATTAGGGAGTGAGGTAATATGCAAGAGTACGCCTGAGCGTCTTTGGGATAATAAATTAATGTCGGTCACATTTTGTCCTTAGAGAGAATCACTTAATCAGTACCTTTGCGCATAGTACCACCCATAGCGGGAGCACCTGAACCTTGAGTAAAAGATAGCGCTAAATAAGCTGGCGCGTCTTCACCTAGCATAGAGTATAAATTAGCTAAATTTAAACGAAATTGTTTTTCAAAACTACTGACTGCTTGTCCAGGATTATAATCACCAAACCACCAGAACCAATCCGAGCCTTCACAAACCGCCAACTGGAATTCAGCTTCCATAATTTGCATTTTTGATAAGCGCCCTGTCGCGAGTACCTTATCAAAAGCCCATTTGGCATCCCCCAACATATCCCAGCCACGATTTTTGTCAGGATCACCTACCCAAGTTGAAAAGGTACCGTATACCCAGCTTCCCATGAGTTTAGGGAGTTCTTTTACTGTAATTTTGTCTTTTAAACATTCTGAAAATGTCGTTAATTCTATATCAGGATGATTAGCCAAGCGTTGATAAAATGCATTTAAAAAATGATAGCCATTATCGGGAAAGTATTCCCATGCATTTTCACCATCCATAATAATCGATACAACACTATCATCAGGTTCATTTTCAGCGATAGTTTCTAAATGGTGAATCATATCATTCACGGCATCATCTGCATGCCACTTAGAATACTTAAAGCCAATTAAATCTGATAAGCCATCGTCACGGAAAAAACAGGGAATTTTTGTCCCTTTTACTTGAAAAGGGTGATGCACGCCAATATCACTGCCAAGCTCTGATAGGCTTAAACTATTATGTAAGACTTGTCCACCTGTTGCAGTCCACGAGAACCCTGCCTCTTTGATTATTTTTAAAGTAACCGTACTAATTGCACCTTCTGAAGGCCAACAACCTTCTGGAGTAAACCCAAAAAAGCGTTTAAACGTTGCAACGCCTTGCTTTAGGTGCCATTTTGCTCTTTCTTCACCGCCAGGGTAAGTATCCAGCTCGGGAAGCGGCGCTCCTGGCATCGCTTCATGAGTGGATTTTATATCTAAGAGTAAAGGTAAAATTGGGTGTGCATAAGGTGTGACTGAAAGTTCAATACAACCTTTTGTTGCTAAAGCTTTATAACGGCAGATTACTTTAGATAATAATTCACCAATAATTTCTACCATTTCCAAGCGGTCATGCAAGGTAAAGTTTCTTTCCTTGGCAATTAATCGTTGTACTCTAGTATCTGACAGTTTGACCGTTTCCCCCATCCAAGCAAGATGATACCAAACTAAAAAATCATCTATAAACTGCGAATTAATATACTGCATGGCATCAGCATGACTTTGTACCCATTCTGCCATTTGTACCAAGTTTTTAAACGCAGGGTAACGATCAATCTGACGTTCACGATTGGCACGCATACAATTGTTAATTAGCTCTTGCCGCTCATCAATACTAGCTGGAATTGCTGAAGTTGCAAGGGCAGCTAACAAAGGGTCTTTCATTTCAATGTGATCATGCAAAAAGCAATTAACTTGTTTTGCGTAGTCCTCTATTTGTTCTAGTAAAATAGGCGCAAAATTGACCACAGCTTTAGCATTAGGCTCTGCTTCTAAATGCGCAACCATATCTACATAGTCTTTGATGACATGTAGATAGGTCCACGGCAGTTGAAACTCACCTGTTTGTAAATCTCGGAACTCTGGCTGATGCATATGCCAGCATAAAACGAGTTTCAATTTTTTCTTATCTGACATAGTGTCGTCTTTGTCCCAGCATATCTGGGGTTACTAATACAACACCACCGGAACTAACATGGAAGCGTCTTTCATCTTCTGCTCTGTCTTCACCAATAATCGTTCCTTCTGGTATTTGACAGCCTTTTTCAATAATCGCTTTAGTAATACGGCAGTGTCGAGCAACATTGACTTCAGGTAAAAGCAAAGAGTCTTGAATCGTACTATATGAGTTAACTCGAACCTCTGAGAATAATAGAGAATGTCGGATAGTCGACCCTGAGATAACACAACCTCCAGAAATCATCGAATCAATTGCTTGACCGCGTCTATCATCGTCATCAAAAACAAATTTTGCTGGTGGAGTTTGCACTTGATGCGTCCAAATTGGCCATGTTTGGTCATATAGATTAAGGTCAGGTTTAACGCCGATTAACTCCATATTAGCAGACCAATAAGCATCGATAGTACCCACATCACGCCAATAACTTTGCTCGCCACTTTGTAAATCTAAAAAAGGATAAGCATTAACGTTATGATCTTCAATGACAGCAGGAATAATATCATGGCCGAAATCATGCGTAGATCCCTCAGTATCAGCATCTTTCAGCAATTGCTCAAATAGAAAGTCGGTATTAAATATATAAATACCCATCGAAGCTAAAGCTCTATCTGCTTTATTTGGCATAGTCGGTGGGTTAGCTGGCTTTTCAACAAAAGCCTTTACCCGTCTGTTTTCATCAACAGCCATTACACCGAAGTCTTTAGCTTCTTCTAAAGAAACCTCCAAACAACCAATCGTTAGATCGGCATTCTGCTCAACGTGATCCGCCAGCATTGCGCCATAATCCATTTTATAAACATGATCACCCGCTAAAATAACCACATGATCAGGCGCACGGCTACGTAATATGTCGATATTTTGGTAAATAGCATCTGCTGTGCCTTGATACCAAGATGTTTCATCGTGCCTTTGCTGTGCCGGCATTAAATCAACATACTCACCAAACTCACCACGTAAAAAACCCCAGCCTTGCTGTATGTGTCGAATTAAGGAATCTGACTTATATTGCGTTAAAATCCCAACTTTACGAATACCCGAGTTGATGCAATTTGATAAGGGGAAATCGATAATACGAAATTTCCCACCAAAAGGAACTGCAGGCTTTGCACGCCAATCGGTCATATTTTTCAGTCGAGATCCACGACCACCCGCTAAAATTAAAGCAATGGTATTACGTGTTAAATGACTGACAAAGCGGTCATGATGTTGCGATTTTTCGTACGACATAGATTTCCTCTTTTATTAAATAGGCTATTACATTTGTGCTTTAATTTGTTACTATTCTAAGAAAACTAATTCTACTATACCTGAGGCATTGCAAAATGAACAAGCTAAACAAGCCAACAAAAATAAATCCGCTTGATTCTGAATTGTTAAAAATATCTGAAGCAAAGCATCATGAACCATTTTCTATTCTTGGGCGGCATAAAAAAGATGCTAAAACAACCATTACGGTTTATTTACCTTATGCTGAATCCGTAGAAATCGTCGCTCCTAAAATTCAGCTACAACGTATACCTGATACAGATTTTTTTCAAGCCAACATTATAGACGACAAAGCATTACCACAATATTACCAGTTAAAATATATCGATAAAGCCGGCAATAAGCACACACAATATGACCCCTACTCTTTTGGGTCTCAGCTTCCTGAATTTGATCAACACTTATTTTCTGAAGGCCGACATTGGCATATTTATAAAAAGTTAGGTGCGCATTTACATACCGTTGATGGCATCGATGGCGTATTATTTACTGTTTGGGCTCCTAATGCCGGTCGTGTCAGTGTTGTTTCTGAATTTAATTCTTGGGACGGTCGCTGTCATCCCATGCGTATTTTAGGCGGTAGCGGTATATGGGAAATTTTTATCTCAGGGGTAACGGTTGGCTGCTTATATAAATATGAAATTCTGAACCGCAATACCAACCAAATTTCAGTTAAAACTGATCCTTATTCGCAACAGTTTGAGTTCCGCCCACAAACAGCCTCAGTGATTATTGATGAAGCTGAATATACTTGGAGCGATGAAGCTTGGATGACTAAACGTCCTAAGCATGACTGGCTGCATGAAGCCATGTCAACTTATGAAGTGCATCTAGGTTCATGGAAACGCGACGCACAAGGCAACTTTTTAAATTATCGTGATCTTGCACATGAATTAGTCGATTATGTTGTCTATATGGGTTTCACTCATATTGAACTCTTACCAATTACCGAGCATCCTCTAGATGCCTCATGGGGCTATCAAACAACCGGCTACTTTGCACCGACCAGTCGCCATGGTAGTTCAGATGATTTCCGCTATTTTATCGATTATTGTCATCAACATAATATTGGCGTCCTGCTTGACTGGGTACCCGCTCATTTCCCGAAAGATGAATTTGCCTTAGCTCGTTTTGATGGCAGTGCCCTTTATGAACACGAAGATCCACGCAAAGGTGAACATCGTGATTGGGGTACGTTTATCTATAACTACGACCGTAATGAAGTTAAAAACTTCTTATTATCCAGCGCTTATTTCTGGTTAGAAGAATTTCATTTAGACGGTTTACGCGTTGATGCCGTTGCCTCAATGCTTTATCTTGATTATTCTCGTGAAGAAGATGATTGGGTGCCAAATCAGTATGGCGGCAATGAAAACCTAGAAGCCATCGACTTCTTGCGTGAACTCAATACAGTTACTCACGAGCAACACCCTGGCACCGTCGTTATTGCTGAAGAATCAACATCCTGGCCACAAGTAACGCGCCCTACATGGACGGGTGGATTAGGTTTTTCTATGAAGTGGAACATGGGCTGGATGCACGATATGCTATCTTATATGCAGCAAGACCCTGTTCATCGCCGTCACCATCATGACCAGTTAACTTTCGGTATGCTCTATGCGTTTACCGAAAACTTTATGCTTCCTTTTTCACATGATGAAGTGGTTCATGGTAAAGGCTCTATGCTAAATAAAATGCCGGGCGACGAATGGCAGAAGTTCGCTAACTTGCGTTTGCTTTACACCTTTATGTTTACTTATCCAGGTAAGAAATTACTGTTTATGGGCTGTGATATTGCACAGGGAGCTGAGTGGAATTTCAACCAAGCATTAGATTGGTATGTATTAGATTACTCATACCATAAGGGCATACAAACTCTAGTCAAAGACTTAAATAAAATGTATGTCAAACATCCGGCATTGTTCCAGCATGATTTTGATAATCAAGGTTTCGAATGGATTGACTGCCATGATGTTGAACAATCTATTATTAGCTTTACCCGTAAAACTGAAGAAGAAACTTTAATAGTGATATTGAATTTCACTCCTATACCAAGAGAAAACTATCGTATTGGCGTCCCAAGAGCAGGTACTTATCATGAGATTTTTAATTCTGATTCGGAGTATTATGCGGGAAGTAACTCTGGTAACGGCTACATCGTTTCTGAAGATACGCCTTGGATGAACCAAGATCAATCAGTCAATTTAACCATTCCCCCTTTAGCAGGCATCGTCTTAAAACTATAGTTATGAAAAAAATTCTTTTTGTTACTAGTGAAGTACACCCACTGATTAAAACTGGCGGTTTAGCTGATGTTGCAGGTAGTTTACCCATTGCAATATCAGAGTTAGGTCAAGATATTCATATTATTATACCTAAATATCATGGTATTAAATTAACCGAGGAACCACAATATCGCAGCACTGTTAGGGTCAATAATCGTGATGTAAATATCTTCGAAACACAATTACCTAATAGTAGTGTTATCGTATGGTTAGTGGATTGCCCTGAGTATTTTGCTACTCCAGGTAATCCTTATACTGATGAGTTTGGTAATGCTTGGGCTAATAGCGCAGAGAAATTTGCATTATTCTGCCGTGTAGCCGTTGAAGTTGCACAAAATCGTGCTTATTTAGACTGGAAAGCCGATATTGTGCATTGTAATGATTGGCAAAGTGGCTTAGTACCTCCCTTGTTAACACTAGAGCCTCTACGTCCTTCTACTGTATTTACCATACACAATATGGCTTACCAAGGCATCTTTCCACAAGAGACTTTTCATGCCTTAGGCTTGCCTGGGCAATTATGGCAACCTTCTGCACTGGAATATCATGACATGCTCTCCTTTATTAAAGGCGGTATTTCTTGTGCAGACCATATCACCACGGTAAGCCCTAACTATGCTTTGGAAATTCAAACCGCTGACTTCGGCTATGGTTTGGAGGGACTATTGCACCACCGAGAACATGACCTTAACGGCATTATCAATGGGATTGATTTGGATCAATGGAACCCTGCAATAGATAAACGTATAACACAAACCTATACAGCAGAGACTTTGACGAAAAAGGCGCTAAATAAAACGGCAATACAGCAAAAACTATCTTTACCGGAAGATCCAACTATACCGATGATCAGCCTCATTAGTCGCTTAGTGGATCAAAAAGGCATTGATTTAGTCATAAAATGCTTAGAAAGTTTAGTTGAATATCCTTTGCAGTTTGTTTTATTAGGGGCGGGCAATAAAGGCTATGAGCATCAATTAAAAAACCTCAGCTTATTACATCCTGAGAAAATTTCCGTCACTATTGGCTATGATGAAGATTTTGCGCATTTAATCGAAGCAGGTTCAGATATGTTTTTAATGCCTTCGCGCTTTGAACCTTGTGGACTAAATCAAATGTACAGTCAACGCTATGGAACACTACCAATTGTAAGGAGAACCGGCGGTTTAGCGGATACCGTAGTGGATGCGATGCCTGACACTATCGCTCAGCAAACAGCCTCGGGGTTTGTCTTTGATGAAGCCTCTGTCAGCGCTATGTTAGAAGCGATTAAACGAGCTTTATTTGTTTATGACAATAAAAAAGTTTGGCAAAAGATACAAAAAATCGCGATGAAGAAAGATTTTTCTTGGCAACAGAGTGCAGAGCAGTATCTAGCTCTATATCGCACCTTATAAGTAGTACTTAAGCTGGGGCGCAGCACTTTAGGCTGCTTATAAAATGCAGGCTAAAAGCCTGCGCCCCGATAAAGTTGTACAAGTTAATTTATGCTCAATCCTAGGAAGATCAAAAACCTTTAATCATCAACAGTAAAAGGCGGCGGCAACAACGCTTCTAATTTTTTTGTCGCTGCATCGCAATTATCTAATGAGTTAATAACTTGCTGCTGAGCTAGAAAATCAAGCATTAAGAAATCATCACTACTAATGGCTCGAATAACATAAGCATTAAGCGCTGCACATGCTTCCTGCATTGTTAGTTCAGCGTCTGATAAAACACCATCTTCTTCATCCATGGTCAGGATCATAACCTGACTGCTTGCTGTATTTTGACGTCTAAAAATCGACTCTGCATCTTGCCTGAGTTGCTCCATTTTTTTTTTGACCTAAGGGATCTTGAATAAAGGCACAGCCTGCAAATAATGCAAAAGCAATAATTATTACGGAAAATTTTATAACTTTCTGGTTAAATAGCAGCATATTTTCAACATTACTCTTTAATATTATGAATCAAGTACGTAAACCTGTAGTACTTTGCTTTTCTGGACATGATCCTAGTGGTGGAGCGGGCATACAAGCTGACATTGAAACACTTATTAGCCATCAATGCCATGCCGCAAGTGTAATAACAGCTTTAACTGAGCAAGATACTAGCAATGTAAAGAAAATGCTGCCTCAATCTGCAGCGGCCATTATTTCTCAGGCACGTACTATTTTAGAAGATTTACCGGTTAAAGCTATTAAAATTGGCCTAATTGGGAGCGTTGAAACCGCTAAAGCGATTCATACAATTCTAACGGAATACTCTGCATTACCCGTTATTTTAGACCCCGTTTTAGCCGCTGGTGGTGGCACCGTGTTATCTAGTAATGAATTGATTGATACCATTATAGAGTTGCTATTACCACGCACAACCATTCTC
>Ga0105352_1001368_pt1 | contig 12886 bp, 8 predicted proteins | sample EN8Hudsemesocosm_FD_83507 | JGI IMG/M metagenome (GOLD analysis project Ga0105352, IMG submission 83507) | Methane-oxidizing microbial communities from mesocosms in the Hudson Canyon - EN8B Hudson Canyon | ecosystem: Environmental > Aquatic > Marine > Cold seeps | place: Hudson Canyon | collected...
AGGAAAAGGTGCAGCCATATTTAAACACTGTTATCGCCGTGGAGGGCAAGACTGCTACGGTTGAGGTGACTGAATTTAATGCAGATGTAGTTGCTGAAACGAAATTGGATGATAAGGTAAAACAATCGCAGTATCGTCGAGAGCAATGGTTGTTAGGTTTGAACTCGCGTCATTATACCTTGCAAGTGCTGGGCACCTACTCTGAGCGAAAAGCGGTCGACTTTATTGAGAGTCAGAAAAATAGTAGGGCTTTTGCTTATTTTAAAACTTCCTATAAAAGTCAGGGTTGGTATGTGGTCTTATATGGTGAGTACCCAGATCGCCCCGCCGCACTTGCGGCAGTACCTCGGTTAGAGCAAAAACTTCGAAAGCTGAAGCCATGGAGCCGCAGTCTGTTATCTGTTCAGCAAGATATTCGTAAGCAGGAACCTCGATAGACTTTCTTCCTCTGAGTGTCGTTCTTGTGCCTGAATAGAGTGTTTCTACGGCCAAAAATGGCACTGGATTTGTCCCGCCGCCCTTAGATGTGTAAAATTACCGTCCCTTTTTGCCTTTGGCACCTATATATAGTGTCCGGGTAGTTAGTAACATATTGATTTAAAAAGAATTTGATCTACGAGACTACATCTATGAGTACAGGTCTATATCAACCTGGTGAGTATAAAGACAACTGTGGTTTTGGCCTTATTGCCCATCGCACCGGGCAGGCAAGCCACCGTTTGTTGCAAACAGCCATCGAAGCACTGACATGCATGACCCACAGGGGCGGTATTGCTGCGGATGGCAAAACCGGTGACGGCTGTGGCCTGTTGATCAAGAAACCTGACTCTTTTTTGCGTACCGTGGCAAAGGCTGATCTAGGTTCGGAATTGTCTGAAAATTATGGCGTCGGCATGATCTTTTTGGATCGTGATACAGCGATTGCTAAACAAGAAAAAGAAGCGCTAGTTACCGCTCTTACGGATCAAGGTCTAGCGGTTGTCGGTTGGCGAGAGGTGCCAATTGATACTAGCGTTTGTGGACCTATGGCACTGGAAGTTCTTCCTCGGTTTGAGCAAGTGCTAGTGAATGGTGAAGGTCTTACTGAGCAGGAGTTAGCGGTTAAGCTGTTTGTCGCCCGCCGTAACGCCGAAATCGCCTTAGATGGCCATGAAGACTTCTATATCTGTAGTTTGTCAAACAAAATCCTTTCTTATAAAGGTCTTGTGATGCCGGTAGATTTGCCTAAGTTCTATAAGGACTTAGGTGATGAGCGCATGGAAACCTCTATTTGTGTGTTTCATCAGCGCTTTTCCACCAATACAGCGCCACGCTGGCCGTTAGCTCAGCCGTTCCGTTATTTGGCGCACAATGGTGAAATCAATACGATCCAGGGTAACCGCAATTGGGCTGCTGCACGTAGTAGCAAATTCGTTACAGATCAGCTGCCTGAAGTGAGCAAACTTCAGCCTTTGGTAAATACCACAGGTTCTGACTCTTCCAGTATGGATAACATGTTGGATGTCTTGCTTACCGGCGGTATGGATATGTTTCGAGCTGCACGGATGATGGTGCCACCAGCGTGGCAGAATGTGCAGACCATGGATGCTGATTTGCGCGCCTTTTATGAATATAACTCCATGCATATGGAACCGTGGGATGGTCCTGCTGGCATGGTGTTGACCGATGGTCGTTATGCAGTTTGTATGCTTGACCGAAATGGCTTACGTCCAGCGCGTTGGGTTCATACCAAAGATGACTTTATTACCTTGGCTTCTGAAATTGGCGTGTATGACTACAAGCCTGAAGATGTTATCGCAAAAGGGCGTGTTGGTCCTGGTCGTATTATTGCGATAGATACAGAAACCGGTGAAATACTGCAAACAGAAGATATTGATAACCGTTTAAAGCAAGGCCAGCCTTATAAGCAGTGGTTAAAAGAAAATGCTGTGCGCATTGGGCCAGCATTAGATAAAAAAGACGTAGATGTGCCTGTGCTTGAAGGTGATGCGTTGAAAACGCATATGAAGTTTCACCACGTTACTTACGAAGAACGTTATCAAGTTTTACGACCACTCGCTGAAACTGCACAGGAAGGCGTAGGTTCCATGGGTGATGATACACCTATGGCCGTTTTGTCCAAGCGTGTTCGTCACAGTGCGGATTATTTTCGCCAGCAGTTCGCGCAGGTAACTAACCCGCCGATTGATCCGCTGCGTGAAGCCATTGTCATGTCTTTAGAGACCTGTATTGGTGCTGAGCTTAATGTGTTTGAAGAAACTGCGGAACATGCCAGTCGTGCGGTGTTGGCATCCCCTGTTTTGTCGCCATTGAAATTTACTGCATTAATGAATCAGGGCGATAAGTTTCCTGCTGAAACTATTTCCATGTGCTTTGACCCCGCTGAGAAAAATCTGGAGCAAGCGGTCAAGGATATTACAGATCAAGCTGAAGCTGCCGTTCGTGCTGGAAAAATTCTACTAGTAATGAGTGATCGTGATATCACTCAAGGCCAGCTTAAAATTCCTGCAGTAATGGTAACGGGTGCTGTACACCATAGTCTGGTGCAGAAAGGTTTGCGCTGTGATGCAAACCTAGTGATTGCAACCGGTGATGCTCGTGACTCTCACCAGTTTGCGGTGTTGCTCGGGTTTGGTGCGACAGCCGTATACCCATATCTGAGCTTTGATATTATTCGTGACCTGGTTCGAACTGGTGAGCTTGTTGGTGATACCTTCCAGTTGCAGAAAAAGTACCGCAAAGGTATTTCGAAAGGATTGCTGAAAATTCTGTCGAAAATGGGTATTTCTACCATTGCCTCTTACCGTGGTGCGCAATTATTTGAAGCGGTTGGTTTAGCGTCTGAAATAGTTGATCTTTGTTTCTGTGGTGTTTCCAGTCGTATTCAAGGTGCGCGTTTTGCTGATTTTCAGTCAGAACTTGAATTGTTGGCATCTGATGCTTGGAAGGCTCGTAAGCCTATTCAGCAAGGTGGGCTATTAAAATACGTTCACAATAGTGAATATCATACTTATAACCCGGATGTGACGACTAAGCTGCAAGAGGCGGTTCAAAATGGCAGTGAAGCTGCCTATCGCGAATACGCCGATATGGTGAATACTCGTCCAGCTTCTACCATTCGTGATTTGTTTACTTTTTCTGATAAGGCGTCACCGATTTCTATTGATGACGTTGAGCCTGCAGAAGAAATCTATCGTCGTTTTGATTCGGCAGCTATGTCGTTAGGTGCATTGTCTCCTGAAGCACATGAAGCGCTTGCCATGGCGATGAATGATCTCGGTGGTCGTTCTAATTCTGGTGAAGGTGGTGAAGATCCGAAACGATTTGGAACCAATAAAGTTTCAAAAATTAAGCAGATTGCCTCTGGACGTTTTGGTGTAACACCTCACTACTTGGTTAATGCCGACGTACTACAAATTAAGGTAGCGCAAGGTGCTAAGCCGGGCGAAGGTGGTCAGTTGCCGGGTGGTAAGGTGAATAACCTGATTGCGACGTTGCGATATTCTGTACCGGGCGTAACGCTGATTTCACCGCCACCGCACCATGATATTTATTCCATTGAAGATTTAGCGCAGCTCATTTACGACCTGAAACAAGTTAATCCAAGAGCCTTGGTGTCGGTGAAACTTGTTTCAGGACCAGGTGTGGGCACTATTGCTACGGGCGTTGCTAAGGCTTATGCCGATTTAATTACTATCTCCGGTTACGACGGTGGTACGGCAGCTAGCCCATTAACGTCTATTCGTTATGCCGGTTCTCCTTGGGAACTAGGTTTAAGTGAAGCCCATCAGGCGTTAAGAATGAATGATTTACGTGGCAGTGTGCGCTTGCAAACAGATGGAGGTTTAAAAACCGGTCTTGATGTTATTAAAGCGACAATACTAGGTGCGGAGAGTTTTGGCTTTGGTACTGCTCCTATGGTTGCTTTAGGCTGTAAATATCTACGTATCTGTCACTTGAACAACTGCGCCACCGGTGTTGCAACCCAGCGTGATGATTTACGGAGTGAGCATTTCATCGGTACCGTAGAAATGGTTAAGCACTTCTTCCGCTTTGTGACGGAAGAAACTCGTGAGTGGATGGCGAAATTAGGTGTTCGTACCTTGGAAGAGTTGGTTGGGCGTACTGATTTATTAAAAGTGCTGCCAGGCTCCACAGATAAACAACAGAATTTGGATCTATCACCGATTCTGGTGAATGATTCTGTGCCGAAAGATAAACCACATACTTGCCAAACCGCTAAGAATGAGCCTTTTGATAAAGGGCAATTAGCTGAGCGTATGGTGCAAGAAACCATTACCGCTATTGAAAATAAACAGGGCGGTAGTTTCGAATTTAAAGTGACAAACTGTGACCGCTCGATTGGTGCTCGTATCTCAGGTGAGATTGCTTCACGTCATGGTAATCAGGGTATGGCAGATGCGCCTGTTAAGCTTCAGTTAATAGGTACTGCCGGCCAAAGTTTCGGTGTATGGAATGCTGGCGGCTTGGAAATGTACTTAGACGGCGATGCCAACGACTACGTTGGTAAAGGCATGGCTGGCGGTAAATTAGTGATTCGACCACCGCAGGGTAGTGAATTCAAATCACAAGAGACGGCTATCATAGGTAATACCTGTTTGTACGGTGCGACGGGTGGTAAGTTACTTGCTGCAGGTACCGCAGGCGAGCGTTTTGGTGTTCGTAACTCAGGTGCTTTTACCGTAGTTGAGGGTGTAGGAGATCACTGCTGTGAGTACATGACTGGCGGTATGATTTGTGTGCTTGGTGAGACCGGCTACAACTTTGGTGCAGGCATGACTGGTGGTTACGCCTATGTACTTGATCAGACAAATGCCTTTGTTGATAAGTACAACAATGAGTTAGTAGAAATTCAGCGCATAACTGGCGAGTCCATGGAGGCTTACCGAAATGATGTGCGTGGGGTGATTCAAGAGCATATTGATGAAACTGGCAGTGCCTGGGGTGCTCAGATTTTGGATCAATTTGAAGACTTTGTTGGTAAGTTCTGGTTAGTAAAACCCAAAGCCGCAAGTTTAGAAAGCTTGCTGGACACAATTAAAAAGCGTCCTGAATAGATAAGCACAAAGCAATTGATGGCCAGGCGGTGATTGGTTTTTAAGAGGTTAGACAGTAATGGCTGAACGTTTAAATAATAGTTTCCAGTTTCTTGATGTGGGTCGAAATGATCCGAAAAAGAAGCCGGCTGAAGTTCGCAAACACCAGTTTGTTGAAATTTATGACGTTTTTGAAGAGACAGAAGTTCAAGAGCAGGCGCACAGGTGCCTAGAATGTGGTAATCCATATTGTGAATGGAAGTGCCCTGTTCATAACTATATCCCTAACTGGCTGCAGCTAGCGTCAGAAGGTAATATTTTTGAGGCAGCTGAACTTTGTCACCAAACCAATACTTTGCCTGAGGTTTGTGGACGTGTTTGTCCCCAAGACCGTTTGTGTGAAGGTGCATGTACTCTAGATGATGGTTTTGGAGCGGTAACGATTGGTTCCACAGAAAAGTACATTACCGATACAGCCTTTGCTCAAGGTTGGCGTCCAGATATGTCCAAAGTTGTACCAACGGACAAAAAGGTTGCCATTATTGGTGCTGGCCCAGCAGGTTTAGGTTGTGCTGATATTTTGGTGCGTAATGGTGTTAAACCGGTTGTATTCGATAAGAACCCGGAAATTGGTGGCTTATTAACGTTCGGTATTCCAGAATTTAAACTCGAAAAATCCGTGATGAGTTTGCGTCGCGAAATTTTTACTGGGATGGGCATCGAGTTTCGTTTGAATACTGATGTTGGCACCGATATTACTATTGATGAGCTGATTAAAGAATATGATGCGGTATTTATGGGTATGGGTACCTATGAATACATGAAAGGCGGTTTTGAAGGTGAAGGGCTAGAAGGCGTATATGATGCTCTACCTTACCTAATTGCTAATGTGAATCGCTGCTTAGATTTTGAAAAAGATCCGAATGATTATATTGATATGAAAGACAAGAAGGTTGTGGTTCTTGGTGGTGGTGACACTGCGATGGATTGTAATCGTACGGCTATTCGTCAAGGTGCTGAGTCAGTTGTATGTGCTTATCGTCGAGATGAAGAGAATATGCCGGGTTCGCGCCGTGAAGTCGTAAACTCAAAAGAAGAAGGCGTAGAGTTTATGTTTAACCGACAACCTATTGCCATTGTTGGTGATGGTAAGGTTGAAGGTGTTAAAGTCGTGCAAACTCGTTTAGGTGAGCCGGATGCTAATGGGCGCTGTAGACCTGAAACCGTTCCTGGTAGTGAAGAAATTCTAGAAGCTGACGCTGTTGTTATCGCGTTTGGATTTAAGCCTAGCCCAGCTGATTGGTTTGAAGGCCAGTCTATTAAGTTAGATGAGTGGGAGCGAGTGGTCGCCCCTGAGGAGCAAAAGTATAAATTTCAAACGACTAATCCAAAAATATTTGCCGGTGGTGATATGGTGCGTGGTTCGGACCTAGTTGTTACTGCTATTTGGGAAGGTCGTGAAGCAGCTGAAGGTATTTTAGATTACCTTGATGTGTAATAACGGTGGTTGAGGCCGCGCTAGTAAATGGATGTGTACAGCGTTTGCTTTATAGCTCAATAAATTTTAAGGCACGGTTACAACCGTGCCTTTTTTATATGTTTTGTGGATGCCAATGACTGAATTAAAAAATGACCGTTTTCTGCGTGCCCTGTTAAGAGAGCCTGTTGATGTCACGCCTGTGTGGATGATGCGACAAGCAGGGCGTTACTTGCCTGAGTATCGAGCGACGAGAGCGAAGGCTGGGGACTTTTTAAGTTTGTGTAAAAATGCGGAGCTGGCATGTGAAGTTACTTTGCAGCCGTTGGAACGCTATCCTCTAGATGCCGCCATTCTTTTTTCTGACATACTGACGATCCCTGATGCGATGGGGCTCGGTTTATATTTTGAAACCGGAGAAGGGCCGCGCTTTAAAACACCCATTAGGTCCGCTGCTGATGTTGCTGCATTACCTTTGCCGGATGTAAATGTAGAGTTGGACTACGTGATAAATGCTGTAAAAACGATTCGCTCAGCGTTAAACGGTAGAGTGCCGTTGATTGGTTTTTCCGGTAGCCCATGGACCTTGGCCACTTATATGATTGAAGGTGGCTCAAGCAAAGACTTTAAAACAACAAAGCAATTTATGTTTCAGCAACCGGAAGCAATGCATCTGCTATTGGATAAGTTGGCTAAAGTTGTTATCGATTATTTAAATGCACAAATTCTTGCTGGCGCGCAAGCAGTACAGATCTTTGATACTTGGGGTGGTGTATTGAGTGCGCCTTGTTATCAAGAGTTTTCATTGCAATACATGACGAAAATAGTTCAAGGTCTGATACGAGAAAACGAGGGTAGAAAAGTGCCAGTGATCTTGTTTACCAAAAATGGCGGTCAATGGCTTGAGACTATCGCTGATAGCGGAGCTGATGCTGTCGGTTTGGATTGGATGACTGATATTGGTGCAGCAAGAAAGCGTGTAGGTGATAGAGTAGCCTTGCAAGGGAATATGGACCCGGCGATGTTGTATGCGTCTCCAGCAAGGATTCGGCAGGAAGTTGCGGATATTTTATCGCGATTTGGTTCTGGTCCTGGCCATGTTTTTAATTTGGGTCATGGTATTACACCGGAAGTAGATCCAGAGCATGCAAAAGTGTTTATCGAAAGTGTGCACGAACTAAGCGCTAAATATCACACTTAAAATGAACATCGGGTAGTCGTTCACAGCAAAAAAGGGCTATGTATTAATAGCCCTTTTTTATTGGCTCGTCTTTTAGTCCTAGTAGGCTTAACGCATTAAATCTATGGGTGGCTCGTTTAATGCCGATAGTTGTTCTTTTAATTCTAAAATATGTTCAGACCAGTATCGTATGGTATTAAACCAAGGGAATGCTTTCGGAAAGGCTGGGTCATTCCAGCGACTGGCAAGCCAGCGGGTATAATGGATTATTCTTAGGGTTCTCAAGGGTTCAATGAGGCGAAGTTCTGCTAGGTTTAGATCATTAAACTCGTAATAACCATCAATAAAATTATTGAGTTGTAATGTCTTATGTTGACGGTCTCCCGATAATAGCATCCAGATATCTTGAATTTTTGGTCCCTGTATGCAGTCGTCAAAATCTACCAGGAAGGCATCCTCGCCTCTTAATAAGATATTACCAATATGGAAATCACCGTGGATAGCCTGATAGCTAATATTGGGAATGTCTTTTATTTGAGCGTCAACTAGATCCATCAATTGCTGACTGATAGCTTCATAGGATTTTATGAGTTCAAGAGGAATGAAATCATTTTCTAATAAATAGCTGACGCTTTGGTGCCCCAAGCGTTCGGCGTTAAGCGTTAGTCGATGCTCAAACTTAACGGTTGATGCGGCTAGGTGCATGCGACCTAAAAGCCTACCGAGGTTGAAAATCACATCTTCGTTATCTGTTTCCGGGGCATAGCCACCCATGCGATTAAACAGCGCAAAGAAAAAACCATCGTGTTCAAATAATGTTTCACCTTGAGTGTTTGCAAGTGGCGCTACCACAGAGATATCCGCGGCACTCAGTGCGTTCGTGAACGTATGCTCTTCTAAAATTTGTGCTTGGCTCCAGCGCGCAGGACGATAAAACTTGGCGATCAGGTAACCACCGTCATCAAGCCCAATCTGGTAGACGCGATTCTCATAGCTGTTAAGTGGATAAATGCTGAGGTTGGTTAAATAACCTTGGGATTCAATCGCGTCAACAATGGTATCTGGTGATAGTTTGTCGAAGGGGTGGGCTTGCTCTGTGGTCATATAATACTACTTGTGTGATTAGGCTGTATGAGAGCGGTGATTGATTCTAAAGAAAATTCACTGGACTAGCAGAACTATTTCATAAGTCAGTGCGGGCAATTGACCATAGGTCAATACGAGTAGCTCCTGCCCGCTTGAGTTCCTTTGCTAATATGCGAGCAGTGGTACCTGTGGTAACTACATCATCGACGATGGCAATATGTTTGCCGCTAAGATCAGTGCTGACCTTAAAGGCTCCCGTTAAATTTTTTATTCTTTCCGCTGCCTTGAGTGATTGCTGTGGTGATGTGTGTTGAATCCGCTTAATGCCTTTGGTCAATATAGGGATTCTTGTGTTGCGTTTTAAGGTTTTGGCTAGCTCTAATGATTGATTAAAGCCACGTTGACGCAGACGCCAGTGGTGCAGCGGGACAGGGACCATATAGTCAGGTAACAATGAATGGGGCATGGTTGGATCTTGATAATTGCAAATTACTTTCTCTGCGAGCAATTCACCGAGAGCCCTGCCAGCGATGAAGTTAGCGTTGTGCTTGATATCGATAATTAAGGTGGAAATAGGGTATTTGTATTCTGCGAGTGAGATGCCTCGCTCAAATATAGGATTCTTAAGGCAGGCGCCACACAAATACTGTTGGGCCTTTGGTGCAGGTAGTTTGTTTGTAGGTAACGGCAGGGAGCATGCAGTACAAGCATGCTTTATGGCTGGAAGTGAGTGCTTACAATCTGCGCATATCAGGCAGTTTCTCGTATTTGTTGATTTACACATCAGGCAAGCTCTGCGAAAGAATTGGCTGATATTTGATCTTCTGTAAACCTGGGTTTCAGCCAAGGTTGACAATAGTTGCTTGATCATTAACATGGGCTCTTCCTTGTGGTGCTTACTCCACGCGTTCCCTTTATGAAGTTAATAGAAATCAATAGGATGAAATGATGACTGCATCAAACCAAAGTATGGTTCGCCATGACTGGACAGCTGAACAGGTATCTCAACTGTTCCACCTGCCTTTCAGTGATTTGATGTTTCAGGCACAAACGACCCATCGTCAATTCTTTGATCCTAATGAGGTGCAAGTCAGCACTCTGTTATCCATCAAAACAGGTGCTTGCCCTGAAGACTGTAAATATTGTCCTCAAAGTGGACATCATAATACTGAGTTGGAAAAAGAAAAGCTGTTAGAAATACAAAAGGTTGTTGAGGAGGCTCAAGCCGCGAAAGACAAAGGCGCCACGCGTTTTTGTATGGGTGCAGCTTGGCGTTCCCCAAGGGATAAGGATATGCCCTATGTCTTAGACATGGTGAAGCAGGTGAAAGAATTGGGTATGGAAACCTGTATGACCTTGGGCATGTTAGATAGCGATCAAGCCAAAGACTTGGCTGATGCTGGTCTTGATTACTACAATCATAATCTTGATACCTCACCAGAATTTTACGGCAAGATCATTACCACTCGTACATACTCTGATCGCTTGAAGACGCTGGCTAATGTGCGTGAGGTGGGTATGAAAGTTTGTTGTGGCGGTATTCTGGGTATGGGCGAAACTGAAAATGATCGTATTGGTCTCTTGTTGCAGTTAGCGAATATGCCAGATCATCCTGAAAGTGTACCGATTAATATGCTGGTACGCGTAGAGGGCACACCGCTTGAGAATGAAAAGGAAATCGATCCTTTTGAATTTGTTCGTATGATCGCCGTCGCGCGCATCATGATGCCTGAATCACATGTGCGCTTATCTGCTGGACGTGAGGCAATGAATGAGCAAATGCAGTCGTTAACCTTTTTGGCTGGCGCGAACTCTATATTCTATGGCGAAAAGTTATTAACAACAGCCAATCCGCAAGCGGATAAAGATATGGCGCTGTTTAAACGTTTAGGGATTAACCCAGAAAAACGAGAAGAAGCGCATACGGAAGAAGAGCAAGAAGCTGCGATCATCGATCAGCTTCAGGAGCAAAAAGATAACACCGTTTTCTTTGATGCGACGGCTTCGGCTTAATCTGGTTATACGATTTATTGAGATCTAGTCACTATGAATTCTGATTTTGATTTAGCGGCTGCGCTTGAACAACGAAAGGCGCAATCGCTTTATCGAAATCGAATTACCTTAGAGTCACCGCAAGAACCTCTTATTAAAGTTGATGGTCAGGATTGTCTGGCTTTCTGTTCCAATGATTATCTGGGGCTAGCAAATCACCCTAGTGTTAAGCAGGCCTTCGTCAGCGCCGTAGATAAATATGGTGTGGGTAGTGGTGCATCACATTTGGTGGTGGGGCATTCTACTGCTCATCATGAATTAGAAGAGCGACTTGCTGAATTTACTGGCAGAGATCGTGCGTTGTTATTTTCTTCGGGCTATATGGCAAACCTAGGCGTGGTTAGTGCGTTAATGGGTAAATCTGATGCTGTGCTTGAGGATAAATTAAATCATGCTTCCCTAATTGATGCCGGGTTGCTCAGTGGTGCACGATTTCGTCGTTTTTTACATTCTGATTCGCACAGTTTAGAAAGAAACTTGCTTAAAACAGAGGCTAAGAGAAAGCTCGTTATTGCCGATGGTGTCTTTAGCATGGATGGGGATATGGCGCCATTACCTGAACTTGTTCGTGTTGCGAAGCAATTCAATGCTTGGGTTATGGTGGATGATGCTCATGGCTTTGGTGTGTTAGGTCGGCAGGGTCGTGGCACGGTTGATCATTTTAATTTAGATGCTGATTCGGTTCCTATTCTTATGGGTACCTTAGGTAAATCCTTTGGCACTGCCGGTGCTTTTGTTGCTGGTAGTCATGAGCTAATCGAAAGCCTTATTCAGTTTGCGCGAACTTATATTTATACAACATCTATTCCTCCTGCTGTCGCAGCGGCTACTGTAGAGAGCTTAAAAGTATCTATTGCCGAAGAGTGGCGTCGAGATAAATTAAACAAACTTATTGCGCGGTTTAGAAAAGGCGCGAGCGAACTGGGCTTGCCGCTAATGGATTCAGCGACGCCGATACAGCCCTTACTGATTGGTGAATCTGAGCGGGCTATCAAGATTAGTGAGCAGTTGAAGGAAAAAGGAATTTTAATCAGCGCTATTCGTCCCCCGACTGTGCCCAAAGGAAGTGCCAGATTACGTATCACCTTGAGTGCATCCCATGAAGAGCATCAAGTGGATCGCTTATTATCTGCATTAGAGGAAAGTTACCAGTGATGTCCCATGTAAAATCTCAGGGTATGTCGCAGAGCTTGTATGTAGAGCAAGTCGGTAATAAAGAGAAACCGGCTTTAGTGTTGATCCATGGTTGGGGTATTCATAGTGGTATTTGGAAAGAATTACTGCCTTATCTAACCGATGATTTTTCCGTTTGGTTGGTTGATTTGCCTGGTATGGGGCGAAGCCAGCCCTTGATTATGGAATACGATGTTGAGCGTATAAGCGAACTGATTGTTAACGAATTGCCAGAACAATTTATTTTGCTAGGTTGGTCGTTGGGTGCAACGATTGCATTCCAAATCGCAGCTGATTATACCGATAGAGTAATGGCGCTAGTTAATGTTTGTGGTAATCCGTGCTTTGTGGCGAGAGATAATTGGCCCTGTGCTATGACGCAAAAAAGCTTCGATATGTTTTATCGTCGCTTGGCGGATAATTGGAAAGATACCTTAAATCGTTTTGTTGCGCTGGAGGCGCAAGGCAGTAGTGATGTAAAGCAAGCCGTCAGGGAGATTAAGGCTATGATGTTTGTCCATGGTGAGCCGGAAGCTATGGCGTTACAAGGTGGTTTATCGTTACTGCGCGATGTGGATTTACGTGATGAGCTTGCGGCGTTATCTATTCCCGTATTACATCTGTTGGCGGAAAGGGACCTTCTGGTACCGCAAGGCTTATCTGTAGAGCTATCAAGCTTGGCGGAGCATCATCAAGTTGATGTATTAAGGGATTCAAATCACGTGCCTTTCTTAAAGGCTCCGGCAGAATTTTCCAGCAAAATAAAATTATTTGCTGCAGCGAGTTATTTGTAGTGTCTATCGCCACGTCAACACATCTTGATAAAAACTTAATTGCTGATTCGTTTTCATCATCAGCTGC
>Ga0105352_1001369_pt1 | contig 12884 bp, 5 predicted proteins | sample EN8Hudsemesocosm_FD_83507 | JGI IMG/M metagenome (GOLD analysis project Ga0105352, IMG submission 83507) | Methane-oxidizing microbial communities from mesocosms in the Hudson Canyon - EN8B Hudson Canyon | ecosystem: Environmental > Aquatic > Marine > Cold seeps | place: Hudson Canyon | collected...
ACGCCTTCTCGCTTCGAATTGTCTTCTAGGAAGGACTGACACAAGGTTTGGTATTTTTCAGCTCGTTCCTGCTCAAACTTCTTACGACTTTCTTTCACCACATCGTAAGCTTCGTTTAATTCATTTTCAGAAAGTAAAGAAGGTTCACCATTATAACATTGGCGCAATGCCATCACTGCAGCCTCTACATCCATCCCTTCAAATTTATTCTTTTGAAGTTGTCGACCAAACTGCCAACCAAACCCATAGCTCACTTTTTGTTCAAATGTTTCTGGTTTCTTACTGTTCTTTTCTGACATGATTATATTTTACCGTTGAGACTAGTTTAACTCACTAAAGCTTTGTTCTAAGCCATTCGAGGTACAGAAGATGTGCATCGACGAATAGCCTGACACATACTACTTTAAAATTACCGCTAGCATAGCTGAGATTTCACTTTTCTAATAGCATAGAATATTATGCCATTCGTAAGATGTTTCATCATTTATAATTTAATCAACTAATTCAAATACGCCATTAACAGGTCAAACCATGAGCCAAAGTTACTACACTCCAGATGGTTTAACTGAAGTATTGTATGAAATTAAAAAGAGTAAATTTATCGCTCGCTTATGCTTAGCCACTGACCGTGCTCAAGCCATGACTGTACTTAAACAAACAAAACAAGAATACCCTGATGCCCGCCACCACTGCTGGGCCTATTTAATTGGTTCCCCCAAAAACCCTAAACTCGTCGCGATGTCTGATGATGGCGAACCCAGTGGCACCGCAGGCAAACCCATTTTAAACGTGATGCAACATAAAGAAGTCGGTGATGTAATGCTTGTGGTAACGCGTTACTTTGGAGGTATTAAATTAGGCGCTGGCGGCTTGGTACGTGCCTATTCTCAAGCAACACAACAAGCTTATGATCAAGCACCTACACAACTTCAGGTACAGCTTGATGAACACAGCCTGAATTGCGATTTTTCTGATGAGCAAAATATACGTCACTGGTTAAGCCTCCATGAAGGAGAAGTTCTCAATGCGACTTACACTCAACACGTTACTCTAAGCATTGCGCTGAATGATAAAGATTTACCTGAACTAAGAAAATTCCTCGGCGCGTTTAAAAATGCATACTTAATTGATACACCAGCGAATTAGTCCTTCGATTAAGCTTAGCCATAAACAACTAACTTTCACGCCTTATTATCAAGTACCGTAGCCGAATATCACTGCTATACTTTATAAACCAAACATGGTTTCTAGAATAATATTTTCTTCCAAACAACACCAAAAGACCCAGCAGTTTATGGCTCATTACGATGATTTTAATAAGAGTGGCTTTCAAATCAAGGGGTTTAAAATATCCGAAACGCTATACACTACCGACTCAACACGAGTCTATCGTGGCGTACGAGAGTCTGATCAAAGTCTCGTCATATTGCGTACCTGCGGTGAACAAGCTGGCCCATCCCAAATAGCACGTTTATCCTCTTCTGCAGAAATACTTCGCAGCTTTGAGCACCCTAATATTGTCAAAGTTATAGACCTCATTGATGCGACAGGCTTACCTTGTTTAATAATGGAAGATACAGGCAGTATTGATTTAAACCGCTATCTCATTGAACTCAAAGACCATCCGCTACCTCTGGATATATTTTTAGACATTGCCATTCAATTGTCCGATGCCTTAAGTATCATTCACCATGCACAGGTGATTCATAAAGATTTACATCTCGGCAATATTGTCATCAACCCTGAAACGATGAACGTACAAATTATCGATTTCGGCTTAGCATCATTACTCTCCCGAGAACAACCGTCCCTAACACCAGCCAATAACCTGGAAGGTGTGTTAGCGTATATTTCTCCTGAACAAACGGGGCGCATGAATCGTTCGTTGGATTATCGCAGTGATTTTTATACCTTAGGTGTAAGCTTATACTACCTATTAACAGGCCACTTACCTTTTGTCGCCGACGATGCCATGGGCCTTGTGCATGCTCATATTGCTCGCGAACAAATACCCGTGCATAAATGCCGGCCTGAAGTACCAAAAGCCATATCAGATATTATTGATAAGCTGATGAACAAAACTGCTGAGTTTCGATATCAAAGCGCCTTAGGGCTAAAACAGGATTTAGAAATCTGTCGCCGTCATGTCATCGCAGGTAATCCTATCCCAGCCTTTTCACTGGGCTTAAATGATATTTCAGATCGTTTTCAGGTACCCCAAGTACTCTATGGCCGCAAGCTAGAAGTACAGAGTTTAATGGACAGTTTTTATCGCGCAGCCCAAGGTAAACCGCAATTACTCGCGGTCGAAGGTTTTGCCGGCATTGGTAAGTCGGCCTTAATTCATGAAATACATAAGCCAATTGCCGCGCATAGTGGTATTTTTACCTCAGGTAAATTTGACCAATTTCAAAAAAACATTCCCTACTCCGCACTAAAGCAAGCGTTCTCAGGCTGGATGCAACATGCACTTAGTTTAAAAGAGGAAGCCTTGCTGGCCTTGCGTATTCAGCTCAATGAGTCGCTGGGGGCTAATGCCCGGGTGCTGATCGACTTTATGGATGTTTTTGAGGTGCTCTTAGGCGATTTAGCCCCTGTTGCTAAGCTTGGTGCGCAAGAAACCCAAAATCGCTTCCACCTAACCTTACAACGCTTTATACAAGAAATTACCCAACAGCGACCCTTAGTTATCTTTATTGATGACTTACAATGGGCCGACCGAGGTACCTTAAGCCTATTACCTCAACTCATGAGTGCCAACACGCTCTTTTATGACAAGCATAAAGACCACAATAATGCACACGACTCAGTTGACGATAAATTAGGCTGCCGCTTACTATTACTTGTCGCTTACCGCGATAACGAGATGAATAGTCGCCACCCTGCGGCCCAAACCTTACAACAGATTCAGTCAGACTACCCCAGTGCCAGTACACTCACACTGCGCCCTTTGGCGCTAGCGCATATCAAGCAATTGTTAGTGGATGCCTTGCATCAAACCCCGGAAGCTATCGAAAATCTAGCTGAACTCATTGAACAAAAAACAGGAGGTAATCCGTTCTTTATCAATGAGTTTTTAAAGACTCTTTACAGCGAAAACTTACTTAACTTTGATCTAAAGCAACAACGTTGGATATGGAGCCTAAAAGAAATTATGGCCCAGTCGATCACCAACAATGTGGTCGAATTAATGTTAGGTAAAATGCAAAAACTTCCAGAGAATACACAACGTTTAATACAGCTTTCATCTTGTATAGGTAGTCTATTTGACTTACAAACCTTGAGTATTATATCTGAACAGAGCATGGCAAATACGGTACGTATACTCTGGCCTGCGCTGAAAGAAGGTTTACTGCTACAAGAAGGCGGTGACTGGTTACTCGGCCTGGTTGAAAGTGGTGGTGAACGTGGTATTAGTCGCGAGAAAAATAGCAGCCAATCAGCCTTCACATCCTCCGAAGCCCACTTACTAAAACTGCAGCTACCGAAACTAAAATCAAATACAAACATCACGACTAATATGTCGACAGTTGTCACAAAAATAGTACCTCATTGCCGTTTTTTACATGACAGAATGTTGCAAGCTGCCTATCAATCACTAACAGAGCAGGACCGCCAACAAACACATCTCAATATTGGTCGCCGACTCTTGGAGCATACCGAAACTAATCAACTTGAGAGTCAGTTATTTTCGATCATCGAGCAGCTTAACCAAGGCCAGTATTTAATCGAGAGTCAGGAAGAAAAATTACGACTCGCCCAGCTAAACTTACAAGCCGCTGAAAAAGCGAAGCTCGCCAGCGTCTGGGAAGCGGCGGTGGAATATGCACAAGTCGGTTTGTCTTTGCTCAGCTCAGAAGACCACTGGCAAACCCAGTACACACTCAGCTTTGGCTTATATCATACGCTAGCGGAATGCATGTATTTAACGGGTGAGGCGGATCAATCAGAAGCACTTTACAACACGCTGCTAGCTAATACTCATAAAGACATAGATAAAGCAAAAATTTGTGCGACGCGTTTGGTGCAAACCATCGGTCGAGGTGACTGGCAGCTAGGTATCGAATACGGCATCACTGGTTTACACCATTTGGGCATTAGTATTCAAACAGAGCCCGAGGAAATTAACGCCTTATCACAAGAACAGTTTAACCAGTTTGAGCAAGCATTAAAAACAACGCCACTTAGCCACATTGTTCAATTACCCGAAATGACGGACCCACAGTTATTGGTTGCATGCAGCATTATCCCTAACCTAAGCCAATGTGGTCAGATACTCGGAAAGAATGACTTTCAATACTTCTGCACACTACTTGGTCTTAACATCACCTTAAGCTCAGGTAAATCGGACTTCACCCCCTTATTATTGGCCTGCTATGCCGTAATATTAACCAGAAGAGGCAGCTACTCTCAAGCGTTTATGCTCGCAGAGCAAGCCATAAAGATTTCCGAAAGCTATCCAAACTGCAGAGCATTATCAAATACCAATAATGTACTGGCAGGCCTCATTCTTTACCTTAAGTCTCCCTATCAAATAGCCATCAACTTACATCAAAAGAGTTATGAACTCGGGATGGAAAAAGGTGAAATTGTCCGCGCCGGATTAAATTTTTGCAATATACTGTTTTTAAAAGTATCACAAGGGGTGAGTCTCAAAACAGTTCAAGAACATGCTGAACATGCATTAGAATTAGTTGACCATAAAACGATATTTTTTCCCGTGCCGATAACCACTCAAAAGCTCATAAGGGCTTTAATTAATGACCCTCTTGAGGGGGTCGACGCACTCAATGATGAACAATTTGATTCTGCTCTCCTACCTAAAATTAAGTCCAGCTTTCATATAACCCACTTAAATAGCTATCGTTCCCAACTTGCTTTTTGGTATGACGATGATGAACGTGCCATCACTGTGGCAGCACAGGTTCAAGCACAAATAACGTTGCTACCAAAGTTTAGCAATTATATTGATCACTTAATTCAATATGGTTTATTACTGCTTTCTAACATAAACAACCAAACGAACAATCAAAACAAACCTTTAAACCCCACTTTAAAACAGCAGGCACAAGACGATTTAGCCTATTGCCAAAACAAACTTCAAACCCTTGCAGAGCTCTACCCGCCTAATTTCGAGCATAAGTATTTATTGTTTCAAGCCGAACAGAGAAAGTACCAAGGGGCTACCATGGATGAGGTGAGCGCGCTATACGAAGCCGCCATTGACTCAGCCGAGCAATATGGTTTTTTACAATATCAAGCACTTGCCAATGAGTTATATGCAAACTTCTGGCTAAAAATAAAACGTCCAAAAATTGCTGAACTATATCTGAGTGATGCGATCAATTTATACCAACGCTGGGGATGTCAGGTTAAAGTAAATAACCTTAACGCGCGTTATCAAGCCCTATTTTCTAATCAACAAGCGAAAAACGCAACATCAGCCACCCTACACTCAGTTACACAAAGCGGCACCCAAACACTATCACAGAGTAGCCATCCGAATAATTTAGATTTTTCAACGGTTATAAAATCTACGCAAGCGATTTCAGGAGAATTATCCTTAAAATCCTTAATCGCAAAAGTAATGCAGGCTATTCTAGAAAATTCTGGAGCACAAAATGCGGCTTTAATACTGGAATCCCCACAAGGACCTATCGTTGAAGCCCGCCTAAAAGCCCAAAATACGCGTGAGAGTGAATACGACATTAACGTGCGATCTATACCACTCGACAGCGCTACCGACTTGCCTATTTCACTTATCGCCTATGTACTGCGTACCAAAACCGAACAAGTACTACAAAGTGGGTCAAACAATACGTCAAAGAGTGCTCACCCTAATCACGATACGTCGACCAACAGTTACGCCAGTGAAGCATTTATAGCCGACCCTTACCTACAGGCCCAACAACCAAAATCAGTGCTGTGTATTCCCGTTACTTACCGTGATAAATTACTCGGTGCTTTGTATTTAGATAATAAACTAACCGACAGAGCTTTCCCTCAGGCACGCTTCGACATTATTAAAATGCTACTGGCTCAAGCCGCGATATCATTTGAAAATGCTCGTTTATTTAAAGAAGTGAGTGAGTTAAATATAGGCCTAGAAGACAAAGTACAGCAGCGTACTGCGCAGCTTGATCAAAGTAACCAGCAATTAGATAAGAGCAACCAAGAACTCAACAACGCCGTTAAAGATCTGGAAACCGCTAATAAAGCATTAGAAACCTTTTCATATAGCGTATCTCACGATTTACGCTCTCCACTGCGTATGATCAAAAGTTTTAGTACCATTATCGCCGACGATTACCACGATGAGCTAAGCCCAGATGCTCAAGTACTCTTCAAAAAGGTAATACGAGGGGGCGAGCAGATGGAAGAGCTCATTACCGGTTTACTCGACTTAGCCCGCTTAGAGCAAAAAGCCTTAGTTCGCGATACGGTTAACTTAAGCGACATTGCCACAACTATCATTACTAATATGTGGGAACAAGCTCCTCAACAACAAGCAACTGTTCAGATAGATACCAATATACAAGTGAGTGGAGACAAACGAATGCTGTACTCGATGATTGAAAACCTACTCAATAATGCTTGGAAGTATTCATCTAAAAGCCAGAAAATAGACATCACCTTTGCAAGTAAACAAGTCGATAATAAAACGGTTTATTATGTACAAGACCAAGGTGCTGGCTTTGATATGACACACAGTGAAAAGTTATTCGCCACTTTCCAGCGCTTACATACTGCAAAACAATTCGCTGGTACAGGTATTGGACTCGCGACAGTTAAACGAATAATCGAAAAACACGATGGTGAAATATGGGCGGAGTCAGAAGTGGGTCAAGGCGCCACTTTTTATTTTACTTTGCCAGAGTAATTAATCATGCCTCCTCAATGTTAAGCTCCAGAAATGACGTGGTCAGCGTATCAAAATTCAACGATAAAATTATGCTGATGCGGTCTTTCGGCTTTTACGCTTACCCTTCGCTCTACCCTTGGTTTTAAATCCTATCTGTTTAAGACCTCGCAAGGCTGTTGGCAACTGTTGCGTAGCATGGTGTATTAAGTCTGTAATTGTTTGCTGTAAGGGACCCATAAAATCAGCATAGTTATGCTCTCTATGACTAATCTTATCAAGCATAGATTCCCACTGAGCGGTCATATCTGGCAAGGTCATGCTTTCTGGTAAACTATTAATAACACCTTTACCAGATACTGTTGCGCGTATTTGCTTGCCTTTCCGTTGTAAAAATTGACGCTTAAAAAGCAGTTCAATAATACTGGCTCTGGTGGCTTCTGTTCCAAGACCGTCGGTATCTTTGAGCACTTTTTTAATATCAGGGTCCGATACGTAACGACTAATCCCCGTCATGGCTGCAAGTAATGTTGCATCGGTGTAGGGCTTAGGCGCTTGTGTTTGCTTCTCTAACAGCTCACCATGGTCACACAATAAGGATTGACCTACTTCAAGTTTTGGAAGGGTTTCAATCGGCGCATCCGTCGTCGTTTTTGCAACAAAAAACACGATTTTCCAGCCCTCATCAATCGTGTGTCGCGCTTTACACACAAATAAACCTCCCGCAATCGTCAGGTCAATCCGTCCATCTGAATAGACCCAATGCGGGTAAAACTGACATAAATATTGTTGAGCAATTAAGCGATAAACCTGCTGCTCAACTCGACTTAAGCGCTCTGATCTAACCTTGCCTTCCGTCGGAATAATACCGTGGTGCGCTCCCGTTTTCGCATCATTCCAAGCTTTACTTTTAATTTTCGTATCAGCGTTATCACATAGATTTTTTAAATCCGTATTATTTGAAATGGCGGCAATGATCTGACTAGACTGTTGAAAATGAGCCTTAGGTAAATAACGATTATCAGAACGTGGATATGTTATTAATTTATGCGTTTCATAGAGTGATTGGCAAACATCCAGCACTTGTTTGGCGCTCAAACCAAGGCGTTTTGCAGCATCTATCTGTAAAATAGATAAGCTATATGGCAAAGGAGGTGCTTGCTTTTTAACTTTTTGCTCAATTGCTTTTACAAGCGCTTGTTGCTTAGTAATACGTGAAACTACGTTTTCCGCTAATGCCTTGTTGAGCACCCGCCCTTCTGAATCTTGATAAGCTGAACACGCTTCACTTGGCTGCCATTTTGCTGAAAACTCTGTTTGGTTAGGAGCATTTATATGTGCAAGTACGTCATAAAATGGCTTAGATACAAACGCCTCAATTTCTTGATCCCGTCTAACAACTAAACCCAGCAAAGGCGTTTGCACTCGTCCAATTGAGACCACACCTTTAAAAGCCACTTTTTGAGCTTGAAGCGTGTAAGTACGCGTTAAATTTATACCATATAGCCAATCGGCTCTTGAACGTGCCAAGGCTGAAATTGAAAGTGCTGCAAATTCATGATTCGGTCTTAGATCAATTAAAGACTGTTTAACTGCCGGTAGATTTAAGTCATTAATCAGACAGCGCTGCACGTTTTCTTTAACAAGCTTTGAAACGCCAACATGATTAATGACTTCATCAACCAAAAGTTGCCCTTCTCGATCAGGGTCACCACAATGCACAATATGCGTTGCTTGTTTAAGGAGTTTTTTGAGAATAGAAAACTGTTTGCGAGTGTTACTTTTAGCAAGTAACTTCCATCCTGAAGCTTGGCTATCTGGTAAAATAGGTAAGTGATCTAATTGCCACTTTTTAAAGCGTTTGTCATACGCTTCAGGTTCGGCCTGTTCTAATAAGTGGCCAATACACCAACTAACAACATCACCATCGCCTACCCAAATACAACCGTCACTTTTTCGGTGAGGTTTCGGTAAAGCTGCGGCAATCGCACGCCCAAGGCTAGGTTTCTCGGCAAGATAAAGTTTCATGAACTCGAATATACTGTATATTAAAACAGCATTCAATCTTTTGCTTCAATGAAGTTTTTAGTACGCTAGAGATAAAAACATTCACCACCGAGAAGGGCCGAGGCGCTTCTCGGTGGTGAATACCTTTTGACCTTGCTCTTTAGCTTTCAACCAGTCTTAGGGTAGTTTTATTATTTTAATATAAGTAATTGCTGCTCTTGATCAATAAAAAATTCAAAACGGTTTAATATATTCATGCCAAGTAAACCATCATATTTGAAATCAGGTAAAGGCACCGCACCAACCTCTACATTTTTTAATTCATATTGACCCAAAGAAAATGATTCAATCGTTAACTGCTGACCATCAATTGTGCCATTTGCAGTATTCATTGTTAAAGACTCCGCATTAAAGAAAGCATCTGACATATTAGCTTCAACAAAAGAAGTTTTTAACACTGACATCGTCGCTCCAGTATCAATCATTAGCTCCAAGGTATAAGTATTATTTATGGTGACGGGCACAACAAAATGCTCACCAACTTTATTAAGTGGAACTGTCATCACGGCATCATTTGTACTACCTTGCTCAATCAAGGTTGAGAATTGATCAACTTCTTCTTGATATCTTACGTCATTCATCGCCCCTGCAAGGCTTTGCTCAGCACTATAAAAATCATCTAACTCTATAAGCCAATAGGTTAAACGTAAATAATAAGGCGTATGTTCAGCGTGTAAATTGATTAGTAGTCGGTACAAATTTACGACAGCCTTAAGCTGCTGTTTTTTTGCTAATTTTCCCTCTATCTTGTCAACGGTCTCATATATTAATTGAAGTAAATCAGCTTCCTGATTATAAGGTATAAACAAACGTTGATCGTAGAGTAATGTTAGTGCAGATTCGTAATGCCCCACCGACAACCATTTTTCAGTAATCGCACGACCATAAGATAAATCATGAGAAACGTTATCCCAACTTTCTCGATACAACTGCTCAGCAGCCTCTATACGCCCACTGGCTAGCAAGTCTAGCAGCTGCTCTTTTTTAACGACGAGGCTTGTGGCAACAATAGAAGGTGTAGTCGTTTGGTTTGTACTTTTAAGATGCTGTAAGCGGGCAGCATTTTGAGCCAGTAAGCTATCACGAGCACGGTTGGCCTGAACGGCCCCTACGCTCCAAAATTGCTGGGCCAACCAACCAAGTAATACGCCTGAGATCAAGGCATATAGGTAAGTACTTGGTTTTGACATATTTGTCTCCAACTAAAGACTAGCTTCAGCTAAACTGGCTAAAAGAAAATACTAACTTTGAGCCAATTATTCTTCATTAGCGTCTAATTGAGTAACCAATCTTGTAAAACTCACTTCACCAACATTGATAACCCGTTTATTTACACCATCATTAGAATCAAGAGGCGTGACACTATTGTCCAATTTAGGGTCAGTCACCAAATAAATATTTGAGACACTATTCACCCCATTTCCAACTCGAGTTGATGATTTAATTTCTTTCGTGACCACATCAAATCGTGCTAAATTATCATTTGAGACCCAACCACTTCGTACGGCTTCAACTTTGCCATTTAGCTGCCCCAGTACATTATCAACTGTAAGTTCACCAATACTATTATCTACTTTATATAATAACGGGTTTTCTAGCATGCCTTCACCTTGCTGATCATCTTCTAGGTCACCGGCTAGTAAATACATCATACTTTCTATGCTGCTACCTGAACTCAAGTCAAACATTCTGAGCCATTTTGCACTGTCACCCGAAGGGTTAATGGTGAGATCACCTGCTAATATAGCATCATCACTACAACCACCATTGCTAAGTTCTTCAGCTGAACAGAACAAAGCCTTTGATTCATACTCTTGAAAACCATTAAAACACTGGCCACTACTCAAGTCGCCTGCAGTGCAGCTATTAAGATTACCAGCTTCATCATCACCTAACTTACATTCCACACGCTGATTATTTTTATAACATTCATTTTCACGTTTTTGTGTTTCCCAAAGCGCTGTTACAAACAAGTTGCTTTCATTCAAATAAACATCAAGGCCAAAGTAATTCTTACGCTCGCCAAAGAGAGTACTTTCACGGACAGACTTCGCACCACTTAAATCAACATTATAAAAATACCGAAGCAGAATCTCTTTTTCATACATCCGCGCGGTAATAAAAAGGCTGTTATCATGCAAGATATAATCAAGGCTATTGATAAAATCACGTTCATATTGCATGAAGCCTCTAAATTCAGCATCATTATTTGCATCATTTAGCTCGTCTAAATGACGGTAATCAAGCACACCACATAAGGTTCCGGCATTAGGGTTAGCTAATAGCTCTTCAGCTGTTGCACAAAAATCAGAAGTATCAGCAGCTAAGGTACATCCCTTGTTAACATCGCACCCAGTTATAAATTGCCATTCATTCGCTTCTAAATTATGTGCATCACTACATTCAGAACTCTTCGTGTGGTTCGTACAATGCTTTAAATCAAATTGTGAAAATGGATATGCCGTACTTTGAGACGCCACTTTATCAATCGCTATTGAGGCTAGTTGTTTCACAATAAAGCTTCTATTTGTAACGGGGGCTGCATATGTATCAAGATAGTTATAACGAAAAACGTTTGAGTCATCTACAATCACAACTTCATTATCATCCCTTAAAGCTGTTACAGGTTTGACTGTTTCACTGCTGCCCCCACTCCCTGATAAGGTAATTCCTGCTTTAAAAATTCTATCCGTAAGAATACTCTCAATTTCGATATCTGAAGAAGACTTAACGCCTGAGCCACCTTCAAGTACGCACAAGCTTACATTGCGAGGCCTGGAGAAAATTTCAGCCGTACTATCAAATACAAATACATCTAGCCCCAGTTGCAATTGATATTGTTGTTGCTCAAGCGCCGTCAATTTAATCAAATATTCTGGGCTGTATTCGTCATCAACAAGCTCTTCTACATTGAATGTTTGTAAGCCCCGCGGTTGGCACCAGCGCTCAACACGATCTTCGTCATAGAAACGCAGTTTCTGCTCTGACAAGCTATAACCTAAATAACCATAAGTTAGGCGCTGGTCCGTTGTGTCTGTTGTGACTTCGTCATCTACCCAACCAAACATTAGTTTTCCACGAGCCAATGACTCAGAAACAGGAGCTTTCAATTCATTCGTATTGGTTTCATCGTCATCGTCCGCATTAAACTGAAAGTTAAATGGCAGCTCATAAAAGCGCTTAACTAACGATGCACTAGCACAATCTTCAGCCGTAACAGCGCCCTCTACCGTAACGACATATATAATTTTATCGCTATGTAAAACAGTATGCGTAACGTCGTCATCTACTGAAGTTGTTTGCACAATTTCTACGGGAATAATTTCACATACTTTATTAACGAAGTGATGTAATAACCGTATCGAACCACTATTATCAGCGCCTTTTTGATGGTCGACTTTATAAACATTGCCGTCACTCACCAATATAGAAATTTCTGTACGTGCTTGATCATTTTCATCAGGAATCGTATTTAAACTCGTTACCTGATCACTACTCGTACTAAAAATAGCTACAGGATCGTTTGCAGTCTCACCGTCTTCTGGCAATGCAACACTATAAAGAGAAAGGCTATTTTCATTTTCAGTATCACTCAGATCATGCGCCCAATAAGGTTCATTAATTTCAATAAAAACAGGAAGCCCCTGAGGAAGTGGACCCAGAAAAAAGTCAGCAGGGTTAGAAACAGCTTTCGACCCTTCATTAGAAGGACAGGCTGTAAGCAAAAGGCTTACAGAAATAATCACACTTAACTGAGCCAGAACGCTTTTCATCACATTAATTTTTCCTATCAAGCTATTCATCCTACGTTTTTTTGCGTTATCCATTATATCTGGGATATTCTATAAAATAATCGATTAGCGCGTTGATTGAGAGCGGGTTCACATAATCGTAATGTCATTTGCGACACAACGCGTGCTAATTCACGATCGAACACTGTTTTTATATGTTCGAGGTA
>Ga0105352_1001376_pt1 | contig 12851 bp, 11 predicted proteins | sample EN8Hudsemesocosm_FD_83507 | JGI IMG/M metagenome (GOLD analysis project Ga0105352, IMG submission 83507) | Methane-oxidizing microbial communities from mesocosms in the Hudson Canyon - EN8B Hudson Canyon | ecosystem: Environmental > Aquatic > Marine > Cold seeps | place: Hudson Canyon...
AGTCGTTTCTCGGCTAACGCCTCTAAAGCGAAGCAAGCCACATCTCGTGCTAAGCAGATTGATAAGATCCAGTTGGACGAAGTGAAGGTGTCTTCTCGTCAAAGCCCGTTTATTCGTTTTGAACAAGAGAAGAAATTGTTCCGTAATGCCTTGGTCATTGAAAACATGAAGCAGGGTTATGATGAAAATATCTTGTTTAATGATGTGAATATGATGGTGGAAGTAGGTGAACGCATCGCCATCATTGGTCAAAACGGTATTGGTAAAACGACACTTCTAGAAACTCTAGCCGGTAAGATGGAGCAGAAAAACGGCACCATTAAATGGTCCGAAAACGGCAATATTGGTTACTACGCGCAGAATCACGCCAGTGACTTCGAAGAAGACCTGAACCTTTATGACTGGATGGATCAGTGGAAAAATGAAGGGGATGACGAGCAGGTGATTCGTGGTCAATTGGGTCGTATGTTGTTCAGTGCCGCCGATATTAAAAAGTCGGTTAAGGTCATTTCCGGTGGCGAGCAAGGTCGCATGTTATTTGGTAAGTTGATGATGCAATTTCCAAATATATTGCTGCTGGATGAGCCTACTAACCACATGGACATGGAATCCATCGAGTCACTGAACCTAGCCTTGGAAAACTATGAAGGGACCTTGCTATTTGTATCTCATGACCGTCAGTTTGTATCGTCCATCGCCACGCGTATCATTGAAATCACCGAAGATGGTGTGAATGACTTCCATGGTAGTTATGAAGAATATCTTAAGTCTCAAGAGGTAGGTGGCAAAAAATAATTTTGCAGCTTAATTGAAAGAAAAAACCGGATTTTTATCCGGTTTTTTTATGTACAGGGTGTAAGGTATGGCACGGTGCCAAGAACGACAAGCAGCGAATCTTACAGGTTGTACGGTCGGGATCTTACTCTCAGTAAATCTTGTGTGCCTCTACCTATTTATTCATTTCCTTGTCGAGTTCCTGGTGAGCTCGATCCGAGCGCTCCGTTGTTTGCGGTGCTTCTTTTGTCATGGGTGCAGGAGAGGCACAGCCTACCAGTAGCGTCACAAGTGCCATTAAGGTCAGTAATTTCATCTGATGGATCCGTTTATCAAGAAAATTAGTGGATTAGCTATTTTTAACTTAGCAGCCTTTACGGGTCAAGCATGGTTAGCTTGAAAATAGGTAATGGAAGGCCATTTAAAACAGTTCTACATCATCTCCTAGTTCATTTGCATCACCAATAGGTGCTTCAACCATAGCGGGGGTGGCGGTGGCATTGGATATCATCTTTTTTTGTTGGGTTACTAAGTGAGTGAGTAGTCGAACAATGCCCGATAGTGAACCCTTTAGTTCCATACCAATATCCAGATTGGCCACCGTTTCCATAAACGTGCGGTCCAGACGGTCGACAATGGATTTCTCCTGATCATCATCCAATCCCATTCTGGGTAACATGAAATCCAAATCTTGCATGGTGGTGCGCATGGTTTCATTAATTTTATCCTGACTCTTGCTAGCGCTCTGGCTAATGCTGTCTAGTGTCGTTCGTATGGCATTGGTGGTGCTGGTAAGTGACTCTGCTTGTTTTAACAGGCTGTCATGGGTGTCCAAAGAGCGTATTTTTTCATCGGTGGCACCCAGAATAAAAGGCACAGTATCTTTTATGCGCCCGTAGCGCTCCCTGTCATCCAGTGGCATATTTTTAATTAACAATGAGACCTGGCGAAAATTGCAGATAGTGCGGCAACCAAAGTCATAGAAGCGGCCCTTGTCTTGGGTGAGTTCTAATAGGTCGCGCTCTAAGGGGGAAATATCTTGCTGGTTGTGAGAGAAGAATAAGGGCCCTTGATTGGATAAAAACATCACAGAAGTCTTAAGGCCCAGTTCCGCCATTGTTTTAAATACACCGGTGGCCAGTTCGTCAAACGAAGGTAGGGCGTAGGATTTCTCTACGAAACGTATGGCGCGGCCGATTTCGGCGCTGCTCTGAATAGCGTCTTCTGCCACTTGGTGGGCAATGTGTGCTTTTTCCCCGAGCGCTTTTTTAGTCTCATATTGCGCGCAGATGTAATCCACTTTGGCTTTAATGAGTTCCTTTTCACAGGGCTTAACGAGGTAGTCATCGCCGCCCATTTCATAACCAATGAGCCGCTCTCTTAACGAACTGTTGCCAGATACAAATATAATAGGAATATGGCTGGTCGCGCCCCCAGATTTCAGTTGCTCGCAGACTTCATAGCCATTTTTACCTGGCATCTCCACGTCCAGTAATATGACATCTGGTTGCCATTCAAATACCTTGGTGATACCCAGGTCGCCGTCACTGGCGGTTTCTACCTGGTAGTCATTGAGTATCGCGTTGCAGATGAATTTCTGCGCGGTGGAATCATCATCTATGACCAATACTTTTTTTAATGCTGATTGCATCAATGCTTTCATATCCAGTGGTTAATTGGGGAAAGGCCCTTTAAAATTAAGACTAGCCCAAAGTGTCTAGCTTGCCAGAGGGTTTATGCAATCTTTTGCGGTTAATTTTAGGAAGGGTGTAAAGGGTCTGCTGTGCGGCGCGGGCTTAAAATTACAGGCCAAAGCTGATCGCCTGGTGCGGTCGGGGCTCTGGTCTGTAGGTGTTCTTATAGGGCCTTGTTTACCACATTAGGTCGTCTGGAATCTCATACTCTGCATAAGGGTCATCTTCTTCCGCGGTATCGTCCAGTTTCAATTCTGCCTGATAGATGATGGATTGCTCATCACGTTCGCGAATTTTGTCGGCCACTTTGCCGGGTAGTACAAAATAATGGGTATCTATCTTGGCGATGGCCAGCATGCCGCGGCTCAGTTGATGCTGCATTAGGCTGTTCACCTGAATGCGCTTAATTTTAGTGCCATCGGTAAAGTTGTAGTCGATGTCACCGTCGTTACGGTCGATGCCGTTACTCTTAATGAGCTGAATAATTTGCGCTTGCAGGGCCTTGCTGTGGGCGCCGGCCTTAATTTGCTCGTTTAATTTTTTGTCTTTTTCAAGCTTAGCAAGACGGCTGGCTTCGGCTGAAGCCTTGGCTTCGTCCACCACGTCCTCTCCCTGGCGTTTTTGCTTGGCTACTTTTTGCTTGTTGCGCTCTGCTTGTTTGGCTTTTTTCTTGTTTACCAAGCCCGCTTTTAAAAGTTGATCTTGAAGTGACGCCATTATCTTGCCTTGAATGCTTAAATTGAATTGGTAGCTATTCTAAAGCACAAGGAAGAGGGTGTGAATGGTTGGATATTGGCGATGTGGCCTGCACGGGTTGTAGCTGTGTAAAGGGAGGTTAAATCTGGCGGGTTTGTTTGTATAGGGTATGCGACCGAAATGATCCTTCCATAGATCATCTGCGGTCGCATTTTAAGGCGCTAGGCGGGTTGAGCTTCCTTTTGCAGGCTATTCAGGTACCAGGGCATTGCCTTATCAATGCCTGCTCCAATTTGGTGGGTTGGCTCGAAGCCCAATAATGATTCAGCTTTGCTGATATCGGCTTGAGAATGACGAACATCACCCTCCCTAAATTCGCGATAAATAACCTCAGGTATTTCTACACTATCGTCAAACTTGATTAGAGAGGCATGGATATAGCTTTTCAGCTCATTTAATGTGGTTCGAACGTTGCAGGCTACATTATATACTTGGCCAGCGGCTTCTCCTTCTGCCAACGCAGCTAGAATATTGGCTTGTACTGCATTATCAACGTAGCAAAAATCACGGCTAGTCTCTCCATCCCCGTTAATAAATATTGTGTCACCCGCTATAATAGCCGAAGTCCATAAAGGGATAACGGCAGCGTAAGCACCTTTAGGATCCTGTCTTGGACCAAAGACGTTAAAATAGCGTAAGCCAGTGGACTTAAAGTTATAAGCAGTTTGAAATACAGAACCATATAGCTCGTTAACATATTTAGTCACCGCGTAGGGTGATAGCGGGTCGCCAATCAGATCTTCTACTTTAGGTAAGCCTGGGTGATCGCCATAAGTCGAACTAGAAGCGGCATAAACAAAACCTTTAACACCTGCGTCACGTGCTGCAGTTAGCATGTTTAATTGTCCGCCCACGTTTACTTCATTGGTTGTAATGGGATCATCCAAAGAACGAGGAACAGACCCAAGGGCTGCTTGATGTAAAACATAATTGCATTTTTTTACTGCGTTCTTACAGTCGTCTTGGTTACGTATGTCCCCCTTAATAAAACTAAAATTAGCCCACTGAGTGGTACTGACAGCCGCTTTGACTTCGTCTAAGTTTTTCTGGTATCCGGTAGAAAAATTATCTAGCCCAGTAACCTTTTGATTTAGTTTCAATAGTATTTCAAGAATGTTAGAACCAATAAAACCCGCCACGCCAGTTATACACCAAGTATTTTGATCTCGTAGTAAGTCTGTTTTAATCTTGTCAAATTTGATCATGTTATGGTCCTTTATAAACGCCATAGATTGAAGTCGGATTTCTTAAATTCTTCGTGATTTAAAGAGGCCTTAACATCCATTAATACAGCATTAGGTTTTAGCATTTTTTTGTAATCAGCTATAGATAGCTGTTTGTATTGTTTGTGGCTTACGCATAATACAATGGCATCTAAGTCGGTGAGATCCCCTAGGGTGCAAAGTGAAGTGTTGTAGTACTTTTGAGCTTCTTTCATGTCGGCCATCGAATCGTGTACCAATAGGTTTACACCATATGAATTGAATTCCGTAATGATATCGCCTACTTTAGAATTTCTTAAATCAGGGCAATCTTCCTTGAAGGTTAAGCCCAGTATGCCTATGCGAGAATTTTTTACATTGCAGCCAGATTGAATCATTCGTTTAACGGTTTGCTCCACAACATGAGTAGGCATGGAGTCATTTATCCGTCTGCCGGCTGAGATAACTTCGGGGTGATAGCCGAGTTTTTGTGCTTTATGGGTTAGATAGTAGGGGTCAACACCTATACAGTGGCCACCGACTAATCCTGGGCGGAAGGGCAAAAAATTCCACTTAGTTCCCGCTGCTTCCAAAACATCAATAGTGTCGATATCCATTTTTGAAAAAATAACAGAAAGTTCGTTCATTAAAGCGATATTTAGATCACGTTGTGTATTTTCAATTACTTTTGCAGCTTCAGCAACTTTAATGGTAGGCGCTTTATGTACTCCAGCTGTTACAACGCTTGCGTAAACATCGGCGACGATATCTAATATTTCTGGAGTTTGCCCAGATACAACCTTGGTTATTTTGGTGAATACATGTTCTTTGTCACCCGGGTTTATTCTTTCTGGTGAATAGCCTACAAAAAAATCTTTTCCGCAAACTAAACCACTGTGCTTTTCTAACACAGGTACACAATCTTCCTCAGTGGCACCGGGGTACACGGTTGACTCATACACAACTATGTCACCTTTTTTCAGTTGTGTGCCAACACTTATGGAAGCGTTTAGCAATGGTGATAAGTCAGGCTGATTGGCGTCATTGATAGGAGTCGGTACTGCAATAATATGGAAATCTGCCAATACCAGGTCTTTTGCATTAGACGTAAAGGTGATATTGGTTTCTTTTAAATCTTTATCTTTAACTTCTAATGTCCTATCCGTGTTGTTCTGAAGTTCTTGAATTCTTTCTTCATTAACATCAAAGCCAATAACCGGGTGGGAGTTTCCAAATGCTACGGCTACCGGTAAACCAACATAGCCAAGACCTACTACAGAAATGTTTCGGTTTATCATCTCTATTTATTCCTTTAAAAAATTTTCCACCTGCACTAATAAAAAAGCATGTGTTGCCTAATGTTTTAGTACTGGGATTCTTGTGCGAAATATGAATTACGGGATAAGGTAGTTATTATTTCTTGAAAAGAAAATAATCACACGTATAGTGCGAATCCGATAAGGTGCTACTAAAAAAAATTAATTAGTTATAACTACTTAAATTAAGACACTGGCATTAGTTTTCAAAATATTGATAGTAAGTTATGTCTATATGATGTGATGCGATTAGCAAAAAATAATGATTGTAAGAACCTAAAATCAATTAGATAAACCAGGATTAAAGTACTGGTTTTTTCCAGTAAGACAAATGTTAGCGAATAATCAGGGATGATGATGTGGCTACAATAAAATTATTTAATAATCACCTAAGACTAAAGTTTTTAATGTTAGCTTTTCTTGAGGCTTTAACTTTTTTGATGTCAGTGTACAGCGCGGCACTTGTTCGGTTTCAAGAAACTGAATTTGAATACACCAATATTGTTATTGATTATGAAGGGGGGGATATTGGAGTTATTGCTGCTATTTATACCTCTGTAATGATGTTGTGTATGGTCGCAATTGGCCATTATCAAAGTCAGCAACACTTTTCCCCAAGCATGTTCACCGAAACGATTATAAAGGTATTGGTTTCCTTAACGCTTGGATCGATATCCTTAATGATCATATTTTATATGATCCCTGACGTGCATATGGGAAGAGGTTTTCATTCAATAGCTTTGGTGCTGTCTTTTTTAGGGGTGATTTGTGTAAGGGCCTTCTTTTTTCAATTGATTGGTCAGAACGTGTTAAAAAGAAATGTACTAGTTGTGGGGGCCGGTTCTAGAGCAAAAAAATTAATAGATGAAAAGGGCGGTTCACATGATGGTGTAAGCTACAAAATAGCCGGCTATATTGCTGTTCAAAATGAAAATGTAGCCGTTCCTGAAAGTAAAGTCCTTAATATTCCCGCAGAGAATATCGCTAAGTATGCGTTGGATAACGAGGTGGATGAAATTATCCTCGCAATTGAGGATAGGCGTAAGAGCTATCAAAATGATGCGTTAATTCAGTGTAAGCTAGCAGGTATAAAAATTGTAGATCCAGTGTGTTTTTTGGAGCGTGAGCAAGGAAAACTAAATTTAGAGATGCTTCACCCTAGCTGGATGATCTACTCTAATGGCTTTAATCGAAGTGACCTGAAGCAGTTTTCAGCTCGATTGTTTGATGTTGTTTCGAGTTTGATTCTATTGCTGGTGATGACGCCGGTCATGATTGCCACAGCATTTCTTATCTCTCTTGAGTCGGGTTTTAAGCATTCTGTCTTTTATCGTCAATCTAGAGTAGGTTTGGATGATGTGCCTTTCACACTGTTAAAATTTAGAAGTATGAAAATAAATGCTGAGAGTGATGGTAAAGCGGTATGGGCCAAAGAAAATGATGATCGTATTACATTTTTTGGGCGCTTCATCAGAAAAACCCGTATAGATGAACTACCGCAAATTATTAATATTTTTAAAGGAGATATGCGTTTAGTTGGTCCTCGCCCCGAAAGGCCTGAATTTGTAGACGAATTGGCAACCAGTATCCCTTATTATAAAAAACGCCATACGGTGAAGCCTGGCTTAGCTGGTTGGGCTCAGCTCAAGTATCCCTACGGAGCGACAGAAGAAGATGCCTACGAAAAGCTGCAATATGATCTGTATTATGTAAAGAACCACAACATTATAATGGACTTTTTTATACTGCTACAAACAATAGAAATTGTCATAATGGGCAAGGGCGCCCGTTAGTTAAAAATAGATGCTAATTTTTAAACAGACAATTAGTCACCCATATTTTTGGGTGGGCATATTCTTGATAATGTCTATTTTTTCTTACCTTAAGGGTAAGAAAAATAGTATGTTTGTATCAATGTTTTTGAGTGTTTTTTTTGTCACTCTATGTACCCCAATAGTGTCCTTTTGGGGGCTTGAATCTCTTAGGTACCTTAATCCGATATCCGATGCACAGTGTTCAAATGGTAGGGCTAAGAATGCAATATTACTTCCAGGTGGTACTCATATTAGTGGTGGTGAAGTTCTACTTAATAGTTGGTCTATGCAGCGTGCGGACTTAATATCTAGTTTAAGCAGCAGGCATCAGTTAATAGGTGTCACTATTCCAGGCGGTTACTTGGGAGAGGGTGATCTATTGAGGGAATATTTAAAGCAGAAGCTAGATATTGATATCCAAGTAGGGGTTGGATCTAGTAACACGGCTGGTAATTTTGAAGAGGTGGGTGACTCCTTAGAAGAGGGGCAGTATTACTGGTTGGTCACATCTTATTGGCATTATCTTAGGTCATCTCTGGTGGCATCTAAATTGGGTATCAAAGTATGTCCGGTGCTGACTCAAAGTTTACAACCAAGTGGTTGGCTTTATCATAGGGATGCACATTGGAACGGGAAGGCATTCGTGCATGAATATATAGCTATAGTTTATTACTGGCTATTAGGAAAAGTTTAGTAAAACTAACATCAACTTTGCGCACCAAAATTTTTTACATATAGGTTCAATAGATGAGATATATTTTATTTCTGGTTTTAATATGCCAGTTAGTGGCATGTACTTCCAATACGCTGGTTGATCCAAAAACTAGCAATAAAGCATTGACTTATGCTTCGGTTAATACTTATCACGTAGGTGTGGATGATGTGTTAATGGTTAATGTTTGGAAGAATCCAGATTTGTCCGTAACGGTTCCGGTGAGGCCTGACGGTCGAATTTCCATTCCTTTGGTTGGTGATGTTGTTGCGGGAGGAAAAGAGCCCATGATCGTAGCAGCTGAAATAAAGGTGGCATTAGAAAAATTCATTCGTGAGCCGCAGGTAACGGTGATGCTTACTCAGCTTAGAAGTCATGAATTCATATCCAGGGTGAGGGTGACCGGCGCTGTGAATTCACCATCTTCGCTACCCTATAGGCAAGGGATGACGGTTTTAGATGCTTTTTTGCAGGCGGGTGGGGCCAATGAGTTTGCTTCTACTAATGCAGCCAGTTTGTACCGCAGTGAAAACGATGCGATCACTCAGTACGATATTTACCTCTCAGACATCGTTCATTCTGGGCGGTTAGACACAAACTATGTCTTATTGCCCGGAGATATTATTACGGTCCCTGAGCGGTTATTCTAAGGTATCCACATGATTACTAACCCTTTAGATCTTGTTGTTATTACTTTTAAAGATACCTGGAAAAGAAAAGAGCTGGGTATATTGATGTTTATAAGCCTTTCTATATTTGTATTATTTGTTAGCTGGAACTGGCCAAAAATGTATGTTTCATCCTCGATCATAGAGGTGGATGAGCAGAATATTTTAACCCCATTGCTTGAAGGCAGTGCCATAGCCACTTCGATAAAAAATCACGCCCGTAATGCAGAACAAATTGTATTCAATAAATATGCTATGAATTACATTTTTGATATTTTGCAAGAAGATGTCGAAACGTTGTCTGATAAGCAAAAAGAAGATTACTGGGAGGATATTCGAGATAACACAAGCGTGGAAAATACTGGTTCAAATCTTATTCGAATATCTTATAAATCAGTGGACCCGGTGCGGGCACAGCTGTTAGCTGAAAATCTCACTAATCTATTCATATCTGAAAGTGTTAACGAGAAGAAAAGAGAAAGTGAAAATGCTTATAGCTTTATCGCAAGGCAAGCCGGTGACTATCACGAAAAACTGCTGAATTCTGAGAATGCTCTAAAAGAGTTTAGGTCAAATAACCTAGGGGCTGATCCAGCCAGTTCAGCAGTGGTTAACGATCGTATATTGGAGTTACAACGGTCTATTGAACAAAGTGGATTAGCCATTAACGAGGCCCAAATTCGCATGGAGAATATCGATGCGCAATTGTCTGGGGAAGCTGAGGTTTCTGCTCATTTATCCAGAGAGGGGCAGATCCAAGAGAGAATATCTGTATTGCAAACCAAGTTGGACATGTTAAGGATGACTTATTTGGACACTTACCCTGACATTATAATTATAAAAGACCAGGTCGAGTCATTAAAAACCACTATGAGCAATATAGGGAAAGATGAAACTTACAAAATAAGCCAAAATCAAGGGGGGCAGTTAAACCCATTATTTCAAGAGCTTAGGGCAAGAAGGTCGCAGTTTAAAACAGAGCTTGCGGCACTCAAAACCCGAGTTAAAGAAACTCGGCAATTACTTGGAGATGAGAAGTCCCGAGCGCGCCAAATAAATAATGCTGTGGCTGTATATGCACAGCTGACTCGGGATTATGATGGCAATCAGGCGTTGTACAGAAAACTACTTAAGCAGAGAGAGTCTGCGAGAGTTTCAATGAATATTGATATTGCTAATCAAGGTATGACGTTGCAAATAAAGGAACAAGCAATCGTGCCGGTTAGACCGGTAGGGCTGCAATTTATACATTTCGCCATTTTGGGTTTGGTAGGATCTCTTCTCACGCCGTTTGGTTTGTCTTTTTTAATGGCCAGTATCGACGGTAGGTATAAGTCGGAACAAGCTCTAAAAACAATGAATGGGTTGCCGGTTTTAGGAGGGGTCAGTGCATACCGTAATAAGTCTATGAATATTGTAGACGTTTCCTGGTTGGCTTTTATTGCCCTTATCTTTGTGGTCGTTGTGGCGATGTATGGCTACGTTGGGTGGCTTAAAGTATTGGGTCAGGCTTAATGATGAATAAACTAGAACAAGCTATTAGGAAAACAACGGGTGACGGAAGTCTGTATTCTTACGATGGAGAAAGAACCTCATTTATCGAGGAAATTGAGAAAATGAAGGTTAGTCATTTGATGACTAAAGAAGAACTTAATAAACATAAAATCATCTACCCTGAATTAAAAAACAGTGCCCTGGTTAATTCATTTCGAGAGTTTAGAACATCGTTAACTGCAATAAGTAGCAGAAATGTTGTGATGGTGACGTCAATTGGAGATAGATCTGGAGTCAGTTTCTTTGCGAGAAACTTAGCAGCATCTATTGCATTTGATATGGCTAAAACTGCCATGATTGTGGATTGCAATGGAAGGAAGGGTTGTGTTCATGAAGTATTTAGCATCGGTTATAAACCGGGTATAAGTGATTTTATATCTACAAAGGATATTCAAGTTGAGGATGTTATTCATGAAAGCGGTGTTAAGCGTCTAAGAGTGCTGCCCTTTGGGCAATCGGGTAACGATGGCGATGAGATATTTAGTCATCCAAGATTCCATAGTTTAATGACTCAAATTAAGCACCAGTACAGTGATCGTCACATCATTATAGATGCACCGCCGATTCTAAAGTCTGCGGATGCTCGCATATTAATGGACGTATGTGATCAAGTGGTGCTGGTTGTGCCATATGGACGAGATTCCAGTCAAGATATACAGGCAGCTGCTAGAGTAATTGGAAATCAAAAATTCTCCGGCGCTATCTTTAACGAGTTCCTAAATTAGTGAAGAAGTGTGTATGGATACTGCTCTTGCTGTCAGGGGTTTGTGAGTCCTATATGTTAGGCGAAGGGGCACTAGAGCTTAGTGCTAGTGCTGAAAAGGAAAAACATAATCTGGGGCTTGCGGGATCCTATGACTTAAATTCTTCAACCCCGAGATTGGACATGCAATTTAATAGTCAATTTCAGTTTGGAACTAACCTTGGAAGATCGGAAGAGGAATTAAATGAGCATGCCTATCTTTATGAGCAATCCTACGTCGAGACGAGTGGGAAATTAGATTACATTTTTTCAGCGGCAAGCATTAAGTGGCACAATGGATACACTTCGAAAACTGATTTTGTAGAAAGTGAAGAGCTAAACTCAACTCGAAGCTCAAATTTCAGTGAGGTTGATAATACTTGGTCGGTCAACACAGGTCCGAGTCTAATTATTAATCGAAATAACAGCTTTTTAATTGAGGCTAGCGTTAATTTGGCCTATATGGACTCTATTGATGAGATTACATCTGAATTTAATTCTAGAGTTAGTTTTTTAAAATCGATTACCCCGATCTCTCAGTTAGGTATAAATAGCAGTAGGGTGTGTTCTGAATATGAAGTAGCAAGTGAGAATAATACCTGTCGTAAGCAATATAATATTTTTTTTTCCACCAATAAGAGGAGCTTTGATTTCAAGATGGAAGCTGGATTGTCTGATGACGGTAAAACATTAACGGACATTTATTCTGGCACGATAGATTACGAAATGAATAGATCTTCAGGAATTTCCTTATTGTCAACAAGGTCCGTAAGTACAATCTTAAATAGTGACGACCTAATATTTAAAGTGGATGACGATACTTTGAGTTCATTGGTATCGACAAAATCCATTGAGTATTCATATAAACTAGGTGGACGAGGCTTGTCTATTAGATTTATAGAACAAAGCCTAATATATGGCTCAAACAGTACTGATAGTGAATTAATTTATTTTGACATTAATCAAAAGGTATATCCAAACCTGTGTTTAAATTGTTTGATGTCACTAAATTATGATTATTCTAACTTTAATGATGAGCGTTATAAGCACATAAGTACTATTGCATTGACTAAAATAAATTCACGAAGCTTGTCAACTTCCATTAACTTCAGCAAGACAAGGATTAAGTCGGAATTGGATGTATGGAGCATAGGTGTGTTGGTTAAATATAATGGTCGAAAGACTAGGCTAGGGGGAAAGTAGGGATATGTATTTAGATTTTTATGGGTTTAACAAGAACCCATTTCAAATGACCCCTGATAATGATTTTTTATATATGAGTCAGCAGCATGCTAGGGCACTTGTGTACATGGACTACGCCACTTGGAGGCCTGGTGGGTTTGTGGTGATTACCGGTGAAATTGGATCAGGTAAAACTACCTTGGTAAAATGGCTATTAAAAAATATATCAGGAAAGGTTAATTGCTTTCACTTCGCTTTTGCAAATCTGTCAGGTAATGATCTGTTTCATTATCTGTTAAGGCAGGTGGATATTATTTCTAAGAAAGAGGATAAAATATCTCTTATTTACACCTTTCAAGAATACCTTATAAAAAGTGCCAAAAAGGGTATGCCTCATGTCTTAATTATTGATGAGGCTCAAAATTTAACAAAAGATC
>Ga0105352_1001377_pt1 | contig 12846 bp, 8 predicted proteins | sample EN8Hudsemesocosm_FD_83507 | JGI IMG/M metagenome (GOLD analysis project Ga0105352, IMG submission 83507) | Methane-oxidizing microbial communities from mesocosms in the Hudson Canyon - EN8B Hudson Canyon | ecosystem: Environmental > Aquatic > Marine > Cold seeps | place: Hudson Canyon | collected...
CCTAGGTATGTACGCTAGATATTTCTCTAAGTATTTTGTTCCGCAAGGAAGAACCATGTTTCCAATACAGAATCTGGATTCAACGAAACACTATCTATACCTTGATCCATTAACCACTTAGCAAAGTCAGGATGATCCGATGGGCCCTGACCACAAATCCCAACGTATTTCCCGGCTTTTTTACACGCTTGAATGGCATTTTGAAGCAAAGCTTTAACAGCAGGATTTCTTTCATCAAATAGGTGTGAAATTATGCCCGAATCTCGATCTAAGCCGAGAGTAAGCTGCGTAAGATCATTAGAACCAATAGAAAAACCATCAAAATACTGTAAAAACTCTTCAGCTAGTATTGCGTTAGATGGTAATTCGCACATCATAATAATCCGTAACCCGTTCTCCCCCCGCGTCAAACCATTTTCAGCCAGCAAGCGAATTACTTGCTCAGCTTCACCCGGAGTCCGTACGAAGGGCACCATAAGCTCGACGTTAGTGAACCCCATTTCTTCACGAACAAACTTCATAGCACGACATTCAAGCTCAAAACAATCACGGAAAGACTCAGAGATATACCGGGAAGCCCCTCGAAAGCCCAGCATTGGGTTTTCTTCTTCCGGTTCGTATAGGCTGCCACCGATTAAATTGGCATATTCATTTGATTTAAAGTCAGATAAACGAACGATCACTTTCTTATCAGCAAATGAAGCTGCTAGCGTAGATACACCTTCTACTAACTTACTCACATAAAATTCAACGGGGTCTGTATAACCAGACATTCTCTTACATACGCTGTCTTTTACATCCTGTGGTAAGTTTTGATAGTTAAGGAGCGCTTTGGGGTGTACACCGATCATTCTGTTAATGATGAACTCTAAACGAGCGAGGCCAACCCCGTCGTTCGGCAACGCCTGGAAATCAAAAGCCCTATCAGGATTACCCACATTCATCATAATTTTGAAGGGTAGTTCTGGCATGGTGTCAATGCTGTTGGTTTTTATGTCGAAATCTAAACGACCATCGTAAATCAAGCCAGTGTCACCTTCAGCACAGGAAACAGTAACGTTTTGCTCAGGTTTCAGTATATCGGTAGCGTCCCCACAACCAACAACAGCAGGTACGCCCAGTTCTCGTGCAATAATAGCGGCGTGGCAGGTACGACCACCTCGGTTTGTGACAATAGCAGAAGCTCGCTTCATGATAGGTTCCCAGTCGGGATCCGTCATATCAGTAACAAGTACATCACCCTCTTTAACTTGATCCATCTGAGCAATGCTGTTGATGATTTTTACGGGGCCACTTCCAATGCGCTGACCTATACTACGTCCCTCAACTACGACGGTGCCCTTTTCTTTGAGTAAATACCGCTCCATAACGGTGGAACTGGCACGACTCTTAACTGTTTCAGGTCTTGCTTGCACGATGTAGAGCTTTCCATCATCACCGTCTTTCGCCCATTCAATATCCATTGGACGCTGGTAATGTTTCTCAATGATCAATGCTTGTTTTGCTAATGCGAGGATTTCATCGTCCGTCAATGAAAACTGACGACGAGCGTCTTTGTCGACAGATACGGTTTCAACAGACTTTCCAGCAGAGCCGTCAGAGGTGTACACCATCTTTAAAGCTTTACTGCCCAGATTGCGGCGAAGAATAGCTGGCTTATTGGATTCGAGCGTGGGTTTATGCACGTAAAACTCATCAGGATTAACAGCCCCTTGTACCACTGTTTCTCCAAGACCAAAGGCCGATGTAATAAAGACTACGTCCTGAAAGCCTGACTCTGTATCCATGCTGAACATAACGCCGCTAGATGCGGTTTCACTGCGAACCATTCGCTGGATGCCTGCAGATAAGGCAACTTCTTCATGTTTGAAGCCTTGATGAACACGATAGGAGATGGCTCGGTCATTAAAAAGTGATGCGAACACTTGCTTAACCGCATTAAATATAGAATCTATCCCCTTGATATTTAAGAAGGTCTCTTGCTGCCCAGCAAAAGATGCATCGGGTAGATCCTCTGCTGTAGCGGAGGATCTAACGGCTACCGAGAGGTTTTCATTACTATCCACTAATTGGGAATACGCTTGCCTAATCGCGTCTTCTAGCGGTGACTGGAATGGCGTATCGAGGACCCATTGTCGGATATCTGCCCCAACCTTTGCTAAGGCGCTGACATCATCAACGTTGAGTGCTTTAAGCGTTAAATTTATCTTCTCTCCCAGCCCGCTTTGCGATATGAAGTCACGATATGCCTTGGCCGTGGTTGCAAAGCCATTTGGCACTGATACGCCTGCGTTCGATAGATTACTTATCATTTCCCCTAAAGAGGCGTTTTTACCACCAACACGTTCAACATCGTTCATTCCTAGTTGGTCAAACCAAATAACGTAATCTTCCAAGGTCACTCTCTCCTAACGAATGTAATAACAGGCTATATATCGTATAAAACGGGCTCCCAATCATACTTCAAATCATTGATAATTGGCCACGCCAAAACGAAAGCTACTAGCAATTTATCCACTCGGCTCAAATACACAGGCAAAATCTTATGAAGCGTACCGCGTTTTTTATTTCAGACGGGACAGGTATCACCTCTGAAACCCTTGGCCACAGCCTGCTAGCACAATTCGAAGATGTAGAGTTTACTCAAATCACATTACCCTTTATTGACAGTATTGAAAAAGCCAATGAAGTTGTAGGTCAAATAAACATTTCAGCAAATGAAGATAATTCAAAGCCGATTATCTTCGACACCATCGTCAACCATGATATTCGTAATGTGATAGCACAAAGTAAGGGTTTTTTGGTCGATATTTTTGGTACTTTCATCAAACCATTGGAGCAAGAGCTACAACAACCCTCTTCTTACACGGTAGGGAAATCACATTCTATATCCGAAGACACCGGCTACAAGCATCGTATCGATGCGGTTAATTATGCCCTTGATAATGATGACGGTGCACGTACAAGAAACTATATTGATGCTGACATCATTTTAATTGGCGTATCCCGTTGTGGTAAAACCCCTACCTGCTTATATCTAGCCCTACAGTTTGGTATTCGTGCCGCAAACTACCCCTTAACTGAAGAAGATATTGAAGATTTTTCGTTACCCAAAGTATTAAAAGAACATAAGCGGAAACTCTTCGGTTTAACGATTGATTCAGAGCGTCTTGCTGCCATTCGTACCGAGAGAAAGCCTGACAGCCGCTATGCAACCCACCGACAATGCGAGCAAGAAGTCGAGGCCGTAGAAAGTATTTTTAGGCAGTCCGGTATTCCCTATATCGACACGACTCATTTTTCGGTGGAAGAAATTTCAACCCGCATCCTAGTTGAAGCTGGTTTAGAGCGGCGTTTGCAATAAGCGGATTCGGGTATGCAAAGAACTGTATTTTATTTATCGGGAAGCACAGGTATTACGGCTGAAAAATTAGGTCAAAGCTTACTCGCACAATTTAGCAATCTTGAGCTTGATCACATAACACTCCCTTTTATAGATACCGTAGAGAAAGCTGAAGACACCGTTTCCATGATTAATATAGTGGGACAGAAAGATACAGCTCGCCCTATTATTTTTGACACCTTGATTGACCAAGAAATTAAAGACACATTAAAAACAGCAGACGCATTTTTTATCGATGTTTTTGGCACCTATTTAAAGCCGCTTGAGAGAGAGCTTGCTTCAAACTCACTACAACAGCCAGGCATGTCACATAAAATCAGCGAAGAAGACAAGTATCACGATAGAATTGAGGCGATGAATTTTGCGCTAACTAATGATGATGGGGCTCGCACCCAACAATATGATAATGCGGATATTATACTTACGGGTGTATCCAGGTGTGGAAAAACACCCATTTGCCTATATCTTGCACTTCAATTTGGTATACGTGCCGCCAATTACCCGCTTACCGTGGATGATATAGACACCGGCAACTTACCGCGCATTTTAATTAAACATCGACACAAACTGTTCGGATTAACGACTGATCCAGAGCGCTTGTCTAAGGTAAGAAATGAACGCCAACCGAATAGTCGCTATGCCGCTTTACGACAGTGCCGGTTTGAAGTGAATGAAGTGGAGCAACTTATGGACCGTCACCGAATTCCCTACCTTAATACATCAAATCACTCTATAGAAGAAATCTCATCAAAAGTTGTAACGACCTCAGGACTGAAAAAACGCTGCTAGTTAAGCTGGTTTAAATGGCATGGCACAAGAGTGTGATTTGATTAAAAGATACGGCCTCTATAAACTTGCCTACTAACAAGAATGATAATAGGGACTGTCTCATGAAATCGCTGCTAATTCCTTTGCTGCTTACTTCCATGTCTTTCACTGGTGCAGCGTATGCTGATAGTGAAAACAAAGTTAAAGCATTATCTCCATATCATTCTCAAGTCATTGATAGCCTTGAAAAAATATACGCTGATGGCGACATAGTAGAATCAGCAACAGCGATCGAGGCTGCAACAGCAGCCAATCCCTCGATTGCGCCAATCATAAAAAAATCAGCATTAAAAGCAGGCTTAGCTAAACAGTTGGTTGAACCTGCGATAGCGGGTGGGAAGGCCGATTCACAGGCCATTTCTGTTGCCATGCAACGAGCTGTTTCTGCAGACCCACAACTTGCTGAAAAGCTACACCAGTTTGCGATTAATATGGGGGCAGATCCAGCGTTGGTTGAGGTCGCCATTACTAACGGTCTACAGGATGCCGCCGCCACTGCTGCAGGAAACAATCAACAAGTCGTTGAGAAAAAGTAAATTATTATGACCGAGCTAATCCCTACAGGGGTTACTCCCCTACATTCCCATGGGTAATTAATACACCATTGCTGACCGCATCGATTTTCATACCTGTAACGCTTATAGGTTCTAATTCATGAAAATTCATGTTCGTATCAACAAAGTTGCCGACCTTAATATCTTTTAGAACAATGTAGCCGGGTGCAGAGTTAGCTGCTTGAGGTAGAGAAGCTCCAGGTGCTGGTGCATTTACGGTAGGATTATTGCTTGGTACGCCTGCTCCTGCACCATCCCCATCTACAAACACAATTTCATCAATTGTGATGGAGTAAGAACGATCTATAGTTATACCCTCTTGACCGGTAATTTCCTTCATCTCCTCTTCCTCTAGTTTTTCAAGGGCAAGACTGCTACTAACAGTAAAAGATAAGGCCAAGACCAATACAGGTGATAATTTCACAAACAATTCCCTCTAAGCTTGTTATTCGCTACTTTATATAGTCGCATAGCGATAAGGGCACCACTACCCAACTTTTGATTAGTTCTATGGCACTGAAAAATACGGGGTATTATAGCCCCAATCACGAGGATAGGCTTTGATGGAGTTGCTTAAGATGTTTCTCATATTGCTTCCAAGAACGAACCGCTGATTTATACAGCGGCTTTCTAACCTGTAATGCACTAGCAGTTTCAACTGGCCGATCTGACTGATAGAACTTAAGGCAGTTATCTTCAAAGAGTAATCCGCAGTGTTCTAATAGCGTCTCAATTTGAGCTTTAGGCTCTTTGACTAAGTCTTCATATCTAAGATTAAATATCTTGCCAGGTAGCACCTGATTCCAGTGTCCCATTATTCTTTCATAGTTTTTATAGTGTTGTGCTAGTTCGGCCAAGTCATAAGCATAGGGGTGCTCCTCTTGAAAGAAATGTTTGTAAATTGAAAAGCATGTATCCATTGGTTCGCGTCTAATATGTATGATTTTGGCATTCGGTATAGCCGTAGCAATCAAACCGATATAGAGAAAATTATGCGGGAGCTTGTCAGTAATATGCTTAGCATTACCACCTCGCTTCCTTAACTCGTTGATATAGGTTTCACCAATATCTTTTAGCGTATCTCCATCAGCCTTTAAAAAAGTGCTGGGGAATGAACCAGCCATTTTTTTACTGGTATCCAAGATAAGTTGCTGAAGACAAGTAAGCTCTCCTGCACCGTATACATGAGAATGGCTTGATAAAATTTGCTCAACCAAACTACTTCCCGATCTAGGCATACCTACAATAAATATCGGTGTATCATTTGATATACCTTGGTCGACTTGATTATTTAGCCATTGGTGATTGAATGTCTTTTCTATATTAGCGAAGTGCTTTGTTTCATCTTCAACATCAAACTTGTAGGACTGTCGATGAAGAGAATTACCTATTGCATAGTATCGAAATGACTTGTCAGGTTGCTTTAAGTCTTCAAAAACCTTCCCAAGCCCAAAAGCCAGATGCTTAGCTTCAGCTGGCGGCAATTTTTTAGACTCAAACAATGCTTCCATTTGATTAAGATAGTGATCCATTTCAGCGTATTTCTTAGCACTCGCTAAATGGCGATACGCGACAGCAAAATTGGGGTTTATATCGATAGCAATTTGCAGGTGTTTTACTAGATCATCGGTTCTACCTAAATCTTGAAATATCAAAGCTAAGCTATTATGTGCTGTAGCGTATTTGTCATTAAGCTCAACAGCCTTAGTTAAGCTCACTAGCGCTGACTCTAACTCACCTTCTTTTTTGAGTGACAAGCCAAGATTGTGATAAGCCTCGGCATAGCATTCATCAAGGTCAATCGCCTTTCTGAAGCAATCTATAGCCTCTAAGTTGAGCCCTATTTTCGACAAAGCTAAACCTAGATTGCTATAGGCTTCTTTGAAATCAGGTTTAACAGCAATCGACTTTCTAATCAGAGGGATACCAAGTTGATAACGTTGAGCTTGGAGGTACAGCACACCCAGCAGATGGTTTGCATTTACGTGAAAAGGATCAATTGATAACACTTTTTGATACAAGGCTTCTGCTTGTTTGATCTTCCCTGCTTGCTGAAGCTTATAAGCTGTTTGCATGGACTGAATTATTACAGACGCAATTGTTTGATCTTTGAGCTTATTCTGGTTTAACGGATTTTCTTCAGAATTCTTATTCACAGTCATACAGTGGTCACCTTAACTTCAAATATACAGTTCATGTCTTTCTTATAGAGCACGGGAATCTAACAGCGACTGAGGCAGGAGAAATCAATAAAACCGACCTATAGTAATGATATGAGCTAAAGAAACCCGGACACATATCGTCTAATTTATATCATGGTAATCGCGAGTCATGAAGAAACTCAAGGAAATACGACTCATACGGAATATTAGAACGATAATCAGTATTTTCATCATTGCTCTTTTTTCACTACACAGCCTGGATCATATAGATATTCCCACACTAAATCGTATAAACGGCGTTTTCTACGATTTGAGATTGGAAGCACTTATGCCAGAGCAAGTAGACCCTAGGATTGTAATTCTGGACATCGATGAGAAGAGCCTAGCCAATGAAGGTAGATGGCCCTGGCATAGGGATAAACTCGCATACCTAACGGATTTACTTTTCGATTACTACCAAATAAAAACACTGGCCTTTGATATTGTATTTTCAGAACCAGATATAGATCCAGGTCTAAAAATGTTTACTCAGCTGTCAGAAGATGAGCTGGCTTCAAACAAAGAATTTCAAACTGTATATGAAGATATCAATTCGCGCTATGCCTATGATGATATCTTTGCTACAAGTTTACTGAACAGATCCATAAACCTTGCATTCTTTACCCATAACAATCTTAAAGACAAAAATATTGGGGTACTACCATCTAAAATAAATATTCCGAAGCCGTTAGCAGCAAACACCCTAAGCTACCTTCATAAAGCACCCACTTACGTCAGCAATATCGAGAAAATAACTAACAGCGCCTCTCATGGTGGATTCTTTAATAATCCAATGGTTGATGAGGATGGTGTCTATAGAGGAACGCCACTTCTACTAACCCATGAAGGAGCCGTTTATCCCTCACTGGCATTAGCCGTTGTACAGTCAATTCATGAAATGGCGCCAATACAATTCGAGACAACATCAAACACCAATAAGTCGGATAATTTAGGGATACTTAACGCCATCACTATTGCAGGAATAAGAATCCCCGTCAGCCCTTCAAGTAGAATTCTTATTCCTTACCTAGGAAAGCAAGGTAGTTTTAATTACCTTTCCGCTACCGATGTGCTATCGGGAAGCGTTAATCCAGAAGAACTACAAGATAAAATAGTACTACTTGGAACCACAGCAGCAGGCCTATATGACCAAAGAACCACACCGGTTCAAGCAATATTCCCTGGTGTGGAAATACAAGCAAACATTATACGAGGTATTATTGACAGTGATACCAAATACCGACCACAAATAGTTCCAGTTATAGAACTTCTATTTGTGTGTATCTTAGGCTTATTCACCATAATGTTATTTCCAAGACTGGTTGCTACAGAAATGCTGCTCTGCATTATTGCTATGCTTGTTTGCGCTTTGTCGTTTAACTTTGTGCTATGGTTCTATTTTAAAATGGATAGTGCTTTGGCAACACCTATCCTTCTTATCCTTATGTTATTCATTAATCAAATATTGTTTGGCTATTTTTTCGAATCACGCAGAAAAAAACAGCTTGGTAACATCTTTGGACAGTACATCCCTAAAGAAATTGTAAAAGACATGAGCCTAGAGCCTGAAAGTTATTCACTTAAAGGTGAGCGCAAAGAGATGACAGTGCTGTTTTCCGATGTTAGAAACTTCACAACCATTTCAGAAGGCATGGAATCGGAAGAGCTGGTTCATCTTATTAACGAAATACTAACTCCGGTTACATCAGTGATACATAGAAACAAAGGTACCATTGATAAATACATTGGTGACGCAGTTATGGCATTTTGGGGTGCGCCGATTTTTTACGAGCAACACAGTGAACTTGCAGTAAAAAGCGCTCTTGAGATGATCACAACGGTTAACGAGCTAAGGGATTCCTTCAAACATAAACAGTGGCCCGAGATCAAAGTTGGGATCGGTATAAATACAGGGCCCATGACGGTTGGTAATATGGGTTCTGAATTTAGATTGGCCTATACTGTCATGGGTGATGCTGTAAATCTAGGTTCTCGACTGGAAGGCCTTACCAAACAGTATGGCGTAGATATAATCGTCAGCCAATTCACCAAAGAGGCGGCACCTGATTACCTCTATAGAGAACTAGACCTAGTACGAGTAAAAGGAAAACAAGAACCCATAGCTATTTTCGAACCTGTATGCTTAGCAAAAGATGCTGATAACAACATACATATTGAATTAAATTTATTGAACAAAGCACTAACGTCGTACAGAACACAGGCATGGGAATTGGCAAAAGGTTTGTTTAATCAGCTAGCCGATACGTATCCAAATACAATACTATATTCTATCTACCTGACAAGAATAGAAGAGTTCAAAAATAACAAACCTGACCCAAATTGGGATGGCGTCTATACCTTCACTAACAAATAATGAGCTCATCTAATTCTATTCTACAATACATTCATATAATTGAGCTTCGTTGGCAATCTCGACGCTTTCAGCCAGCAATGAGAATGTGCCAAACTCAGCCAATTTACCATCAAATCTAAGCGGTCTTGGATAGGGGTCTCTAGCAAGGTAATTTAATTGCTCATTCAAATAAATAAGCGCACCGTCCTTATCAATATATACTGAGTCTGATTTGACCAGTAAAAACTCACCTCCTAGTGTAAACAACTTAATTTCTCCATTGTGCACAGATATATAAGTGCCTTGAGGAAGATCTCGTAGAACGCTTAGAGATGGTGAATTAAATTGCTCTTCATCCACCATGTCTGGACGTGGCGCATCAAACAACTGATGATTTACATCCATTTTGGGATGTAAATCATCACCAAGATCTTTGCTGTCACCTTTATTAACAGACTGCTTACTAACAGATGGGGTTTGACCCGGTTTATCAAGAGGCTTACCTTGGAAAACATCAGGCCAACTTTTAAGTTTATGGGGTACAGACTCCATACTAGAGATGTAGTTACTATCGTCCAATCCAAGATCAAAAGTACCTGCATTATTTTTCTGTTGAATGCTTCCTTCCCAAACATAACTATATAACCCTGGCTCCTCCCCTTGCTCAATCAGGTCGGATCGGACAGGCACTTCATTTACACAGTCCTCTCTGCAAAACACATCAAAACCTGTACCTCGAATCCCAAGAGTTGCCACGGGTGTTTTCATTTCAAAGTCTTTTGTATTTTCCTTTCCGATTAATCCCGTTAAAACACGAATACCGCCTTTTACCAAATTGTAGGAACTTTTATCATCCAGTTGCGGCTTATTAAATTGATACTGATCAATCGAAAAAATAGTATTTGGAATTAAGGTAAACTTACTACCATCGGAAAAACTTAACACCGCATGACTGTTAGCATCACTCTTAAGTTTGTCATAGTTATAAATAGGGGCATCATTCTTCAACTTTCTATAATGACTACCATCAGAAGAAGCCGCTGTTACCTGACCTTTTATCTCAACAATCTGCGCCACAGGAACTTTATTAGCTAAAGCCAGCAGCTTGTCACGCTCTGCTTGGCAGTCTTCAGTACACTTCCTAATGGAGAACTCACTGTTGTTATCCCTTGGTTGTATTAATGCGTCCCCTGTATCGACTTGATAACCATCTATCATCAAGTGCTCACTTATACTGCCACCAACCCGAGCACCACCAGCATGCAATACTAGCTGCGCTCGCTGCTCCATACCTGTAGTTTTATACTCCTCTATACTGATATTACTATTTGGCCGAATGGTCAGCTTTGTCGTATCCTCAAAATTCAGAACTGCAAAACTTCGATCACCTGTTTGGACATTGTCTTTTGAATAAACATCAGAATCTTTACCCAACAAGCGTGACTGTTGCTCCACTAATTGCGCTGCAACTGTTCCTCTTACAAAATTAACGTTAGCCACAGTATCGGTCTTAGCCAATGAATAATTGGCTAAATTTACCAAGCAAATAGTCAAAGTCATTATAATATATTTTGGAATAAACCTAATATCAGCGCATAATATTTTCATCTGCAGACACCTATTACGGGTGATGTTTCTGTACCAAATAACAACTCATATTCATTTAGCTCTTCTTCGTATTCCTCTTCCCCTGCTGCAGTAGCAGGCAAAAGATTCAATGCCGCTATTTCGTTACCGGCCCCCTGTCTAAAATTCAGTATAACCTTGTCCAAACCAGTTTTCTGATTGAGAGTCACAATTTCATTACTTTGAATTTCGGGTATTAACAAAACAGGGGAATTACCGGAACCTGGCGTAACACTACTAGGACCAGAACCAGAACCAGGAATAGCAGTAGTTATTGCAATGAGACCTCCACCAACAATTGACAAGCTATAACCATACCCGGATGTAAATATTTGGTTAGAAAATGTCCCACTTAAACCGGATCCAACAATGAATTCAAAACTATCGCCAACTGCCTGACCTCCGTAAGGAATGGTATTAATATTTAAGGTTCCATCCAAGGTAGCTGAGCCAAATACACCTAAAAGATCATAACTCCCGCCTTGACTTAGACCTGTAATATCGAGAAATAAAGTTCCAGAAGGCCCGAAAACAATGTCTCCATCAATAACAAGAATTCCAGGGGAGGATCCAGGCCTGAAAGCCCCGTTATTAACCAAGGAATTCACAAAGTAGCTTCCACTGCCTTGTAAGGTGCCATTATTTGTGAGATCACCAGGAATTAAGCCGTTAAACAATAAAAACTCGGCGCCACTAGCTACGTCAATGGTACCGCTATTAGTCCAGCTATCTGAATCAACCTGTAAGATACCTACATCGATATCCAATAAACCCGTTGCGGTATTTACAAATTCTGAATCCAATAAGGCGATACCCGCGCCTGAGGATTTACGTAGAATACCGGCGTTAGTTACAGTGGCATTAATCGTCAGGTCCCCATCAATATTAAAGACTCCTGACGTCGAAATATCCAAACCACTTACTGCATTGATGATTCCACCTGACCAGTTAAAAACACCACTAACATCAAATGCCTCGGCCTCTAATTGCCCGCCGACAAAATCTAGAGTAGCGCCATTTTGAATCGTTATACTATCCGCTCCAGCTTCACCCTCAAAGGATCCAGCGATCAGTGCTGATTCACCAGATAAAATTGTAAAGCTGTCGTTGCCATCACCTCCAAGTAACGTTTCAGTAAAAGTTGAACTTATTTGAAAACTATCACTACTAGAACCGCCTTGAATATTTTCAAAGCCAGTAAAGAAGTAAGTGGCATTTAACACCCCGCCATTAATAGAATCTAAACTCCATGTATCGCCTGAATTAGTTCCAGTAAAAACATCCGTTACACCTGCGCCTCCCACAAACACATCAAGATTAGTAAACGAGCCGCCTATTCCCGTAGCAACATTTGTCTCAAAATCAACACTGATTAAATCGGTGGAACCTGCATAGGAAAGAACATCAAGCCCCCCTCCACCATCAATACTGCCATTGATGCTACTAGCAGTGGTAAATAAATAATTATCAACATCAGTTCCGCCTGAAAATGAGTCAACTACTGAAAAAATAATTGGATCATTTGTGGCCATTTCATAAACACCGGAATCTAATCCTGAGAAAGTGACCGTTGCTGCTTCCGTTGTTGTATTTGAAATAGTGGTTCCATTATCAGAACCAATCACTTCATCAGCGAACGCTAGTGTCTGACCATTAGGACCTATGGTGTTATTCGTTACGTCAGTTTCTATAATAACGGGACCTGATAAAGCGCCTAAATCTAGTACATCATTACCAGCAGTTGCAGAGGTAAAACCATAGGCACCATCTTCTAATAATGAGCCATCGGAGAATACAAAGGTATCATCCCCACTACCACCAATGAGTGAACTCATATTACTGAAGGTTGGATCAACAGAAAAAGTGGTGCTTATTAATGAG
>Ga0105352_1001388_pt1 | contig 12766 bp, 8 predicted proteins | sample EN8Hudsemesocosm_FD_83507 | JGI IMG/M metagenome (GOLD analysis project Ga0105352, IMG submission 83507) | Methane-oxidizing microbial communities from mesocosms in the Hudson Canyon - EN8B Hudson Canyon | ecosystem: Environmental > Aquatic > Marine > Cold seeps | place: Hudson Canyon | collected...
AGCAGATAGCTTTACTGCACGTTCAACTACGGTTTCTTTTAAATTTTTACCAGTAACTTTGAAATGTAAGTGTATAGCGCTAAAAACACTCGGTACTGCATCAACTCTTTCGGCTGTTAATTCAACCACACAGTCGATCACCTCATGACGGCCTTTTTGTAAAATATCCATCACATCATAAGAGGAACAGCCGCCAACACCTAGTAACAGCATTTCCATTGGGCGTATTCCAATATTTCGACCACCGTGATCGGCAGGACCATCCATGACAACAGTATGTCCACTGCCACTTTCACCTAAAAACGCTCTTCCATCGACCCATTTAACAGTTGCTTGCATTATAATATTCTCACATAGATAAAATAGTTATATAATTTTACAACGAGATTACATATATAATAGTATTTTTATTTAAAATACCGTAATGTAGTTGTGGATTGTTTAGTAAACAGGGTGAGTTGACATGTCTTTGATCAAAAATAATATTAACCAGAGTGCATTAGATTGCTTTCTTCGTCTTTGTCATACTAGAAGCTACCCCGCTAAAGCTGTCATTATCAGACCAGGTGATGTAGGTGATAAATTATTGTTTATTATCGATGGATCAGTCAGTGTCGTTGTTGACGATGAAGGGGGGCATGAATTAGTTTTAGCTTACCTGAATAAAAATGACTTTATTGGTGAAATTGGTATTTTTAAAGGTTCTGAAACAAGAACGGTTACAGTGAAAACGCGTTCAAAATGTCATTTGGCAGAAATTTCATATGACAGACTTAAGCAGGCTTTAAAAACTGAGCTTGCTGAGTATGCCCCTGATATTTTGTATATGCTGGGCGAGCAACTTTCTACTCGTTTATTGATTACCAGCCGTAAATATCGAGATCTGGCCTTTATGGATGTGGAAGGTCGTATTGCCCGTACTTTATTAGATTTATGTAAGGAACCTGATGCAATCACCCACCCAGATGGTATGCAATTGAGTATTACCCGACAGGAAATTGGTCGCATTGTGGGCTGTTCCAGAGAAATGGCGGGGCGTGTATTAAAAGAACTTAATGAAAAAGAATTAATTTCTGCCCATGGAAAAACAATTGTTGTGTTTGGCACGCGTTAACTAAGTTTCTGCATGACAAAAATTTTATTGGTTTTTACGGGTGGAACAATTGGTTCTACAGCGGTTAATGGCACAATCAATACTTCTGAACAGCAAGGCTATAAATTACTTCAATTATTTGAACAAACATACTCCAATACTGAACAGTTATCTTTTAAAACTATTCAACCATTACAGCTATTAAGTGAAAATCTATTCCCATCTATCTGGGAAACACTGATTAAGGCAATTGAAGCAGAAAACATTGCTCAATATGACGGTATTATTGTCACCCATGGAACAGATACCTTAGCTTATACTGCCGCTGCGCTGGGTCTTTATTTTAATAGTATTAAGATCCCTGTGATGTTGGTGTCTAGTGATCATCCGTTAGAGCATCCTCAGGCAAATGGTCTGAGTAATTTTTATTGTGCCATTGAATTTATAAAACAAAGAAAGCAGGCGGGCGTTTTTGTTCCTTATAAAAATCCGGGTTCTGAAACTTTAGTACATATCGCTACACGACTCTCCTCCAGCTTACCGTTAAGTGGTGATTTTATAAGTGTGCAATCGCAGGCTTATTTGCTATTTAAACAGAATACCTTCCAGCAGTTAAAGCCTTTAGATAAGCAACCTTGTACAGGGAGACAACTGCTAGCTTCATTTTCATCCTCTGTTTTACTTATCAGGCCTTATCCAGGTTTAGACTATTCACATTTTCAATTAGATCAAGTGGATGTGGTTATTCATGATCTTTATCATTCAGGTACGGCTTGTTCCAGTAGTGACTGGGGGGAAAACCATTCCCTGGTGAATTTTATTGAGAAGTGTAAACAGAAAAATATTGATCTATATATGGCACCTGCGATAAAGACTGCTGATGCATACGATAGTAGCCAAATACTACAAAAGCATGGTGCGATGATGATCTGGAATATGTCTATAGAATCTGCTTATGTGAAATTATTGTTAGCCTATGGAAACTATAATGATAGCGCGACCATTAATCAGTTTTTAGAAGATAATATTGCTTTTGAGTATATTGAATAAACAGCTAATTAATCATCTGAATAGTTATTGAAAACTTCTTCAGCGGGCACAGGTCGACAAAAATAATATCCCTGAAATTGTTCGCAGCCCTTTTCCTGCAAAAATTGTAATTGTTCCTGTGTTTCCACGCCTTCGGCGATGACTTCCAATTCTAGTTTATGTGCTAAAGCAATAATTGCTTCAACGATAACTTCATCAGAGGTATCAATACTAATATCTCTAATAAAACTTTGATCAATTTTAAGCTGGCTCAGTGGCAATTGTTTTAAATAGGCTAAAGAGGAATAGCCCGTGCCAAAATCATCGATAGAAATTGCAATCCCCATGGCTTGAATTTGTAACATTTTAGCAATGGTGTCGTTGATATCATCAATGACTATTCCTTCAGTCAGTTCTATCATTAAAAATTTTGCTTCAATTTCTGCATTATTAACAGCATTTTGTATTTGTTGCACAAAATCTTTTTGTCTAAATTGTCTGGGACTAATATTAACCGCGACATGGTCTAGTTGCAGCCCTGCTTGTTGCCAGGTTTTAATTTGTCTGCATACTTCCATTAATACCCAGCTGCCGATATCGACAATTAAATGGCTACTTTCGGCAATAGGAATAAATTCTGCGGGTGAAACCATACCTTGATCAGGGTGTATCCATCTTAATAGAGCTTCGGCACTGAGTAATTCACCTTTGGCATTCATCTGCCCCTGATAATAGATAACAAATTGCTCCTGGCTTAATGCAGTTTGTAGCAGACGTTCCAGATTTGCTTTTCTATTATGCTCTTGTTGCATTGTTGCACTAAAAAAGCTGACTAAATTACGTCCTGATTGCTTTGATCGATACATGGCGGTATCGGCTTGTTCAAGAATTTGTTCTGGTTCTTCAACACTATCAGGAAATACTGAAACGCCTAAACTGCTGGAGAATAATTGTTTAGTGTTTGAAAAATGAAACGGCTTGTTTATTTTTTCACGTATTTTTTCTGCTACAACGGCCGCTTGCTCAATCATTTCAGTGACGCTTGAATCGTAGCCGGCAATAAGGACTACAAATTCGTCTCCTCCTAAACGACAGGCAGTATCCTCTTCTCTAATCACACTTTTAATACGCTTGGCTACTTGAATTAATAATTCATCACCTACTTGGTGCCCCAAGCTATCGTTAAGGGTTTTAAAATGATCTAAGTCCATGTAGATCACAGCACCACAATGATTATGTCGTTTAGAACTAATAACGGCTTGTTCCAGCCTTTCTAACAATAGACGCCGATTCGGTAGTGAGGTGAGAGGATCATAAAAAGCCAATTTTTTAATTTCTTCTTCGCTTGCTTTTTTATCACTAATATCTGAAAAAATACCCACATAATGACTTACTGTGGAGCCATCAGTTACTGCGGTAATGGTAATTCTTTCTGCATAACATTCGCCATTTTTACGACGATTCCATATTTCACCTTCCCATTGGCCCTTTTTTTCAAGCTCTTGAAAAACCCTAGGAAAAAATGTCTTATCATGTATACCAGAATTTAATACACTGGCATTACGACCCACAACCTCTTCTGCCTGATAGCCAGATATATCAGTGTAGGCCTGATTGATACGTAATATAGTGCCCTCAGCATCAGTTATTACTACGGCATCATGTGATTGAAAAGTTGTTGCTGCAATGCGCAGTTCCTCTTCTGTTTGCTGGCGCTCTATGGTTATTGCTGTTAAGCCAGCCATTCGATGTATAAAAGCAAGACTTTCTGTGCTAGGTGCTTTAGGCTGTTTATAATAGATTGCAAAGGTACCCAAGACTTTATGTTTTGAAGAAAGTATTGGCTCAGACCAGCAGGCATAAAGACCTGCTTTTTTGGCTAACTCTTTATAGAGTTCCCAATAAGGGTGGCTCATAATATCTTCTACGATCACTCTTTTTGCAGTGAAGGCAGCAGTACCACAGGATCCAACGCCTTGGCCAATTGCTATGCCGTCAATTGTATCGCAATAAAATTTGGGTAAGCTGACGCAGGCCCCATGTAGTAAATGCTGTTCTTTTACATCTAATAACAGGATGGAACAAATTATTTCGGGATTTAACTTCTCTGCACTTTTGACTATGTCGGTTAAAATGGTTTTAAAGTCTTCACCCTTGGCAAGAGATTCTAAAATGGCATTACGTGATAATTGCTCAGCTTCTAATTGCTGCCTTAACTGCATTTCTTGATTTAACTTATTGTTACTGGCACTTAAATCTTGCGTTTTAAGCTGTACTTGTTGTTCTATATGAGCTGTCCTGCCTGTCAGTACTAATAACCCTACACCAATAAAACCAGTCAGCAATAGACCGCCTAGTAAAGTCCACCAGACATGCCAGGATGTTTGGCTGGATAAAAATTGATCAGAAGGTCGAAATGAAATATGCCAGTTATTTCCTGCAGCTTCGATGGATTTAGTTGTTTGTAAAGAAACAAAAGAAATTGGCTTTAGGTTGCGATCAATAAAATTACTGTAAAAAACTTCGTTATTATTCTTTATTTCAATTTGTAATTGGTTATCAACTAAAGTAGATAAGGCCCCCGTTTTTTCATCTTCAATACTAAAAACAACAGCAACAACACCTAATAAATAATGAGATGTTTCATCAATAGCATGTTGGGGCCTATCTTTTTTATACAATGGCGCATAAATAATAGACGTTGTTCGATAGTGTTGATCAGTATCTTGAATTAAGTGAATAAGTCCTGTTGATAATGCTTTCCCAGAAATAGCCACTTTATGCAGTGTTTTTAAAGCGATTTTATTTTGGCTAATATCATAAGCTAAAGCGGATTCATTACCTTTATATGGCTCTACATATTGAATCGGGAAACGGACTTTATTAGTTTTAGATATTGGTAACGCAGGATTATCTATAACGCGAGGAATCCATTCAATAGCGACAATATCAGGATGGTGACGTAAGCTGGCACGTGTCAGCAGAGAAAACTCATCCTTTGTCACTTCTACGCTGGCATTAAAAACATCTCTAATATTTTCAGCGATTTTTTTATGTTCATTAATTTCTTCTTGTACTATATTCTGTACGCGCTCTACTCTATGCTCAAATAAAGTAGCAATACGTTTTGATTCTTGTTGTGTGGTGTAAAAAAACACAAAAACTAATAACACCAACAATAGACATAACGGTGTTGCGACAGTCACTCTTCTGGGGCGCCAAATAGATTGAGGCTTAGCAAGAAAGGCCAAAATAATCGGGGTAAAAACTAATACGCCAATAACATCACCTACCCACCAGGTTAACCAGGCTAAAAGGCAATCATCCGCGGTTAGAATATTTTGTAGGTAAAATGTGCCGATACAAATAGTCGGTGAAACAACGCAGCTAACAATTGCTCCATAAAAAAAGAACAGTGAGATTTTAGGGAAATCAATTAAGGCATCATGACGCCCAACAAAGCGTTGGATTAATAACAGTCCTAAAACAGCCTGAGCTGTAGAGGCTAAGGCTTTAATTAAGGTTAGGGAAAAAGCACTCTCAAATGCTTCAATAATCTCAAAACCAAAACTGACATAAATTTGAGCACAAAATATACCGATGAATAAGCCAGGTAATATACGCCAGCCATAAATAAGCATAACAGCTAAGGCAATACCCGCAGAAGGCCAGACAGGGGAAGAGTTACTGGGTTCTAAGGCTAATAGATCGCCTACAACTCCACCTGCAAAATAGGCAATGGCTATGCATAAATTTAAAAAAATAGTTTTTATTAGCGGCATAGCTTTTTATCAAGTGTACTCATTTGGCGGTATAAATTCCTGGTAATCTGAAATAATAAATAGCCAGGTAGTTGAAAGCTTCAATTAAATAACAGAGCTGTGAACAAACCACTGGCTTCTCGTTCCCGCCGTATTCCCACGCTGGAGCACGGGAACAAGATGGGCTGGTTTTTTTCTAAGCTGTGCTTTGTTAATAGCCATGTTAAATAAACAGAATAATTGTGGCTAATGAACGTGCTAGAAGTGAAATTTAAACTAGACTCTATGCTGTATTTCCCTTTTTAATAATAGGTAAATTATGAGCTGTTAATTATACCCTTTATGAGTCATTCAGCTTAAGTTTAAAACCACCTGATGGATCCGTGGTTGTTGATTTGTCTATGTTTATAAAGTAACTGAGGCACACCTTATGATTCTATATAGTCAATAACCTCATTTAACTTTGCTGTAGTTATCAGCAACGCTGCAATATTTTTTGTCTCTATATCATTTGCAATTGTTTTCATTAAATCTAATAACTGATCTTTATCTTCACTAGAAAGGGTATCGAATATCGCCTCCGTTCTAATAATTAAAGTTTGAGCTGCTTCAATCTCTGCAGGTACTGCATGTTCATATAAACTGGCATCCAGTTTGCCAAATAAAGAAGAAATACGCTGTTTGGCATTCTCTATTGAACTGCTTTCAAAGCTGGATAAAGCATTGCTAATGGTGACGGATTTTTCTAATCCTGTTGCTTTTTCCAGGGCGGTGACATGTAAAATACCATTGAGATCAAGACTTAAAGTCAAGGTAATGACATTGCCTGCTTTAACTTTTTGTAAGCCCGTAACTTTAAATTCGGCTATTTTGACATTGTTTAGAGCATCAGAGTCTTCTCCCTGATAAATTGTCACATCAATACTTTCCTGGCCATCATAGCTGCTAACAAAGGCATCAGATTTATCACTGGGTAAGACACTATTTTTATGAATAATAGGCACATACATAAAAGGGTAAGATTCGCCATTTAATGTGCCAATGGCACTGGTGCCATAGCTGTATGGCGTTACATCAACCAGTACTTTATCAACTTGTTGGCCAGACATCATGGCAGCCTGAATAGCTGCGCCCAGGGTGACACATAAATCAGCATCAATTTCATCATGTGGCTGAAAGCCAAATTCGTTCGCTAAACGCTCTCTAATACAGGGTGTGCGGGTAGAGCCACCGACTAGCACAATTTCATCAATATCTGAGGGAGTAAGTTTTGCTCCTTTTAAGGCAATGTGAATAGCCTCCATGGTGGCACTAATATATTTCTCTATCATTTCTTCGTAGGCCATACGAGAGAGTTCAATAGATAAATGTATCGCTAAACCGTTATCTTCCAGTAAATATTCTTCATCAATTTGTACATAAGGTTGTGTCGATAATAGATGTTTAGCATTTTCTGCTGCACGACTAAGGCGTGCCATGGCTTTACTGTTTTTACTGACATCAACAGCATGAGTGCTTTTAAGGTGATTAAGCAGGTATTCGATAATTTGTTGGTCAAAATCATCGCCACCAAGATGATTATCACCATGACTGGAGAGGACTTCAATAACCCCTGCTTCAATGTTAACTACCGACACATCAAAGGTGCCTCCGCCCAAGTCATAAACCAGCATATGCTGTTGTTCTGCATGACTGGCATCATAAGCCAGTGCTGCAGCTGTGGGTTCATTAATAATACGCACAATTTCCAAGCCTGCAATTTCACCTGCCTCACGAGTTGCCTGGCGTTGAGCATCAGAGAAATAAGCAGGGACTGTAATAACCGCTTTGTTAACAGCTTGTCCTAGATAGTCCTCTGCGATCGCTTTAAGGCGTTTAATAATAATGGCTGAAATTTCCTGTGGGCTATAGTCTTGCCCTGCCAGAGTCAGCTGAATATTTTCCCCCATGATACGTTTGATAGATTTAATGGTACGTTCCGGGTAAGCCAGATACTGGTTTCTTGCTGTGTCTCCTACAATAATGTCGCCATTATCATCAATGCCAACAAACGAAGGCAGGATTTTTTTGACACCATCAGCAATAATCTTTGCCTGTCCTTGTTCGACGATGGCAACTTCCGAGTTGGTTGTACCTAAATCAATGCCAATAATAATTTCGTTCATAGCGGTGTTTTTATAATATATAGAATGACGGTTAAATGGACATCAGTAATCAGGAAGTGAGGCTTTAATCACGCCTGTTTACCTTGACTTCTGCCAATCGCAGAACTTTATTTTGATAGAGAAAGCCAGCCCGTAATTCTTCCAGCACAATACCATTTTCTAGCTTTTTCTCGTGGCTAGTTTCAACGGCAATCATGGTTTCAGGATCGAGCGGTTTACCGAGACAATTTATTTTACTCACTTGATAACGATGGAATAATTGCTCAAAGCGTCTGATTGTCATGCCCTGCCCTTGATCAAAACGTTTAATAAAGCTGATATCCTTTTTTCTGGAATTTTTAAATACGGACTTAACAGGTCTGTAGTTTTGCAAAATCTGCATGCCTGAATTGAGACGGTCATAAATCTCAATTAGTTCCAACAGCATGTTGTGTTTGAGCTCTTCATGTTGTTGTTTTAATTGTTCTGTCGATGCAGTGAGTGTTGCGGCTAATACTTTATTGTCTTGTTGCACAGTCAGCAATGCAGAATGTAGTGTTTCCAGGCTGTGTTTAAAGTGATTTGATTCAGCGTTGATTGCGGATTTTAATCCACTGAGATCATTGAGTAAGCTGGAGGAATTGATTACGTCACTATTGAGAACTGATTCAACGGTGTTTTGATCAAGATAGCTTTGAAATTGTTCAAGTAATTGTTTTTTTTGAGCTTCTGTGATCATAGCTTATCCGTTCTGGAGAGGGCATGGTGGATATTTGAATCATCGCTACTGACATTTAACAAGGCATTGAATTGTTCTGCTGTCAGGGCTTTGCAAGGCTCAGCATGGAGAGCTAGATCAATAAGATGATTGAAATCTGCTTCAGGGACTGTAAATAGTTCATAGCTTAAGCGACTTTTATGATCTTTAATGGCTAAATAAGCCTGATGTATAAGCTGAAATTGCTGCTGATCCTTCTCGGGTGGATGGATTTTAACTTTTTCTAAATAGGCCAGTTTTATTTCAGTATCAGTCGCTGTGTCGGACAGGTTTAACAGTTGATAGGGAGTTTGCATAACAGGGCCTTAAGTATATTTATGACGGTGTATTTTGAGCTACATTAAAACAGGCAAGCACATCTTTAAGCGTTATATTAATAACAAAGTCTAAGTGATTGGCTGCTTTTATAACCATTAAGGCTGAGTATAAATTAGCCTGTTGCATCATTGCAGATAATAACTCAGCAGCACTATTGTTATCATTAGCCAAATCTTCGGCTAGTTGTTCAACTGACACTTCTTGCATGAGCTCATCAATGCTATCTTCCAGTTTGATTTGCTGCTCTTCGCTAAGCTGATTAAATATCTGTTCTATAGGGTCGGTAATGATTTCGTCCTGCTTATCATCAGTTTTATTTAAGCCCATTAGATCTTCGACCAAGCCCATACTTTGCTCAGAATGTGTTTGATAATATTGGACAAGAAAGGTATCAATCAATAGCATGGCACGCTCACTTTTTTGCTGGAAAGCATCTTTGCGTATATTTTGTAAACGGCTAAGCTGTTGCTGAGTACACATTTCTGCCATACCCAGGTTTTCTGAGTAGAGTTGATAGTACTGCCAGATAGGCTGGTCCCATTTTTTTATGGCCTGCTTGCTACACAGATGGAGTAATTTAAAAGCATGCACTTCAGCAAATGTCTGAGACAAAGAGAGCAATTGCTTTTCCTGGTAATCCATCTGTAATAAAGAGTTTTCTATTGCGGGTTTAATTTGCTCTAGCGCCTGATTTAATAGTTGTAGATTTTCTGTCTGTAGTTGATAGCTTTTAATCTGCTGTATCAGATGCTCTAGTTCCAGTCTGGAAAGTAAAAAATCTTGATCGCTTGAGTATGCCTCTTGTAAAAAATCAATGGGCAAGTCTGTTAACAGAGTTTCCATTGCAGATAGGAACAGTATGTTGATTGGGCCTGGTATCTGTTCGTTAAATAGATCAGTTATTAATTTAATACCCTGTTTTTTATCTTCAGTTGCAAAATAAATAAGCCCTTTTAATATTTGGCTTTGAGCATGATAACGACTGCCCAGTTTTAAATTTTCAGCGAGTGTGATTTCATCTTCAGCCAATTGGAATTGTTGATCTAATATGAATTGTCTTGCCTGAACGATATGACTAGAAAAAAGACTTTGTTTAGCATAAATATTAAGAGCATCAATGGTTAATATTGCCTGGGCATATTGAGCTGCCAGTTGATATTTTTTATCTTCAATAGCGGCCTGTATCGCTATATTCAGCAGTTCTAAATTTAGTGGGAATTTTTCTAAGCTGGTCTGTAGCCATAGATTATATCTGTCATTATCCTGCTGACTATAGTTGTGTAGAATTTGTAGATAGCTCGTCAGTTCTTCAGGGTCGTAATTTAAGCTTTCAATCAAAAACTGGGTCTGCGCTTCCAGTTCGGGATTTTGTTCCGCAATATGACGCAAAATAAGGGCAATTTTTAGTTCATTGTCATCAGCTTCATTTTTTAATGCCTCTATACATTGCAGCCAATGGTTTTCGGCTTCAGCGCTATTATTAGCCTGTTCATACGCCAGTGCTTTTAAGCGGTTTTCTTCGAAAGTAGTTAGCGCTGTAAAGTTTTTATTAAAATCTTTATGCCCCGCCGGATAACTGACTAACATGGCCTTGCAAAAATTCTGGGTATGTTCTTCGCCAGCTAAGGAGCGGAATTTAAGCGCAAGGGTAAATTTTTGTTTAGCTGTTAAATGAGCAGTTAGCTCAACTAATTGCTCAATTGCCTGATGTTGTTTTTCATTCAAGCTTTTCATTTCAGCAATTAAGCTACGCTGTTGATAATTACAGCGGCTTAGTGCTTGAACAAGCTGGAAACCATGTTGGGTATAAGCCAATAACAGACGAGCTATTTGTGCATAAGCTGAGTCAGCAGCAATTTTAGATAATAGCTTAGCCGATTCCGCCGGATTTTGAGCGGCGTTTATCAGTTTGCGTAAATCCTTAAAGGCTGAACGAAAGGGGATTTGTTTTAAACTATGTTGAAGAGTGTCTTGCTTATTTTCCTTGTAGGCTTGTAATGCTGTTTGAGCTAGATGTAAATGAGCAATAAAAGCAGAATCTTCAGGCAAATAGCGTTGAAATTCAGGGTGTTTACTTAAACTGAGTAAACCCAGGAAAGCGGCGAGTGCCGGATAATGCTGGTCAAGTTGCTCGGCAGATAGCTGTTCTAGTGTTGTTCGTAACTTGTTTTTATTGTCGTCCTGAATTAGCCAGTATATATAGTGGTCGTAAGCCTGATAGGGAGGCTGGCTGTTTAGGGTATATTTATCCCATAGCGCCAATGCCTGATTGATCATCCCTCTATTAGCAAATGACAAGGCGCGTTGTAAATAGCAAAAAGCCAGTTGCTGTTGCCATTTATCATCATCTGATTGTTGCCATAACTTATTATAGAGCTCGATAGCCTCTAAAAAATGTCCTGCATTTAATTGCGAGAGAGCCTGCTGTTCAAGGCTGTCACTTATGTTGCTGGCTAATTGATGAGTGGTCATAGGATTTATGATTGTATTGGTCGAGTTATTATAACGTGAGTCGTATGGTTTTTAATGTCTATGAACTGTGTATAAAACAACTTGTCATAAAACTGTCATGTGAAGTTCATGTTATTGTCACATTCAGATTGCACAATGGACCCATAAATTAATAACACAGAGTAAAAAGTATGAAATTAAAATCATTAGTTGTAGCATTGGGTTTTGCTTCAGCATCTTTATTAAGTGGTACAGCAACAGCAGTACAGACAGTTGATGCTGGCGTACCAGAATATCAAAAAGCCAGTGGTGTCTCTGGTAACCTATCAAGCGTAGGATCTGACACATTAGCAAATCTAATGACACTTTGGGCTGAAGAATTCAAACGTACTTACCCAAATGTAAATATTCAAATTCAGGCTGCGGGTTCTTCTACTGCACCACCTGCTTTAACAGAAGCCACTTCAAATCTTGGACCGATGAGTCGTAAGATGAAAGATAAAGAACGTGATGCTTTTGAAAAGAAATATGGTTACAAGCCAACCGCTATTCCAGTAGCGATTGATGCTTTAGCGGTTTATGTTAATAAAGAAAATCCTATTCAAGGTTTAAGTATTCCACAAGTTGATGCCATTATGTCTTCAACACGTAAATGTGGCAATGATGCAGATATTAAAACCTGGGGAGATGCTGGATTAGCAGGTGCGTGGGCCGGTAAAACAATCCAGTTATACGGTCGTAACTCAGTATCAGGTACTTACGGTTACTTCAAGAAAAAAGCCTTATGTAAAGGTGATTACAAAAGCAATGTAAATGAGCAGCCTGGTTCTGCATCGGTGGTACAGTCAGTGACTTCATCATTGAACGGTATTGGTTATTCAGGTATCGGTTACAAAACATCTGGCGTAAAAGCGGTTCCTTTAGCTAAAAAACCAGGACAGGCATTTGTTGAAGCAACACCAGAAAATGCAGTTGCAGGCAAATACCCTCTATCTCGTTTCTTGTATGTTTATGTAAATAAACAACCTAACAAGCCTTTAGCACCATTAGAGCAAGAGTTCATTAAAATGGTTCTTTCTCAAGCAGGTCAAAAAGTTGTAATTAAAGATGGATACATTCCATTACCAGAAAAAGTGGTAGCAAAAGCATTGGAATCAGTTCAATAAGTTTCGTGGACGAAGCTCTTAAAAGC
>Ga0105352_1001396_pt1 | contig 12717 bp, 15 predicted proteins | sample EN8Hudsemesocosm_FD_83507 | JGI IMG/M metagenome (GOLD analysis project Ga0105352, IMG submission 83507) | Methane-oxidizing microbial communities from mesocosms in the Hudson Canyon - EN8B Hudson Canyon | ecosystem: Environmental > Aquatic > Marine > Cold seeps | place: Hudson Canyon...
CGCGGTAATGCTGCATTTAGCGCAAAAAGCGTTTTTCCCTGGCAAGCCTCCTTTTCCATTGATGCACGTCGATACCTTGTGGAAATTCAAGGAAATGATCGAATTCCGTGATCAAATGGCTAAGAAAGTGGGCATGGACTTATTGGTTCATACCAACCCAGATGGCATCGCTGATAACGTAGGACCTTTTACACACGGTTCTTCGAAGCATACCGACATCATGAAAACAGCGGCTCTTAAGCAAGCCCTAGACAAGTACGGCTTTGACGCTGCATTTGGTGGCGCTCGTCGTGATGAAGAAAAATCTCGTGCAAAAGAACGTGTTTATTCGTTCCGTGACGAAAACCACCGTTGGGACCCTAAGAATCAGCGTCCTGAACTGTGGAATATTTATAACGGTAAAGTAAACAAGGGCGAAAGCATCCGTGTTTTCCCATTGTCTAACTGGACCGAGCTCGACATCTGGCAGTACATTTTCTTGGAAGGCATCGACATTCCAAGCTTGTACCTAGCGAAAGAACGCCCAGTTGTTGATCGTGATGGCATGCTAATCATGGTAGATGATGAGCGTATGCCGTTAGAAGAAGGCGAAACTCCAGAAATGAAGATGGTTCGCTTCCGTACTCTTGGCTGTTATCCATTAACCGGCGCCGTGGAATCCACTGCAAATACATTACCTGAAATTATTCAGGAAATGCTGCTAACCACAACGTCTGAGCGTCAGGGCCGTGCAATTGACCACGACTCTTCCGCCTCTATGGAAAAGAAAAAGCAAGAGGGTTACTTCTAATGTCACACCAATCAAATTTGATTGCTGAAGATATCCTTGGCTATCTAAAGCAGCACGAAAATAAGCAAATGTTGCGCTTTCTTACTTGCGGCAACGTAGATGACGGTAAATCGACCTTGATCGGCCGCCTTCTTTACGATTCAAAAATGATCTTTGAAGATCAGCTAGCGTCCATCGAAAACGACTCGGCTAAATCTGGTACTCAAGGCGACAAGATCGACCTTGCGTTATTGGTAGATGGTCTAGCCGCTGAACGCGAGCAAGGCATCACCATTGACGTAGCTTACCGTTATTTCTCTACCGAGAAGCGTAAGTTCATCATCGCTGATACCCCAGGACACGAACAATATACTCGCAACATGGCCACCGGTGCTTCTACCTGTGACCTAGCGATTATCTTGATCGATGCGCGTTATGGCGTACAGACGCAGACTAAGCGTCACTCGTACATTGCGTCTCTACAGGGCATTAAGCACGTTGTTGTTGCGATCAACAAAATGGACTTAATGGACTTTAGTGAAGAGCGTTACAACGAAATCAAAGAAGATTATTTAGAGTTCTCTAAGAACCTAAACATTCCTGATATTCAGTGTGTTCCTCTGTCTGCATTAGACGGCGATAACATCGTGAACCGCTCTGAGCGCTCACCTTGGTATACCGGCAAGACCTTGATGGAAATTTTGAACACGGTAGAAGTATCTGAAGATAAGAATCTTGAGAACTTCCGCTTCCCTGTTCAATACGTTAACCGTCCGAACCTCGACTTCCGTGGATTCTGTGGCACAGTTGCTTCTGGTAAAGTTCGCCCAGGCGACAGCGTAATGGCCTTGCCATCACGCAAGACTAGCACCGTCGACAAGATCGTTACCTTTGATGGCGACCTAGACGAAGCGTTCAATGGCCAAGCCGTTACCATCACCTTAAAAGACGAGATCGACGTATCTCGTGGTGATATGTTGGTTCACATCGACGACCTTCCAACCGTTGCTAGCAAAGTAAACGCTGACATCGTATGGATGGCAGAATCTGAGCTAGTTGCGGGTAAGCAGTTCGACATTAAGTTCTCGTCTTCTTTAACTCAAGGTGCTGTAAGTAAAATTCACCACCGTGTAGACGTAAACACGATGGAACAGCACGCCGCTGAACAGGTTAATTTGAACGAGATCGCATTATGTGAGTTAACACTTACTAAGCCGATGTCGTTTGATTCTTATAAGAACAACCGTGCGACAGGTGCTTTCATCATCGTTGACCGCTTAACCAACGTAACCGTTGGCGCGGGTATGGTTGTAGGCGAAGCACAAGATAGCGAAGGCGATGCAACAGCAGTTTCTGCGGAAGATAAAGCTAAGCGTTTTGGTCAGCAACCTGCGATCATCGCGATCAACGGCAGTAACCCAGAAGTAACCGCACAAGCACTTGACCGTCGTTTATTCGAAATGGGTAAAGTAGCGGCTATCGCAACTAACGAACAAGCTTCAGTATTGTTAAATGCTGGTTTGATCGCATTAGTAGCCGGTGGTGCAGACGATGCAACCATCAGCCTAGCCGCTGATGAAGACAGCCTCGATAACATGATTGCTAATCTGCAAGAGAAAGGCATCGTTTAATAACGACTCGCTTCCTCTCTTAATAAAAAGCACGTCCTTAGCAATAAGTGGCGTGCTTTTTTTTGCTCCAAATCTAACTGTTACATTAACAATGATGACAAATCAGAAAAACGTCGTATTATTAACTCTTTCAACAATAATTATTGATTAGCCATCTATGTCTATTCCAGTTGTTAGGCCTTTTATAACACTCTCTGTAAAGCCCATATTATTGGCACTCTTCGCTCTTACTTTAACTGCTTGCGGAGCAGGTGACAGCACTGAGACTGAACCTACACCACCAAATACTAACGTACCTGATCCGACACCTGATCCGACACCTGATCCGACACCTGATCCGACACCTGATCCGACACCTGATCCGACACCTGATCCGACTCCTGATCCGACTCCTGATCCGACTCCTGATCCGACTCCTGATCCGACTCCTGATCCGACTCCTGATCCAGAGCCTGAAACGCTTATTTGGGATGAAACAAAGCTCGATCAAGTCAAATGGGGCTGAGAACACCCCTCATAAGTGAAGTATTAGTTATTAAGGAATAGACAATGAACCCGATAAATCAATGCATAGTATTGGCAGTGGCACTAATTTCAAGTTCAGCCAATAGTGAAGAGCTAGTCATCTTTCAATCTGGCCAAGTAGCAAAAGCTGCTGATATCAATGCTAATTTTCAATCACTCGTTAACGCACACACTCCGACTAAATATAATATTTTAAGCAACGGTATAATCATTGGTTTTACTAATTACCAACAAGATGGGCCAAATCAAATCTACCCAACCCAGCTTCACAACCGAGACGTCTCTTTAGGTTATTTAGGCAAAGACGGGCGCATACGGAATTACAGCAGCGTTTACTTTAAATCGGATAACTGCACTGGCCAAGGCTACTTAAAAATTTCAGATGACGATCATTACGATATTGATAAGTTTACTTTCCCAAGTACTAAACTGCACTTAAGTGACTATAACGACAACCTCTATTATATTGACGGTTATAACCAAGCCTACGAATTTGATGCTGGCTCAGAATTCAGCCGTTCCTCTACAGGGCGTAGTCGAAATTGCCGAGCAGTCACATCTTATAACCACGGCTACTTTGTTCCATGGCAAGCGAATGATACCAATGTAACAGGTATTTCAAGCTACCCATTTGCCACACCGATTAGCTTAGAAGGCCATACCGAGATTCAAATTATTCAGCAATAACGTAACTCCTGATTCTATTAGCTAACTTATTGAATCAGCTAACAAAAAAAAGCTTGACCCTTTCGAGATAGGTGGCATAATACGCGCCACTTGAGAGGCTAAGGCCAACAAGTATAGCTATGTAGCTCAGCTGGTTAGAGCACAGCATTCATAATGCTGGGGTCGGCGGTTCAAGTCCGCCCATAGCTACCAGATTCTAAAAGACCTGCACGGTTAGCGAGAGCTAACTATGCGGGTTTTTTATTGTTTAAAATATTATTGATAAGGATATCTTTTTGAGCATATTTAACAGTTGCCATGAATCTTGGCTTAAAACCAAAGATCAAGCTGAAGGATACAGCCGCGACCAACTCAGATCATGGTTGATGAAAGAAGGATATCTACCGGAACCAGCTTTATTACCCCCATGCTTTAAAAGCAATGAACTGAAAATAGACAAGACATACAACACCAAAATCCCAGGCAATGCTAGCGACCTTGCTACTATATCGCTACCCAAATCAGAACTTGCAACTAGAACCTATGCAGTAATTCATCCAAGAAAATATGAGTATTTGGTATTCCTAATTTGTAGAAATTGGGAAGTAATTAGAGAGATACTCTTTCATGAAGACAATTCAATATACTCATATAGCTTTCCCATACCAATCACCTCCGGTAATAGCCCGTCATCAGACTCGCATGACAAAAGGCCAGATCATTTCATATACGACTGGACAAAGATGGCCGAAGAAGATCTGGTAATTGAGGCTCAAAAATATGCATACGTTGCAAAAACCGATATTAGCAATTTTTACCCATCTATCTATACTCACTCAATTCAGTGGGCTTTTAAAGATGCTGCGAATCAAGAAGATATCGGCGGACTAATAGACGAAGCCGTAAGGCTTGGGCAAACTAAAAGATCAAACAGCCTGCCTATAGGCCCCTCAACATCTGACATAATTGCCGAAATAATTTTAAGCAGTATAGATATCCAATCTTCAAAAGATATCAAATCTCGCGCACTTGACGTAATTATAACTAGATTTAAAGATGACTATAGAATTCTTGCAAATGACATCGATACCGCCAAAGAATGTTTATCAATAATCAGCATAAATCTAAATAAATATCATCTTCACTTAAACGAGAACAAAACAGAAATAACCAATACACCATCAGGTCTTTTTAGAGAGCATATTAGCGAATACAAAAAAACTACAAGAGGCATATTCAAAAAGAATAAAATTAAGCATCGTGATTTCTTTCACATTCTTAATGATGTTTTTGAAATTCAAAAGAAGTTTCCAGCTCAATCAATTTTAAATAAATTCCTGAACTCCATCTTTACAAAAAAAGAGAAAACTCTAAAAATACGACTTCCTAAAAATGAAGAAAAAAGAACAAAATTCATTAGAAAATTTCTTTCTATGCTCATTATTGGAACCCGCATATCCCCAAAGCATATCGGAACAATATTAGGAACTATCGAACAGCTAAAAATACTACAAATACTAAGTAAAGATGAATTAAAAGAATACATAAAAGAACCTCTTTTAAAGAGACTAGAAAGGTCATTAACATTAAATGAAGAAATGGTTTCAATATGGATTCTATACTTCGCCTCTGCTCAATCATTAGATGCAAATGACTTTAAAGCACTAGCAGCCGCATCATCAAGCAAATCAAAGTTCTTAACTGCTATGTCTTCCAGTAGCTCTAAAAAGCCTAAGCTATTCCCTGCCATAGAAGAAAGCTTCATGATCAATAGCAAAAAAGCAGCAAAAACCAGCATACTAAAATACTTAGATTTAAGTTAATATTTTAATCCGTTAAAGAGTCCCACCACCTTAGCCCTTTCTGGTATTTTGCAGTTAACGAGAGGGTTTAGCTCCAACACCTTTGTTAAATAATCTGGTGATAAATGACTATATCTAAGAGTCATTTTTAAATCACTATGCCCCAGTACCTTTTGAAGTGTTAAAATATCCCCGCCATTCATCATGAAGTGACTAGCAAAAGTGTGTCTTAATATATGGGTCTTCTGCCCTTTTGGAAATTCTATACCTGAGCGATCCGCAGCCTTTCTGAATGCAGTACGACAATTACTAAAGAACCTTCTATCAGTCGCATTATTAGATATCGCATGAATTTCGTTATACAGGCTTTGACTAATCGGTACTGCTCTAATTCTACCGTTCTTAGTATTAACAAACCTTAAGCAAGGCCTATCCCCTCCAATAAGCTCATTACGAGTAAGGTATTCAGCTTCCCCGAATCTTGAACCTGTACTAAGGCATATCTTAACGACTGTGGTTAGCTGCTTATTACGAGAATCCTCACAGGCCTCTAAAAGAATCGGTATCTGGTAACTTTCCAGAAAGCCCATTTCCCTTTCCATTTATTTAAACTGTCTAATTTTCTTTAATGGATTAATAACTTCATATAGCCCCAAGCGATCCATCTCATTGAACACAGCCCTAAGATATCTAAGTTCATGATTAACTGTTGAAGTGGATACTTCCCCTACCCTATCAGCTCTATAATTAGCGAACATTGAAGTATTAAACTTTCTAAGTAATGGATTCCCCATCCTTTCAGACATAGCCAATAGGCGAGCGAGTCGATACTTACTATCTTTCAAGGTATGACCATGAGCCTTAAACCACATATCAACGAGGTCTGATAGCCTAGCCTTTCTCAAGTCGAAGGTACTCATACTATGACGCAACACCATTCAAGCGATGATCTAAAAGGCGCTTAGATACAAACTCATGCAGACACTCTGCAAGTTCTTCGTGATAGCCGAAGGACATTAAGCCGAAGTAATCCGCTAGGTCTGAATCTAACCCCGAACTCATAAGGTGGTTAACCACGTGGCTGGCTGTGAAGCCTTTTCTAGCCGCTAGCCTTAGGTGATTGCCTAACCACATTGCTACGTTTCTTCGTGTGGCTTGGCCTGAGGACTTTTTTGGGGCCCGTTTATAAATGAATGTTGGATGCACGTTATACCATTCCACGTCCTCCATTAATTTTTGCCATATAGGGTGAACGTAAGTGGTGCTGTGATGCAGCCTGAAGTTATTAAGGCAATAATCCCATAATCCCTGAAGGTGCTTTTTAAGGTCTTTAGGCTCACGTATGCAGATGATATCGCCCGTATTGTTGAAGTGACCATTCTCAAACTCTATTAGAATTGAGTGATGAATACGAAATTCCAGTCGGTGAACTGTATCGGCCTCATCGCCATCTTTACCGTCTTTGTATTCAGGGGTGAAAGGGTCTTCTAGTGATGGGGTATTGCGCCAGATAGACTCACTGAAATCTAACTTATCTGATTTTACGGCTTCTTCGGTCTTGCTGTGGAATGGGTGGCTGAGGGAATAGGAGGGTGCTCATGCTTTCACCTCCATATCAGTACATAAGCCGATGATGTCAGTGACTTCTTGGTATTCAGGGGAATTAAGGGGACTGTGAGAACAAAAAAGGCAATACGCACCCAAGGCCATACCTTCGTAGTAAGAGCGCATTGATTCGTTAGTCGCAGTTGCTGCTAACTCTAAATTTTCAATGATGAGATTTTTAGTAGATTCAAAGAGTTGATCTAATAAAGGGATATCTTGAGCTTGAAGGTTCTTTTCCATTCTCACATTCTCCACCTACCAGACGGGGCCTTTTTGGGGCTTTACTACGTGTCGTGATAGGATTGTTGGTGATTTTAAATAACTTCAGGATGTTGGCGCATCCACAACAATAAGACAGAGGTATAACAAATTATTTGCAATTTCTAGCATTTAATTTGTTAATTGAATTTTCAAATGGAATATGATGCAAGCAATAGATTAAAGCTATTAATGGAGCTGGAAGCTCTCAAGACCCACTACCTAGAGCAACAAACAGGTATAGCTAAAAGAAGATGGCAGACAGTTAAAGACAGTGCTGCCGAAATGAGAGTGGCTGAGATTCAGGCCCTAGAGAAGTTATTCCCAGAATATGCCTACTGGTTAGCAACAGGGAAAGAAATACCTGAAGCTGGCCAAATAAGCCCTCTGACAAAAAGAACCCACCAAAACTACAAAACAGCCGATTAGCTTGGATTACCGCAAAAAAAATAACTGACAGATGGAAAAAAGTCGGTAACGAAAGGGATTTTAATGCATGAAATGGATAACACTCACCTATCTAATTACGCCATTACTAATTGGTTGTACTCCAGGTGAAAACAACGCTGATTTTTTCCCACCTTTTTCTCTGAAAGATCCTTTAGAAGAAAATCATAATTTAACGACAACCAGTGAAAAATCACTTCACTGCCATCAAGTATTCAAGGACTCTAGTGAGTACTATCGTGAACTAGCCAGAACTAAACAGAACAATAGAAATTTTCTAGATTTATCTAATGATCATTTAACTATAGCTATAGACTTTAGACGTTTCTATGAAAAATCAAAAAATAACAATCCAACATTACCCTCCCAGTTACACCATTAGAGTCAATTGAAATAACCACACTAACAAATGAATGTTTAATGTATGGAAAAACATTTGGGTACACACCATGGATTTAATCATGCTTTTAAACAACCTCTAAAGCCCTATAAAATGGATTTAATACAAGAATGCAAAATGAAATAAATCATAAAAATGACATATCATTTGAACATTGTGCTTTCTCCCCTAATAGAGAAAATCTCGCACTATTCCTGACTAATTATTTAAAAAGCAAGGAGAATGGTTTTGTTTTAAATATTGATGGAAAATGGGGATCAGGAAAAAGCTACTTTATCAAAGCATGGAAGAATAAAATCAAAAATGAACACCCTACTTGCTATATCGACACTTGGAAGACAGACTTTTCAAAAGAACCACTAATAGTAATAGTAAACTCTATTCTTGAAGGACTAAAAAAACAAAAGCACGAAGCTATCGGATTTGACCCTGAAATTGAAAAGAAAATAATTAGAACAACACTAAATATAATAAACAATACTGCAAAAGCCGCATCACCAGCACTCGGATTAATTTCCCAGACATCCGCAATAATAGCCAATATAATAGGAAATTCTTCAGAAAAGCTTAATGAGATCATGTGTAATGAAAAAAATAGTTTCGATGCGTACAAGGACTCAATCAAAGGACTTGAAACATTCAAAAAAGAGTTAGACATACTAATAAATGAAATAATAGGTAGCTCAAATTCAACATTATCAGCTCCATTATTTATATTCGTAGATGAACTAGACAGGTGCAGACCTACTTATGCAATAGAATTTCTTGAAACAATAAAGCATCTATTTGACTGTAAAAATATAGTTTTCATTATAGCCACAAATAAAACTGAACTGGAAAAATCAATAAGTAAAATTTATGGAAACAACTTCTCCAGCACCGAATATTTATCAAGATTTTTTGATAGATCATCAACACTTCCTGAGCCAGACATAGAGACATATTTAAATACAAAAAATTATTCACCAAACCTAACAAAATATCTCAACAATCACTATGAAGAAAATTATGAGTTTGAAACCAACTGGCTACTTTCAAAAATATTTCAAACATTCAATATTCAATTAAGACAAATAGATAAACTAATCGAGCACCTAGACGCTCTCGCTACAAACTTAAACATCATAAATAAGGACATATCACCAATAGTGGCATTAACCTACATATGCCTCAATGAATTAAATGAAACGCACTTTGAAAGCATAAACATAGATGCAAAAATAAACACCATATTTGATGGCAGTCCTTTAAAAATAAAGAACATTGAATTCTTCATAAAAACTGATAAATTCACTACTTTAAATATAATAGAAAAATCCTTCAGCAATGAAGCAATACTAACTAATTTACACAATGATAGTTCTGATCACATAGGAAGATTAAATAACTGGCTAGGGAATAGAGGTAGCGGAGTTACTGACAGTCCCAGCTTTGTTTACAATAACAGAAAGGCATATAACACCATAGAGTTAAAAAAAGTAATAGATGTAAATTTCGAAAAAAGATTTCGAAAAATAAGCAAAAATTCAGAGTTAATAATATCAATTAAAGACTTAAAGAATCATATAAAATTAGCACACACAATTACCTAAATGGCAGCCATAGTGTAGAGGGCGGCGATTCCACCCGCCCAAAACTAACAAATTCTCTAAAACTAAGAGACATTCAAAAGTTTATCTAGATTTTCAACCGCAATAAAAAAAGCGGAAACAGGTAAAATAACGTAGGAAGTTATAAATAATAATCCAACCGATAAAAAATAGAAGCCTGAAAGATTAAGATCGAATATTTTCTTGATACTAACAAACATCACAGCTGATCCGTAAAAGAATGCAGATATCCACAATAGACTTACAGCCAAAATTAACCCTAGATGCATATCTCCTCTTGATAGCAAATAAGCAGCAAGTGACAATGCAACTGGTATCGTTAAATTTTTTACAGCACCTTGAATGACATCTAGTACTTCCTCCATACCTTTCATATTACTCCATACCTCTCAAATAATTTAAAAAGTAAGAATACTACCCTTACAACAACTGGTCAAACATACAGTGATAATCTCTATATTAACTACACCATATTATTTAGTCACCTTCATAATGCTGGGGTCGGCGGTTCAAGTCCGCCCATAGCTACCAGATTCTAAAGGCCAGTAAGTTGATACTTAGTGGCCTTTTTTATTGTAAAATTTCCCCCATTATCTCTTCATAGCTACCATCCGCTTTCATATCAGTAATAATTTGATCGATTAATTTTATATCGTTCGCTAGCGGTGATTTTTTGGAAATGGCAAAACAAAAGTCCCTTTTAGAAATAGGTTTACTGTCTAATATGACACCATGATCCTGAGGGAAGGTTTTCAAAATCTCGATCGCAACTGAATGATATTGAAGCGTCAGATCGTAACGTCCAGCCATTAGTTTCTTTAAGTTAAATGAGTCTTTATTGGAAGGTTCGGTACGAAGCCCGTATTTCGATACAACAGAACTCCAATTCGTTCCGTACTCATATCCATGTACTGTTCCAATGACATATTGTCGAAGGTCCTCCCATTCCTTCCACTTAAATTGGCCAATGTGACTTGGCTTGTAAGCAAAGATAATAGGATCCGTAAAGATAGGCTGCGTAAATACCATATATTCTTGCCTAGATTCTGATTGAGTAACCATAGGCAGCAAGTCTGCTAAGCCATGCTCCATTTGGAATAAAGCTCTTTTCCAGGGCACAGTCTGCAACTGTATACCCTTTCCATAACGCCTAAATATTTCTCTGGCCAGTTCTACTGCAACGCCCTTGCTAACCACCTGCCGCTCTTGATCTTCTGCAATCTCCCAAGGCGGCCAATGTTCTACAGGGATACGAATATCAGCAGCAAAAACTGAGTTGCTGAGTACTATTACCAAGCATAGAAGAAGAACTCTCTTGATTAAACCCCACGCTAAAATCTTCATTCTCGTATCAACCAAGCCATGAGAGTTCGAATAACCTCTGAATAGCCCCTATTTAAATAGCCACTGTCTATCAGTGTAGCAAGGCTAAGCATGGAAGAGCCCTCTAGCTCGCTAAATTTTTCCAGACATATACTCTAACAGTAGCTTCCCTAGTAAAGCTTCGAGTTCCGACTCGGCTCGTGCTTCACCGACAATATCCGTAATACTTTCATAATAAGTCTCTAGCGCGAGCTTCATCGCATTATCTTTCGCCACTGCTTCCTTACTTTTCCCTCGCATAAAATCCATCATTAATAACATCTCAGAGCCAAAATCTGGGCGCATCACCTCAATTAGCTGCTCAAGACGCTGAGCTTCTGGCTCATTTTCGTTAGTCGAAAAATCTTGCTTAGCCCGAGCCATCACAAACTCAGTGCAAGCTAAAAACAACTCTTCTTTACTTGAGAAATAATGGTACAAAGCACTTTTCGATACCCCCAGATATTCTGCTACCTTACGCATACTCGCGCCATGGTAGCCCTGCTCTGAAAAGTATTTCGACGCCTCACTGGTCAGTTCTATTTTATACGCTTCATGATCCACAACTTTAGGCATTAGCTGTCTATCCTCCTCTTATTTCGTCCACCGGTCGAAAAAGATTGACATAATTCCAGATAAATATCTATACTTCTTATGTCGACCACTTGGTCTAAATAGATTCTAAAATCAAATACATTAAAATGTAACGAGGTGCTTTATGAACATAGACTGGACCATTCCCGAACTTCGCACAGGCTGGCGCGGCCAAATAGATAAAGTCATCGGCCCCGGAGCAACTAAGGCCGAAATCAACTTACAACTTTATATTCCCTTATTGGCTGTTGTGGTTGTGATCGCCATTGGCTTATTCAATAGTTACGATTGGAGCTGGGGACAATACGCAATCGCCGTATTTATTGCTCTCGACATGGTGGGCGGCATTGCTACCAACCTCACATCGGCGGCTAAACGTTGGAATTTCCGTGAAGGCAATGGTTTTAAAGAACATATGACCTTTATCAGCATTCATATTATTCAACTGCTTTTAGTGAGTTACTTCTTTTTAGATTTTGATCTAGCTTGGGCATTTCAGAATTATGCTTTCTTACTGCTCGCGGGTATCATCATTCTTAAGACACCTCTGTATTTGCAGCGTGCGGTATCCGGCGTGGCTTTTGTAATAGCACTGATTTTGTCTATGTACGTATTTGCCGAGCCAACACATTTAGCATGGTTTTTACCCCTGTTTTACTACAAGCTTTTGGTTAGCCATGTGGTGCGAGAAGAACCTTATAGTCCTGAACATCAGGCATAATAAGGTGGGAGCTGATGATTCAATATACTCATCATTGGCCCCCTTAATTAAGATTACCGTTCAACTTTAATTGAGCCTTCCTCAGCCTGTTTATAAATACTGTAGGGTAATAAAATGGTATCCATTAAACCCGACAACACAGTATCAACGGCAATAATGGGTAAATCGCCTGTAGAACGGATAGCAGAATGATTAGGATTTGTTTCTCTGTGCAGCCAGCAGAAATTATGAAATACGCCACTATAAACATGAGGAATTGAAGAGCAGAGGCTTCTTTTCGATTTAGTGCCAATTTCAATACGTGGCTCATCTAAAGCCGTTGTTTTC
>Ga0105352_1001400_pt1 | contig 12690 bp, 10 predicted proteins | sample EN8Hudsemesocosm_FD_83507 | JGI IMG/M metagenome (GOLD analysis project Ga0105352, IMG submission 83507) | Methane-oxidizing microbial communities from mesocosms in the Hudson Canyon - EN8B Hudson Canyon | ecosystem: Environmental > Aquatic > Marine > Cold seeps | place: Hudson Canyon...
ATTCAGAGGCAATATTTCCCTTATGGGTTAAACCCGGCTCACGAAAGTGCACCTGATCATCATTCATTCCCGGCAAAACTAGCTTACCAGCGGTATCAATCATTTTTTCCGCAGCTACACTTTGTAAATATTTACCCATTCGCTCAATACGGCCATTTTTAATCAGAATATCGGCCTCTATTTGCTGGCCTTCATTCACCAGCTTTCCATTGAGGATAAGCAGATCTGCAATGTATTCTATCTCTCCCGAACAAAATTAAGAATTCACGTTGAGCAACGTGTATATCGAATGAAAAGTGTATAATAGTGGGCTTACTGTAAATTGCCGACTCTAACTGGGCTATCAACATAGAAATCTAGTATAGAAATCCAGATAAACCACGCCAATATTCAAGGCACTTATTTCAGAGAACCCTAAGTGAAGCTATTTGTAGACAACCTTACCAACATCGATTTCTCTTATCTTCATAACACTCGAGGACTCATCGGTGAAAGTTGGCTAGCTCAATTGGTGTTAACAGGCTCCTTGAATCAGCAGGGAATGATTTGTGACTTTTCCATTGTCAAACAAACGGTGCGCGACTGGCTTGACCAAACCGTAGACCATGTATTGGTTGTACCGAAGCATATGCCCAACCTGAAGATAGAAAAAGGTGACCATCAAACGACTATTCACTGGACCAGCCCCAGCGGCGAAAAGTTCAGCTGTATATCACCTGCCTGCGCTATCACATTGGTCGATGCCGACATCATCGATAAAACCAGCTTAGCCAACTGGTGCCAAACCAAGCTTAAAAATCTCTTTCCTGATGAGGTCGTAACCTTAGAGCTAGCTTTTCAAGCAGAGGCCACAACTGGTGCCTTCTACCACTACAGCCATGGCTTGAAGAAACACGCCGGAAACTGCCAACGTATCGCCCACGGCCACCGCTCCAAAATTGAAATCTGGGAAAATAATCAACGCAGCACTGAACTCGAACAAGCCTGGGCTCAACGCTGGGGGGATATCTACATAGGCACCAACGAAGACCTCGTAAATGTCACTGAAATATCCGGCGCCCATTATCACACCTACCAGTACACCGCAGAGCAAGGTGATTTTGAACTTACCTGGCCCCAATCTCGCTGCTACGACATAGAAACTGAAAGCACCGTTGAGTTCATCGCCCAGCATATTGCCGCTCAGCTCAAACAAGAAAAGCCTGAAAATCAGTATCGGGTAAAAGCCTATGAGGGGGTCGGCAAAGGGGCTATCGCTGAAACCTAACCCATCCATAAACTCACCTTATAAATTTACCACTAGATGCTAGGCTTAACGAAAGGTGTAGATTGGTATACCATACGCGGTTCTTTACGGGGCATTATTTGAAAATACCCTGTAAAAACAAATGGTTATTATGAAACACTTGTTTAGATTAGTAGCCGGTTATTGGTTAATCAAGCGATAGAGAGCAGTACATGCCCTTAAATCTCGATACCAACGTATCAAACTCGAAGAAAACGGAGATGCCTGATGTTGCATCTTCCAGCAAGTCAGCACATCAAAGCACCCTAGACTGGGTTGGGATGAATAACATCGCCCTACCGCTTCAGGTGAAAGATGGTCAGCTACCCTCACAGCATGTTAATGCTAAGGTTCAGAACTATGTGAACCTGAACAACCCACAGGTTAAAGGCATTCATATGTCTCGTCTTTACCTACTGCTGAACCGCTTCTCCCAAGAAAATGAACTGACTGCGACTAGTTTACGCGAGTTCTTGTCGCACCTGCTGGACTCCCATGAAGACATCAGCGACAAAGCAACACTACATTTTGAATTTGATTACGTAATCAACCGTCCAGCTCTGAAGAGCCAATATAGCGGTTGGAAAAATTATCCTACGGAAATCAAAGCAACCCTAGAGAACGGCAAGGTTGAGCTAGAACTCTTCATCCATGTTCCTTACTCTTCCACCTGCCCTTGCTCTGCCGCACTGGCCAGACAGTTAATTCAAGAAGAGTTCCATAAGGATTTTGCCGATCGCGAGACTATTTCTCGTGAAGAAGTAGAACAATGGATTCGCTCTGAAAAAGGCACCCATGCCACACCACACAGCCAACGTAGTCTGGCTAAGGTATTGGTAAAACTAGATGATTCAGTAACGGACTTCCCGATCACATACCTGATTGACACCATTGAGAACGCTCTGCAGACACCGGTGCAAACGGCAGTAAAACGTGAAGACGAACAAGAATTTGCACGCTTGAACGGCCACAACCTAATGTTTTGTGAAGATGCAGCTCGGCGCTTAAACACGGCGCTGAAAAACGAAGCTAGCTTTTCTGACTTCTGGCTACGCGTTGAACACTTGGAGAGCCTACACGCCCACGATGCCGTTGCCATGACTACCAAAGGTGTCGAAGGTGGCTACATGCCTCTACTCGGTCGTTAAACCTGGATCTCACTTTACCCACCAGAAACTCTAAACACCGCCCAATTGATTTTTTATAAAATCCCCTATAACTGGGCGGTCGTTTAATCTCACTCTCGACCATCAAGCAAAACATCATTGCTATTAATTCATTTTTCGATAAGCAATTGCGTTCCCCCTACTTTAAATGTTCGCCCCCCTAAACAATAAACCCGATAAACACTTATTCTCATTTAACCGGAAATCTTGCGATAAATTACCAGTGTGTTTTTCAATTAAACCGGTCATGATACGAACATCATTTTTTAGCGAATAGATTCAATTCGCCATTTCATGCCACCGTTTTGCTAGACAAAGGAGAATCATATGTACCGAGGTAATTACACGTTAGTAGGCTCTGAGCTCAGTATGTTTACACGAAAACTAGAAGCACAGTTGCGCTTTCAGGGTATTCCCTACCAATGGCGCTTTAAAACTAACGAAGAATCGGCAGCGCTAAACGCTCGTGGCGGTACTAACTTTATCCCCCTACTAGAAACACCTGATGGCTGGGTGATCCACGACACGATAGCACTGGGCCCTATGCTCAACGACCGCTTTAAAGAAGCGCCAGTTATTCCAAACACACCAACACAGCGCGCAATATGCTTTGTACTGGAAGATTTCTATAACCACTGGCTACCTAGACACGCTCTGCATTCTCGCTGGTGCTATCCCGACAACGTACAGATTGCAGGAAAAGGCTTTGGTGCCAATATGGTGCTCGGTAAAAGCATTGATGCAGAGCGCACCGAGACCGAAGAAGCGCAGGTCGATGGCGTTGGCGACTTTATGCTAGATGCCTTTGGCAGCTTTGCCTGTGGCGCCCAGGGTGCTAGCGAGGATCAAAAAGATGCGGTTATTGGCGATTTCAACAAGCTAATGGCGCAACTAAGCACACACTTTAAAGAGCATAATTTTTTACTAGGCAATCGGCCTTGCCTTGCAGACTTTGCCTTAGTCGGTACCGCTAAAGCGCATTTTCTTGTCGATCCAGAGCCCAGAAGCTGGTTGGGCGAGCATGAAGCGATGCTAGAGGATTATGTTGCCCGTGTATGGGAGGGAGACCAAGAAGATATGAATTGGCTGCCTGATGATAAAATCCCACTGACTTTGTTTCCCATATTCGAACATGCAATAAAAAACTATCAAGCATTCGCTATGACAAGCATTGAAGCCGCCGCTAAAGGCGAAAAGAAATTCACTATGGACCTAGGCTATGGACCCTTTACGGCGCGCTCGATGAAACGATTGGATAAGGCACGTTTACATGTGCAAGATGAACTACAACGTATAGGCACCGTAGATAAAACACTCTCTGCAACAGGCATTCTCGATTTTTACGAAAAGCCTGCAATGATAAAGTAGCATTATTAGTTCTTGTAGAATAAGACATACCCTTTTCCTATGCATACTATTGAAAAGGGTAGCTACAGCCAGATTGATATTAATGGATAAACTACCGTATTAATTCAATAGCGTAGTTTAAAGCAGCAACTCCAAGGACTTAGCACTATGAATTTTAGTACTATGCGTTTTATCACTCTGGCTGTCATATGTATTCTCAGTGTTGGCTGCACCCACTACACCAAAGTACAGAACACCAGCATATCAACCATTCAATCCGACCAGGGTTATCGCCCTCCTTCAAAACGAACAGATGTTGGTGCTGATAGTTTTGGCGACGTATTAGTATTTGTCAGTTTTTCAGGGGGTGGAACCCGGGCAGCCACACTATCCTATGGCGTGCTAGAAGAACTTAGAGACACTAAGATAACCATTGATGGTAAAAGCAAAAGCCTATTAGATGAAGTAGACACTATTAGCTCAGTATCAGGCGGTAGTTTCACCGCAGCCTATTACGGATTACACGGTGATAAAATATTTGATGATTTTGAAATCGACTTTCTTAAGAAAAATATTCAAGAGCAGTTATTAGACAGCCTTTTTAGCTTTCACTTTTGGTGGCGTGCACTAACCTCAGGCTTTGACCGCACCGAGATGGCGATTCAGAACTACGAAGAAAATATTTTTCGAAATGCCACTTTCGCGGACTTAAAGCTTGACGGTCCTTATATTCAAATTAATGCCACTGACATAGGTTCTGGCGAGCGATTCCAGTTTACCCAAGACTACTTTGATCTCATCTGCTCCGACCTGAATAAGTTCCATATTGCTCGTGCTGTCGCCGCATCTTCTGCAGTACCTGTGGCTTTTTCACCCATCGTACTGGAAAACAATGCTGCTAAATGCACACTACCAAGCCAACATAATTTTAACGGCATCAAGAAGAACAAAAGTCAGCTAAAAAATGCATTAATCTCCTACAGGGATATCAAACAACGCCCCTATATCCACCTGGTGGATGGCGGCATTATCGACAACCTCGGTGTTCGGGCATTACCTGAGCTCGTAGGCGTATATGGTGGCGCAGAATACGCGGCCCAAAAATTACTTCACCACATTCCAAAACATATGGTCGTTATTGTTGTTAATGCAGAAACCTCACCGGTAAGGTCCTTTGAAAGATCAGCCATGGAACCCAATATTGGAATGGTGGTAGGAGCCGTTACAGACATTCAAATCACCCGCTACAATCAAGACTCAATTGCCCTTATTAAACGAAGCCTCTCTCAATGGACTCAAGAAATAAAGGAGAAAACCGGTGAAAGTATTACTCCACACTATATTGAAGTAAGTTTCACTCAGGAGAAAAACAAACAGCGTAAATTGCGACTCAACAAGATATCCACCAGCCTGCAGTTACCTAAGGGGGAGATCGACACTCTTAAAATAGCTGGCCGTGAGTTATTACGTGAATCAACGGCATTTAAAAACCTATTACATCAATTACAATAGCGCCATTTTCAATCTAAAAAATAGCACTTCGTAACAAAAACCAGCCATAGCCATCGATTAACATGACCGCTTGCATAACTACTGATATCACTACAAACACAACCCATAGTCACAATGCGCAAGGAATTATTGCCTTAAAAACCAACCACCCAGATATCAAAGAGCTTAAACGTAACGGCGTTGACCATTCACTACATGGAAACAAGGTATGGCGCTCATGCTGGACACTAATCGATTACATGGTGCACCAACATAATCTAAAACACTTAAATGCACTGGATATTGGATGCGGCTGGGGTGTCACTGGCATTTATCTGGCCAAGAAAAAGAAGTGTAAGGTGATAGGTATAGATGGGGATGCGGAAGTGAAACCATTTCATCAACTTATGTGCAAACACAACAAAGTAGACGTACCTTTTCGAAGAGCCTATTTTAAAAACATCACAAAAAAAGATCTCGCTAATATCAATTTAATTGCAGGAGCAGATATTTGCTTCTGGGATTCATTGGTCGATGAGTTATTCAACTTATTTAAACGAGCCAGAGAAGCAGGTGTCGGTACTATCTTGATATCGGATCCTGGTCGCCCCACTTTTTTTGCACTAGCAGAGCGCTGCGAAAAACGACTATCCGGCGAAGTAGAGCTCATCGAACGAAAAATTCGATCCCCCTTTACAGCACATAGCTACATTCTGAAAATCAAGAACTAAGAACCACTAACTAGCGTGATGAATAACACGCTTCTCTTCATAAAGGTTATTATCAGCAGCCTCAATTAAGCTTAACGCCAGCGTATTAGCATCGGGCACCATGGTAGCCACACCATAACTGATAGTCACCACATCCCCTACACGTGAATTTTTGTGGGGAATCGTCAATGCCGCTACAGTATCAGCCAACGCCTTACCCACCAATTTAGCGCCAAAATAATTCGTATTCGGCAGCAAACAAACAAACTCCTCACCACCATAACGCGCAACGTAATCAGCAGGACGTTTAATCGCATCATGCAATGCATTCGCCACTCGAATTAAGCAGGCATCTCCCTCCAAATGACCATAGCTATCATTGAAATATTTAAAAAAGTCTAAATCCATCATCACTAACGATAACGGCTGTAGCTCACGACGACCCCGCATCCATTCACGCTGAAATGTTTCATCAAACCCTCGCCGGTTAGGAATGCCTGTCAAGCCATCAAGAAATGCCATAGAAGCTAACAAGTCATGACACTTTTTCAGTTCCAGGTGATGGCGAACCCTCACCTTAACAATAGAAGCGTTAGTCGGTTTCGGAATAAAGTCGGAAGCACCTAAATCAAATGCACCCTTTTCGTCTTCGACCTCTGTCAGATCAGAGGTAAAAATAACCGGTATATCTCGTGTCAATGAGTGATTTTTCAAACGATTACACAATTCATAGCCACTCATCTTAGGCAAAATAACATCAAGCAACACCAAATCAGGCTCATACTCCCTAGCTAACTTTCCCGCATCAATACCATCCATAGCAGCTATCACATCATAATCTGATGATAACGCCTGTTTTAGCACCTCTAGCTGCTCTAGCTCAGAATCTGCAACCAAAATTAATGGACGCTCCCTCATTCCCTGCTCCTTAGACCAACGCTGACCTGTTGAGTATAGAGAAACATTAACGGTTCGCCTGAAATTCTATGAAAATCCCCATCCATTAGACCACTAACATAGCTGGGATGCGGCACAACGAAAAAACAGCCACGATTAGACCTACGCAGCGTATTAACGACTCAATATATATCAACCTTTTAGAGGCGAACTTCCCTTTAAAGCGACAAATATAATGCTAAGCATTACTTAAATTCTTTTTTAATCTTATGAATATATTGCTTGGTTAACTCGGAAATCCGGCCACTTTTTTCCATTTTTAAAAATGCACCTGATATTTCTGGTATTAAAGCAAGGTGTTTTCTATGTAAAAAGTGAAGGACTTTCTTTGTCTCCAAAGGTGACTCCAGAGCATGAATATCTTCTATTTTTAGTTTTTTCAACGTCAGTAATCCCACTACCTTCATCGAGATTGCAACATCAAATCGTCCAGCATCCAACATACGAAACAACTGTGTTGCCGAAGTTGCCCTATATCGATTCATTCCCTCGGTATTTTTTTCAGTGAACAGTATCCCTCTCGTTATACCAATGCGATAGGGCCTTAAACTTTCCCAGCCATCAACACGAATATCTTGCTGCGAGCTAAAGGCAACAAAGGTCAATATATACATAGGGGTTGAAACTGGAAAAAGGTCATCAAAGTCGACTAGCATACCTTCAATACGACCTAACTCGCCGTCATACTTTCCTAAGCTAGCCATTGTTATTGCACGAGCAGCGGGCAACCGCTCAACAATCACACTCTTACCAATTTGAGCGTAGGCCTCACTGACAATGGCCTCACCCAAGCCTACCGCAGGATGACCATCTATCGTTGAAAATACAAAGGTATCTTGCCCGTAAGTAGAAAAACTCGAGAGGTACAGTATAAAAAATAAAATACGCGAGTGCCTATCCATGCTTAAACAACCAAGTATTAGCTTCCTCTTTATTTGAAAAAAGTACCGTAATCCAAGGGCCCGCTTCTGACTCAGTGGCGTAGAAAGAGACTAATTGCGGCGCAACATTATTCTTTGAAGTAACGACAGCAACTTTAAGGTGAGGGTTCGACTTAGCAAGAGCATGATTACAGCTGACCAAGGCTAGAACATCCTTTTCCTGAATACTTACACTTTCAATGTCATACCAATCACTCAGCACTAAACGCAGATCATCAAAACGCGCATCGCCACTTAACGACAATGAGGCTTGCACTAGCTCATCACCAGTCACTGCGCCGCTATACTGTACATTTAAATAATTATCTGACTCCCAACTAAACCTTATCATTGCTTTCGACTCAAGATATATAGCTATGTATCTATGCAGTCATCATCCTGACATCTAAATTATTACCCTATAAACCTCGCCACACAGCACCTAAAAAATGAAACAACCCTTCTATATGAGCTTTCATTTTCTTAATTCTAGTTACTTTATTTCAAAAATTTAGATCTATACTCAAGAAATAAGTACTCTTCAGCTCAATTTATCAATCACTAATTACTAGTGGTTATAAAAAATGGACCCTTGCTATGCCAGACAATAAGAAAACGATTTTTGTCATTGATGATGAAGAAATCAACCTGGATCTATTACAAGGTATTCTAGAAGATGACTACAAGGTTAACTGTTTCAATAACGGCAAGAGCTGCTTACAAGCCTTTGAAGAGATACCTGCAGATATCGTACTACTTGATGTGGAAATGCCGGAGTTAGATGGATTAGAAACCTGTCGTCGACTGCTCGAACTAGCCCCAAACTTACCCGTGTTATTTATATCAGCCAAAAGTTCCCAAGAAGAGCGGCTGGCTGGTTATAGCGCCGGCGGTTATGACTACATTATCAAACCTTGCGATGCCAATGAGTTACTTGCCAAGATCAAAATCATTATTCAACAACAAGAGCAACAACAACAAATTAGTGAGCAACACCAAAACATTAGCCAAGCCTTTATGGAAGTGGCATCGGGCAGCGGAGAGCAAGGTATACTTATTCGTTTTGCCATTGCAGTATTTGAATTAAAAACTCACCAGGAGTTAGCCGAGGCGTTGATAGCCTCTCTTGGCGAGTTAAATGGCCTCAAGGGTTCCGTTCTGATTAAAGGGCAAAAGGAGCACCTATTTTGGTCCGACCGCGGCACTTGCCCTCCCATTGAAATACAGGTTTTGGAAACGCTACAAGACAAAGGTCGTATCTACGATTTTAGTGACCGAATACAAGTCAATGAAACCCACGTCAGTGCTCTGATAAAAAACATGCCCGAAGATGAAATGAGCCGAGGTCGCTATAGAGATCATATACCGCTACTACTACGCATTGCATCAGCACAAACCAACAAACTGAATACGGATGCAGTGCTAACCAGTAGCCAGCAACGAATGGAAACCATTCAAAATGTTTGCCATCAGCTTTCCGATGCGGAAGCTGTTCTCCACAACAACATTTCCAACTTTATTGTCATTACTGAGGATGAATTTGAACGAATCCAAGATGAAGTTCAGTATCTAGCTTTATCTGAAGAACAGGAAGTTAAATTACTCTCCTCACTGGAAAAAGCGTTAAAACAAGCACACAAATCGGCCAATGACGCTATCGAGGTATGTTCTCGTTTTGGTGAAATTGTCTCAACACTTAAACAAACACTATAAACTCTACTATTTACTACATAGGCTAATACTCTCACCCACTTATTACCCTCCAAGGTTAAATCGATGAAAAAAAGGCTCTATCGCTGGCTTATATTCCTAGTTTCGATAGCACCTCTATTCTTCGCCATTGATTACGGCCTACGACACTTTGTAATTCTTCCTAGCTATTACTCTCTGGAAAAAGCGAAAGCCGAATCTGACTTACAGCAAGTCATCGAAACAGTTGAAAGAGAAACAAAGCACCTAGAGGTGATAACCATCGACTGGGCAAGGTGGGATGATAGTTACAAATTTGTGCAAGATAAGAATAAAGCGTTTATTACTGAGAACCTTAATATATCCACCCTAAGAAACAACATTGGACTCAATGCAATTATCTACTACAACACATCTGGCCAAAGAGTTTGGGGACAATTTATTACATCAAATAGTGAAGACGCGAATTTCACCATCGAACCAACGGACAAACTGATCTTCGACGCGGAGAAATATCATCCAAACACAAAACCAGGCCAAACAACGTCCGGTATTGTTATCACAAAAATTGGCCCTATGATATTTTCCGCATCATCGATACTAACAAACGATAACCAAGGCCCTTCTGCTGGCACCCTAATTATGGGACGTTTGTTCGACCAAAATCTTGTTAAGACCCTATCAGATCAAACCCATATTCGGTTTTCAATAACCCCCCTCAACAAATCATCTCAAGACAGTCTCATACACAACAAGGTGACACAAACACATGAACATACAGTCAATGTTGTTGAAATTGATATTCATACCTTGAAAGTCAGCGGCCTATTACTTGGGCCCTGGGGACAGCCGATGCTAGGAATTAATGCCCAACTAAAAAGAGATATTCTTGCACAGGGATTAAAATCTGCTCGCCTAGCATCCACCTCAACACTTATCTTCCTAGGCATTATTCTATTCATTGGTTACAACTACTACTCTCTGCGTCTGCGAACATCTGAAGAGGTCATCGCTCAAATAGTTCAAAAAAGCACGCGCGAATTAAATGCAGCAAAAGAGGAAGCTGAAAGTGCCAAACAGGTGGCAGAAGCAGCGAATCAATCAAAAAGCACATTCCTAGCTAATATGAGCCATGAAATAAGGACACCACTCAATGCAATCACCAACATGTCATACCTGTGCTTACAAACAGAACTCAACCCAAAACAAAGCAACTATATAGAAAAGGTGAATTTATCCGCTAATTTATTGATGGAAATAATCAATGATATTTTGGATTTTTCAAAAATTGAGGCCGGTAAACTACTGATAGAAAAAAATACTTTTTCTCTGGATGCAACACTCTCACAGCTGGCTATGTTAGAAACATCTAAGGCCGCAGATAAGAAAATACAACTTATATTTGACGTGCATCCAGATACCCCCAATCACTTTATCGGTGATTCATTACGCATCGGGCAGATTCTGTTAAACCTAGTCAACAATGCTATTAAGTTTACCGAAGAAGGTTATATCGCCGTTCTAATTCGCCCTATAGAAACTCAACTAAGTACCACCAAACTAGAAATATGCATAGAAGACACAGGAATTGGTATACCAGAACACGCCCAAGACAAGTTATTCAATTCGTTTACCCAGGCCGATGAATCCACCACACGACGATTTGGTGGTTCAGGCCTAGGCCTTGTAATATGTCGTGAGCTAGCGCGGCTCATGGATGGTGATATTCGATTAACCAGCCAAGACGGTATAGGGACAAGAATCTACTTCAATATCACACTACCTCGTCCATCATCTACATCCAATACACAAAATCCACTTGAGGGAAAAAGGGTTGCCCTACTTGGCACCCATAACAAAACCATCCAAGGAATATCGAACACCCTGTCGGCATTCGGGTTCGAGGTAACCACGCATGCCACACTAAAAAAATTGTCCGATACACTTAAAAATAATGACATCTTATTGATAGATGACTCTTACGATGCCTTTTTCACTGTCGATATAGTTGCCAATTTTCTAGATAGCATAGAGCAGACCGCGCTAACACCTTCCATTTTCTTATTAACAATCAGTGGTCAAATACCACCACCGCTCTATGATTACTCTTCCCGCTACTTACAAAAACCTATATTCCTATCAAAACTTCAGGAAGCCATTTATGGTGCCGATTACTTAGGCGAATCTGATAACGAAGAACGATATAGAGCATCCAGTATGCTCTACCAGCAACTCGCAGGTAAGCATATTTTGGTAGCTGATGACAATGAACTCAACCAGGAAGTTGTCATTAATTTATTGGCTGATTCTAACGCTAAAATATCCATAGCTTATAACGGTAAAGAAGTTCTTGAAAAACTAGCTCAGACCCACATCGATCTCATTTTAATGGACATGCAAATGCCAGTAATGGACGGCCTTACAGCGACAAAACAAATCAGAGACAACCCATCTTGGGATAAAATGCCTATTATTGCGCTAACAGCTAATGCGATGAAAGGTGACAAAGAAACCGGGATCAGTATAGGTATGGATGATTACCTAACAAAACCCATTGTACCCAACACATTTTTCCCGACACTGGCCAAATGGTTAAATATTGGTATAGAAGAAAAGCCATCGAATGAAAAACCTGCAGATAACAACTCTAACAACGATCTACTTTCTAGCATAGAGAATATCAATGGTATAGAGAGTATAAATAACCTAGATAATATCTATGGCATAGACCTAGAAGCAGGATTGAAAACATGTAACGGAAAAACAAAACTACTGGAAAAAATTATCACCAAATTCGCCAAGAAATATCAATCTCTTGACGAAGAGTTAATTGATGCATTCAGAGCCGATGACATCAACTTCTTACAATCAACAACCCATAACATTAAAGGTGTAAGTGCTAATATAGGAGCACTTAAATTATCTGAGCAAGCGAATATATTACATAACCAGCTATCAGATAATATCACTCTGGATCTAGTCGCTCTGGAGCCGTTTTGTAACGAATTAAAAAAGACCATCAAGAGCATTCAAAACTATCAGGGCAATAACAGCTAGATAATAATATAGACCAATCCGAAGCAGATCATTAATAAGCCTGACATCTTCGAAACAACCATGCTTGA
>Ga0105352_1001408_pt1 | contig 12647 bp, 12 predicted proteins | sample EN8Hudsemesocosm_FD_83507 | JGI IMG/M metagenome (GOLD analysis project Ga0105352, IMG submission 83507) | Methane-oxidizing microbial communities from mesocosms in the Hudson Canyon - EN8B Hudson Canyon | ecosystem: Environmental > Aquatic > Marine > Cold seeps | place: Hudson Canyon...
AATCAGCATTCAAGACAAAAAGACTAACCTAGTGGTTGGATATGCGGATGCCGTGTACCTAGTGCCACACACTGAACAAACTGCAGTTAAATGTGTTGTTCTGCAAGGTGGCCGCAATCGTGTTCTTAAAGAGAAACGGAAAAACGTACACGCTTACCTAGAAGGTGCTATTGCATCTTTCACCAACTTTGAGCCATTGAAAGGCCGTTCTTTTGAACCATGCCAAACAAGCGAAGACGGTAGCAAGGCCACCACGGCCCTTACCTACAATCCTTATAAAATGGACACGTTCAGTATTAAGGCCACATTGAAAGCTGTTAAGACTCTTGCGAGTGTCCTCGTGGCTTGTGATGGCTCAATGAAAGCTGACATTAAATAATCAATAACCAATAAAAGGAAAACAGACCATGAATATGATAACAAGCACCACAATGACTCAAACCGCCGAAGCTATTGGCCTATTCAATGAGGCAACAAGCGGCATCCAAAAGAGCGCCATTGAATTTATCATCGGCACCAAGCGAGGCCCATCACAAGCAAGGGCATTTATTGGACTATCCAGTAACCGCAAGGTGCCAGCCTATACCTTAGCAATCCCAGCCCGTGAATCATGCCCTAGGGGTGACAAGCTGGCACAGATAGCGGGTACAGTTTGCAGCGGCTGCTATGCAACAAAGGGACATGATGCAATGAGGCCCGCCAAGACGGCAAAGGCTAGACGTTGGGCAACCATCAAGCTGGCTCTAGAGTCTAACCACGTAGCAGACTTATGGCTAAAAGCCTTTGTTATTGCCATGGCTAAAGAGACTCATTTTAGGTGGCACAGTGCTGGTGACCTATTCAGCACCGACTATGCCGAACTAGTGGCCGAAGCTATCCGCCTCACACCACACGTTAAACACTGGATACCAACACGCGAAGCTCGCAATGCTGGCCCATTGTTAGGCCTATCTAATGCCGTTGTTCGGGTATCCGATGACATGGTAAACCAGACCAATAACAAACACCAAGGCAATACTAGCGGAGTACACACGCCTGACAATGGAGGCCGTGGTCAACAATGCCCAGCGAGTGAGCAAGGTGGCAGCTGTGGCGATTGCCGCGCTTGTTGGTCTGCTAATGTCGCCCATGTTAGCTATAAAATTCACTAATAGTCTTAAATTAAAGGAAATCTTAATCATGGAATCAATAATCATAAATGGTATCGAATTCTTGCCACATACATGGCCGCTAGTGTTCGGCCTCCCAGCATTCTGCGTCTTTGCAAGCCTCGCAGGCCTCATTTACGAGATAGCTAGCCGCGATGAATAGCACGGTATGTATTCATTTTAAGGGCCTCGCAGGGGGCCTTTATGAAGACTACAACCCGTATTTGAACACTGAATAGAGGTATTAATAAATGACTAACAACAACAATAACGACAAGGTGGTAATAAGCCTTTACGAATTCACAGGGACCGCGTTAATTCCATGGGCTAAACGTGGGTATCAATGCTACGCATACGACATCCAACACAGCGCCGACGATATCCGCGAAGAGCACTTTAAAGGTGGCGGTTCTATTGCATACTGCCATGCAGACCTACACGACATAAAAACGCTAGCGAATATACACGCAGCTTTTGACGGCGGCGAAGATGTGGTGTTTGCAATGGGCTTTCCTGTATGCACAGACCTAGCAGTTTCAGGCGCTGCTCATTTTGCAAAGAAGGCCCACGCGGACCCTGATTTCCAGACAAAGGCTGCACGTTATGCCAAATGGTGCGCAGTGGTATTTGAAGAGTGGGACGTGCCTTATTTCATAGAAAACCCTGTATCTAGATTGTCCACGTTATGGCGTAAGCCTGACCACAGATTTCACCCTTTTGAATTCGGGGGATACATCACAGCGAATGACGCGGCCCACCCTTTATATCCTGAATACATTGCAGCTAATGATGCTTACAGCAAATTAACGTGCCTATGGACAGGTGGCGGCTTCAGGATGCCAGCTAAAGATGCCGTGGACTGCGATAGTTTTGGCTCCAGTACCCAGCACAGGAAGCTAGGGGGCAAGTCGATGAAAACCAAAAACATACGCAGTGCAACGCCTAGAGGCTTCTCTGAGGCCATTGCAGTGGCTAACGCAAGCTAGCTGATGGGTTCACTTTAAGCGCCTGTATGGGCGTTTATGGAGACCTCAACACAGGCTCATTAAACCAAACGAAAACTAAAAGGATGGCCAAAATGAACGACTTAAATAAAGGTAAAGATGCTCACTGGATGGAGGCACGAGAGGTAAACACAGGTGGTGGTTGTATGGTCACAATCATCGAATGCACCCATTGGGATTATGTCCTCGTTTCTAACGACGAATGCGTGGCCGTTTACCATTCCGAGGATGCATTTTGGGATGGCGAAGACTGTATCTATTTCACAGATGTTAAAAGCGGAGAATAACCATGCCTATTAGAACTGTACCACCACTAACTGGGTACGACCTGTACCAAGCCAAAGAAGTCATTTGGGATATGCTGCACATTGTGCGTGAGGACCATCTAGCGTCCGAGGACGGTATTAACAATGACGCTCATTGGGACGAAGTTTGCACGGCTATGGCTTGGCTACAGGAAGCCGCAGGGTGTGAGGAAATCATGGACGGAGAAGAAATCCAGGATTAGAGGTGCTCACTTTAAACGTCCAGCAAACTCAGGGCGTTTATGGGGACTACCTCAACACAGTCTCAAATAACTATAACTTAGACAAATGTCTATTGAGGGGAATATAAATATGTATGATATAACTGACGTTTTTGATATAGCTGACAACCACCATGGGCTGGTGCTAGAACTGCGGTGGTGTTGGCTCTATATCGAAGGGTAATTTAGGAATAATTCTTAGATATTGGTCTGTAACATAGGACTAACTCTAAAGTAAGAACTAACACGCATGTTGGTACTAAACAACAGTTTGGTATAAAATACACACATAGCTAGTCTTAGGGCTAGTAACAGGAAGCAAATAAGAAAATGCTTAAAATTAACATAAGGGATGCAGTTGAATTGGAGGTATGCAGAGTTGCCATTTACATACGCATATTCCACAAAGAACTTTATTATAAATGGTCAGGGCCACGCATAGACTGGGAAGAATAGCCCAATAGCGATTAAACATAGGATGTTAATAATAAATTGAGCTGAATGAATCAGCCCCGAAGGTTTCAAAATGAAATTAACACATAATGAGGTGCTAAAAGGCCTCGCGGACACATTAGAATCGTTCTCAGAACTAGGCGATTTAACCACGGCACAGATTAGAGTTTTTCTATTCGTTGCTAGGCGTGGACGTGTAACAGGTCAGGATATAATTAAAGAACTTGGCATGAGTAAGGCAAACGCAGCGCGTACCCTTACGATTCTAAGCGATGAGGTGATGGTTAAGCGTAAGGCTGAGACTTTGAACCTTGTCACATACGAGACAGACATTCACGATAGACGTTATCGTTATGCTGTCTTAACCGAGAAGGGCAAGAAGTTTGCCAATTCTCTTGCAGCAAACTTCTGACCTTTTAATTAAAGGAAGGGAGGTATTAACCATGGCTATTTATACAATGGCAACTGGTTATCAGATAAAGGTCCAGCGTGACGGCTTCAGGTTCCATGACTTTGTAAAAGGCCTAGAGAATTACAAAGAAGCCGTTTCAATCGAACTATCCGCACTCGCAGATATGTCGAAGGGCTTAAGGCCAACTGGAGGCGCACTCAAACACGGCACTAGCTTGACTTTGATGTATGCTTTCGATGAAACGTGGGATAAATCTTGGTCTGTACAGTCGAAAGGCTATCAGAAGAAGGTGCTACAATACTGGAAGTCACTTAGTTCTTACTTTATTGATGACAGACGTATGATGCGGCTGGAAGCGATAGACACTAAAGCTATTGATGACTACATTAAGGTGCTCAGGGCTAAAGGGAACAAGCCTAAGACGATTAACAATAAGTTGAACTGTCTGTCCTCAATGCTTACCTTAATGACAGAGCGTAGGTTGCTCAAAGCCGTACCAGTGATTCATTGGGAATCGGTTAAGAACAACAGTAGACCACGGTACTTTAGTCCAGAAGAAGAGCAGCAGATTCTAGGGCTAGCTGGTGATATGCACTACCACTCACAGTGGATTAATGACCTCCTCCAGGATTTCATTATCTTATTGTGTGACACAGGAATGAGGCCTTGGTCAGAAGCCAAAGCAATCCAGCCTAGTTGGGTAGTACGTAACTCAAATGGTATTCGTATTATTAGAATACCTAGAGAAGTCACTAAGACTGACGCTGAACGTGAGATACCACTAACTGGTCGCCTCGCCAACGTGTTAGACAAACGGATATCTACACTAGCAAGAGGTGATTTGATATTCGAAAAGCTAGACTATAAATGGCACTGCGTGGAATTCTGGGACAACCTAGTACGCCCAGTTATGGGATGGGGTCCTAAGGAAGTGTGGTACTGCTTCCGACACACATTTGCTACACGCTTGTGTGAATACTCTGGGAATCTAAAGGTGACTCAGCAGCTAATGGGACACTCATGCATAACCCAAACGGCTAGGTATGCAAAGGCCACTGACAAGGCTATGTGTGACGCTATGGTATCACTAGAATATGGACGATTGAAGGCTTTAGAAGAGAGCCAAGGGACTGACCAAACGGCCATCAACATGCAGGACAGAAGCGAAGACAAAGGAGGCCAAACGCACCTCCCAACAGGCCCATCAAACGGCCTAACACATTGAATTTATTAGTATTAGCGGCTTGAGTAATGACCGGATAACGGTTCGAATCCTCTCGGGCGCGCCATTTTCTAGAGTTCTTCTAGGGATAACGCAAGCAATACTAAACTAATTCAAACGTAAGCCACATGGTTCTTCTAGCTGTGTGGCTTTCATTTGGACAAACGGTCTTGAATTTAAGACTAACTTAAGTACAATGCAACGCGGACAATAACTAGGACACACAGAGTCAATTGGAGGGCCTCTTGCTGAGTCACGCAGTATATTAGTAAACACTTAATATCAAGTGTAGCACTATAGCCATAGGGCTATAAAGGCTGGGGACAATTACGTCCATAGAGTCTCAGAATTGAGACTAACTTAAACTAACGGAGAGTCACATGACTACTTATACATCTACCACCATCAACGATGAAAAAGAAGATTTAATGTTCTTAGCACAACAGGAACTGGAATATAAAATGAGGGAGGATGGAATAAAGAAGGCCCGTGAGAACATAGAGAAACAGCAGAAGTTAGGGACAGAAGCAACAACGGATTATGGACATCAAATGATGGTTCACGGGCTGGAGAGATTTGCTGGTGGTATAAAGGAATACTTGGAAGAGGATGACAAGAAAGGTGGATGGTCTGCAGGAACACGTAAGCTCTTAAAAGGTGGTAAGCCTGAACTAATAGCCTACATCTTTATGAAGTCCATTATTAACTCCATATCTAATAAGTCCATCACATTGACCCACGCTGTTATCTCAGCAGCTAATGATGTCCAAGATGAGTATATGCTTAATGAACTCCAACGCCAGAACAAGGCATTGTGTAAGCGTCTTATAGATGCATCAAACAAACGTGAAGGTTACAAGAAGATGTTAACAGTCACAAAAGCAATGACTGATGAAGCAGCTAAAGGGACTATAGAATCTTGGGAAGCATGGCCTAAAAAGAAGGTACTAAAAGTAGGTGAGAAACTTATAGATATTCTCATGGAAACAGTCGGCTTAGTCCGAATAGTCACGGAGTCTCGTGGTAAGAACAACACAGTCAAACGTCTTGTTGCTACTGATGAAACTTGCGCCTGGATTGAGCAGCGTACAAACAAGTTAGGACTTACAACACCTAAGTATCTGCCACTTGTTGTACCACCACGTGATTGGAACTATTCTAACCTAGAGAACGGCTGTTACTACACGTACAGCTGCCGCCCAGTTAAGTTTGTCAAGACTAATAACCGTAACTACTTTGAAGAGCTACGTAACTCAGACATTGATGTGGTCCTACACGCAGTGAATAAGATGCAGCGTACAGCATGGAGAATCCATCAGCCAATGTTGGACTTCATCACTGAGCTGTATGCGAATGGCGTGGAATGGTGTCCATCTATCCCACCTTCAACACCAGAGCAACCTCCAGAAAAGCTTGAGGACTATGAGAACGCAACAGTAGAAGAGAAGGCAGCTTGGATACAAGAATCTAACCGTGTCAAGATTGCTAACCGTGAGGCTAGGTCTAAGCGTCATGCGTTCAGCTTTGTATTAGACACTGCTGAACAGTATTCACAGTACCCAGCTTACTGGCTCCCGTACAACTTAGACTTCAGAGGCCGTATATACAGTGTCTCAGCCTTTAATGGCATGGGTCAGGACAGTATGAAGGCAGTGATGGAATTCGCTGAAGGCAAGGCTCTAGGAGCTTCAGGTGTCCGTCAATTGGCTATTCATTTAGCTAACCTAGGTGACTTCAATCGTGTGTCTAAAGCTTCAATGGATGACCGTGTAAAGTGGGTCATGGACAATGAAGTATTCATCCGTGACATCGCTGCGAATCCTTGGGACAACCGTGGTTGGGTTGATGCTGATTACCCATTGCAGTTCCTAGCGTGTTGCATGGATTGGGTAGGTTACCTAGAGAATGGTGAGGACCACGTGTCACACACAGTATGTTGTCAAGATGGCTCATGCTCAGGTCTTCAAAATCTAAGCATGGCTATGCGTTGTGAGGACACAGCTAAGAATGTGAACCTACTAGCTGCTGATGCGCCTCAAGACGTGTACCAGACTGTTGCTGACAAGGTTGTTAAGCGTTTAGTAGAGGACTCTCAGCAACCGCCTGAGCATTGGGGGGAAACGGTCCTAAACAATATGGGTAAACCAGTGCCTACATACAGTGAGTTAGCACTTGAATGGTTGAAGTTTGGGTTTGGTAGAAAGGAGGCGAAGCGCAGTGTCATGACCTACAGCTACGGTTCCAAGCAGTACGGATTCCGTGAGCAAATCATAGAAGATGTGATGCGCCCATTGAAGCGTGAGTGTTCTAAGTCAGGTAAGGAATTTCCATTTTCATACGATGATGGTTTCCGTGCCTCAAGCTACATTGCGCGGTTGTTATGGGATGCTGTTGTCGATTCAGTTAAACGTCCAGCGCAGCTGATGGATTGGTTAACAGCTTCAGCTTCTAAGGTTGCTAAGACTAAATACGAGATGCCTGATGGAAGCCTCCAATCACTACCTGTGAGATGGACTACGCCCTTAGGCTTCCCAGTGTTACAGTCTTATTACAACGTCACCAAGCATCGCGTACGGAGCCACATGGGTGGGGCCTTAATCTATCTAACACTGAATGAGGAGACTGACCAAATCTGTAGTCGTAAGTCCAGCCAAGGAATGTCACCCAACTGGGTCCACTCCTGTGATGCAGCGCACCTTCAGCTCTCAGTAGCAAGAGCATCTGAGGTTGGTATAGATGGTGAAGATGGTATTGAAAGCTTCTCGATGATACATGACTCTTTTGGATGCCATGCAGCAGACCTTTCAAAATTCAGTGGTGTGATTAAGCGTTCGTTTGTAGAGCTTTATGATACCAATGATGTGGTCCACGCATTATACCTTGAGCTACTCACGCAGCTTAAGCCTGAAGACCGCGAGGACCTGGACCTACCGCCAGCCAAGGGTGAGCTGGACTATATGGATACGTTACTTAGTATGTATTCTTTTGCCTGAACAGTCTCAATATTAAGACTATCTCAGGTATGAAATAGCAAGTGTAGCACTATAGCCACACCAACCAAATTCCCCTCACTCCGAGGGGTTTTTTATATCTGGAGATTAACTATCGAAGACCAAACCCTTGAGCAAGCCTTTGCTGCTGCCCTTATACAAGCTGGCGAAGCACTACCACTCGACCTTGCTGCCCAGTTAATGGAGCAGGGCGTAATCCTCGATGAGTTCATCGCGGCAAACCTTAACCAAAACTAATAGCGTTTATACGCACCTGACATATAGGAAATTATATGACCCAACGTAAGAAAACCAACAAGCTTCCAATGCACACCACACCACGTGGTCGTACAGAGTGGGCGCGTTTATGGACCCCCGATACAAAATTTAATGTAGATGGGGAGTTCGGCACCAAACTGGTGATGGACAACGCAGATGCCGTGGACATCATGGCGATGCTAGATGCAGCCCATGCCTTAGCCATTGATGCAGCTGTAGAAGAGACAGGTAAGCCACGCGCTAAAATCCGTGTGACTGACCCCTACGATGTCAACGCTGAAACTGGTGATGTCACTATCAAGCTGAAGCTTAAGGCCAAGGTCACTACCCAAAAGGGCGAGACATTTGAGCAGAAGCCAATCGTGGTTGATGCCAAACGCCAGCCAATTACATCTGAGATTCCTTTGTGGAATGGCTCCCTTGTCCGCATTGGATTTCAAATCATCCCTTACTACACAGCACTAGCAGGCGCAGGGTTATCTCTACGTCTACGTTCAGTCCAAGTGATTGAAGCACTGGCTGGTAGTAATGAAGCAGCAAGTATGTTCGATGATGAAGACGGTTACTCACATGATGAAGCCACTGTCCCTGCTGCAGCTCAGAACTTCAAAGAAGAAGCCACGGAGGAATATGAAGACATCCCATTCTAAGAAGAAGACGCACTTCGTTGGTTTGAAGTACGGCTTCAGGTCTGGGCTAGAGAAACGTGTTAGCGATGCTTTGACTTATCAAGGCATCCCTTTCACATATGAGGAGGAGAAGATTAAGTATCTAAAGCCTTCCCGTGTCAGTACCTATACGCCTGACTTTAAAATCGGAAATATCTTCATAGAGACGAAAGGTCGCTTCCTCTGTGCAGACAGGCAGAAGCACCTACTTATCAAAGACCAACACCCAGAACTGGACATTCGATTTGTGTTCAGTAACCCAAACCAAAAGATATCCAAGAACTCCAGAACTACATACGCAATGTGGTGTGAGAAGCACGGATTCCAATATAGCAAGGAGGTAATACCCCACTCATGGTTACGAGAAGCAGTACAGAATTCTTAATAATTCACTGTACAGCAACCCGTCCTTCACAGGACATAGGCCGTGATTCTGTTGATGCGTGGCACAGGCACAGAGGATTTCTAGGTATCGGTTATCAATACATCATCCGCAGAAGCGGTGAGTTAGAGATAGGCCGTGCTGAAGATGACGCTGGTGCTCATGCACGTGGCTACAATCATAAATCTATTGGCATCGCCCTTGTTGGTGGTGTCACTCAAGATGATATTGAAGTAGCAGAAGACAACTTCACACCTGAACAATGGGTAACACTGAAGCAGCTCGTTCAAGGGCTGTTACATAAGTACCCAGAAGCTACCGTGCTAGGTCACCGAGACTTAACTGGTGTTACCAAGGAATGCCCATCGTTTGATGTGCAGGAATGGCTCACTGAAGCAAGTGTAGCACTATAGCAATCAAAACCAATGCCTTCATTCCCCGAAGGCATTTCATTCTAATGAACTCAATAACTGAGAGGACTATTTATATGTCACAAGCACAAACTGTACTTAACCACTTGAACAATAATCGCAAGATTACTTCTATCGAAGCCATTGGCTTGTATGGAATCACACGTCTAGCCGCTGTGGTTCACACACTGAAGAAGGAAGGTGTCGAGGTAGACACAACAATGAAGGATGGTGTTAAAGCCCCGTATGCTGAATACAGCTTAGTCCACTAACCATGAGGGAACATGATGACAGTCCCGTGGTGGGGCGTGAACCCTGCCCAGACTGTGGTTCCCGCAACAACCTAACTCGCTACGGCTCAGGCCGTGGCTTCTGTTACACACCAGACTGTGGTCGCCTAGAGTGGCCCGATGATGACGGTGAACCTAAACCTCAAAACCAAAGGACTCGTATGGCTAGTGATTTAATAACAGGTGATGTTCGTGCCTTAAGACAGCGCGGTATCTCTGAAGAAACTGCACGATACTTTGGTTACAAGGTTGGTTCATACCGTGGACAACCTGTACACATTTGTCCATTACATAATCTTAAGGGAGGGCTAGTAGCACAGCAGTTAAGAACGCAGGACAAAGAGTTTCCTATCCTAGGGGACTTCAGTGAGATGCCTATGTTCGGCACTAAGCTGTGGAACAAAGGTAAGAAGGTAGTAATTTGCGAAGGGGCCATCGATGCGATGTCTGTTTCCCAAATCCAGGATAACAAGTGGCCTACTATAAGCCTACCTAATGGTGCTGGTGGTGCAGCTAAATGCATCAAAGCTAATTTACCTTACTTCAATAACTTTGAAGAAATTATCCTACTTATGGATGGTGATGAGGCAGGCGAGAAAGCAACGGCTGCTATAGCTCCACTGTTCCCTGCTGGTAAATGTTTCATAGCCACTATCAATGGGTACAAGGATGCTAACGAAGCACTACTTGCTGGTGCTAGCCGTAAGATTCTTGAAGCTATCTGGGGCGCTAAGGTGTACCGACCTGACGGCATAGTATCTCTCTCGGACATCCGTGAAGAACTAGAGAAGCCTGTCGAGTGGGGTATGCCTTGGTATTTACCTACCCTGAACAAAGCTACCTATGGTCGCCGTCTTGGTGAAGTGTATGCGATAGGCGCGGGTACTGGTGTTGGTAAGACTGACTTCCTAACCCAGCAGATTGTTCACGATATGTATGAGCTAGGTAAAACAGTAGGCGTGTTCTTCCTTGAGCAACGTCCTGCTGAGACTGCCATCCGTATTGCTGGTAAGCAAGCTGGCAAACAGTTCCATATCCCTGATGGTGATTGGACTAAGGCTGATAGGTCTACCGCTTTAGATGAACTCATGGAGCATGACCGTCTACGTATGTACGACAGCTTCGGAACGTGTGAGTGGGACACTATTAAGTCCAACATCGAATACATGCACCACGCTGAAGGTATCGAAATCTTTTACGTGGACCATCTTACTGCACTGGCAACAGGTCAAGGCAGTGATGAGCGTGTTGAGCTTGAACGTGTAACTGCTGCCATCGCTATGTTAGCTAAACGCTTGGACATCATCATCATTATGGTGAGCCACTTAGCTACACCTGAAGGTAGAAGTCACGAAGAAGGTGGGCGCGTAAGCATCCGTCACTTCAAAGGTAGTCGCGCCATTGGATTCTGGTGTCACTTCATGTTCGGACTTGAGCGTGACCAGCAAGCAGAAGACTTACATGAACGTGAGACTACGACCTTTCGTATTCTCAAAGACCGCTACACAGGCCAAGGAACTGGCATGACATTCCCCCTTAACTACAACCATGAAACAGGCAGACTCTACGAAGCTAGTCCATTCGACTTAGCCCCTGTGGAAGCCCTGCCTTTCTAACGGAGAACCTGAAATGTCTTACGCAAAATTAAAAACTGATGAAGAGTTGGACAATGAATTCATCCTTGGTATTGAAGAGCTTGAAGAAGAAGCAGAAAAAGAGGAGCTAATTAACTTCTTGAAAACTGTTTACTCTGTAGGTAGAGGCTTACAAGACTTAGGTTTAACAAGCACTGAAGCTAAGGACGTGCTGTTGGATGTACTGAAACGTACTGGGAATAACTAATGCGCCTAGTCATTGACATTGAAAGCAATGGATTCCTAGAAGTCCTGACTACAATCCACTGCATCGTTGCTCATGACCTAGACACTGGAATCCTCCACACCTTTAGACCCCATGAAATCCCAGCGGGTATCAAGCTGATGTCAGAAGCTGACGAACTGATTGCCCATAACGGAATCAAGTTTGATGTACCAGCTATTCAGAAACTCTACCCTGACTTCAAGCCTAAGCGTGTCATCGACACCTTAGTCTGCTCACGTCTTATCTGGTCCAACATCAAGGACCTAGACTTCAGTCACTTCAAGAACATTCTGCCCCCCAGGTTATTTGGTTCTCACTCATTGAAAGCTTGGGGCTACCGCCTCGGAGAACTCAAAGGTGACTATGGTCAGCAAGAGAATGCTTGGGATGTCTACTCAGAAGAGATGATGACGTACTGTGAGCAGGATGTGCGTGTAACTGTGGACCTTTACAACAAGGTTCTAGGTAAAGGCTATAGCCAACAGGCGTTAGACCTTGAGCATTCCGTGGCTCAACTGATGTGGACGCAAGAGTGTAATGGGTTCGTGTTCGATGAGAAGAAAGCACAGAAGCTATACATAGACCTCGCTGAACAGCGTGACTTAATCTACCAAGAACTTCACACCCTGTTCCCTGCTTGGGTAGTGTCTGAGGGACAAAAGAAACCAGCACGTAGCTGTAAGTATAAAGACCCATTGAAAGCTGACCGCACTATGAACGCACCCTTCACTGTCATCAAGATAGTGGAGTTCAACCCTGCGTCACGTGCTCACATTTCTAACAGGCTTATCACTAAGTACGGCTGGGAACCTTCAGTCTTCACAGACAATGGACAGCCTAAGATAGATGAAACAGTGTTGTCTAAGCTTGACTATCCTGAAGCGAAGCAGATGGCTAGATACTTCATGCTGCAGAAGAGGCTGGGACAGGTAGCTGAAGGTAAGCAAGGGTGGTTAAAGGTCTGTACCAACGGAAAGATTCACGGAAGTGTGAACCCGAATGG
>Ga0105352_1001409_pt1 | contig 12633 bp, 7 predicted proteins | sample EN8Hudsemesocosm_FD_83507 | JGI IMG/M metagenome (GOLD analysis project Ga0105352, IMG submission 83507) | Methane-oxidizing microbial communities from mesocosms in the Hudson Canyon - EN8B Hudson Canyon | ecosystem: Environmental > Aquatic > Marine > Cold seeps | place: Hudson Canyon | collected...
ATTTGTGTCGGGCTATCAGGTCAGTAGCATAGAACAAAATTATGAACTTCAAGTCGAATCATTAAAGAAATCAGGGTGTACTGAGATATTTAGTGAAAAGATCAGTGGAACCAAAATTGACCGCCCAGAACTGATTGCCTGTCTTAAATATTTACGCAAAGGCGATACCTTAGTTGTAACACGTATTGATCGTTTAGCGCGTAGTCTGAGAGATTTACAAAACTTAGTACATGACTTAAAAAATGAATCTATAGAGCTTAAAGCAATTGAGCAGCCAATCGATACAAGCAATGCTGCTGGAAAAGCTTTTTTAGATATGCTGGGTGTATTTGCTGAATTTGAAATTAACCTCAGAAAAGAACGTCAGCTCGAAGGTATCTCCAAAGCTAAACAAGAGGGGAAGTATAAAGGACGCAAACCAACCGCTAGAGCTAAATCAGAACAAATATACGCATTAATACAGCAGGGAAAAACTAGGCAAGAAGTTGCAGATAAGTTAGGCATTGGCGTGGCTAGTGTTTATCGTGTATTAAAAAATAAGGATAGAACAATCATTAACCATTGACGAACCCTATTTTTTTTCTTTACATTAACTCCCTATTAGGGAGAATATTAAGTTATGCGTGTCATTGCTAAAAGTACGTTAAAGAAATTTTGGGAAATGCCTGCTTATAGTGATTCTCAAACGCCAATAGAAAGTTGGTATGAAGAAGCTATAAACGCAAACTGGAATACATCCCAAGCGATAAAAAGACAATATGCAAATTCAAGCATCTGTAAAAATAATAGGGTTGTCTTTAATATTGGTGGTAATAAATATCGATTAATTGTTGAAATACAATATCAAGCCAGTATTGTTTGGGTTAAATTTGTGGGAACACATACCCAATACGATAAAATAAATGTTGAGGATGTAAATGAATATTAAGCCCATTCGTAATGACTGTGATTTGCAAAACAGTTTTCGTCAATTAGAACAAGTGTTCCAAGCAAAATCTGGCACTAAAGAAGCGGATGATAGGGAGGTTTTAGTGACTTTAATCGAAGCCTATGAAAATAAATATTACCCTATTTTGCCTCCTGATCCAGTGGATGCCATTAAATATAGAATGGAGCAAGAAGGGTTAAAGTCACGAGATTTAGAGCAATATATTGGAAGTAGTGGTCGAGTATCAGACATTATAAATCGTAAGCGTCCCTTAAGTTTAAAAATGATTAAGTCATTACATAAAAATTTACATATACCTTATGAAAGTCTATTAGCAGAAGTACATTATGAGTAAATATGGGTTTCCCGGCTTAGACGGGAAGCCCATTCACTCAAATAGTGTCTATCTAAATAGGCATTGTGAGCTTAACAGAAAAGGAATCTTAAACCTATGCGTTACCTGATGCTTATTTTTTTACCGTTGCTGATGAATGTACTGAACACTCCAGTCAATGCAGCAACCCGTTTTCAACCCGAAGCCTTATGGCCTAAAATCGCCCAAAGTGGACGTTATTTTAATTTCCCTCGAGGTATTGCACGTGATGCGTCGGGGTTATTTTATATTACAGACAAAGGCAGTCATCGCATTAAAGTATTGAATGCCCAAGGCGAGTTATTACGCAGTTGGGGGGGATTGGGCAGTGAAGCTGGACAATTTAATACGCCTTTGGGGATTACCGTTACTGCCTCCGAAGTCTTTATTGCTGAGTTTGCTAATGCTCGTATTCAAGTGTTTACCCATCAAGGCCAGTTTTTACGTCAGTGGGGCAGCTTAGGTTCAAATCAGAGACAACTAAATCATCCTACTTATCTTACTATTGGTTTACAAGGTCACGTCTATGTCAGTGATGCTTGGAATCATCGGATACAGGTGTTTAATCAGCAAGGACAATGGCTGCAAACCATTGGCGAGGAGATATTGAATAATCCTAATGGGCTTGCTTTTAGTCCTAATGGCGAACTGTATGTTGCTGAAAACGGGAATGATCGCATTAGTATTTTTGATGCTCAAGGGCAATATTTACGTAGTTTTGGTGAATCAGGCTCTGAGTCGGGGCAATTTGATGATCCTCAAGGATTAGCCTTTGATGCTCAAGGCTTACTGTATGTGACTGAATACGGTAATCATCGCATTCAAGTGTTTAATATGCAAGATCAATGGCTTAGAAGCTGGGGCAGTCAAGGTTATAGTGATGAATATTTACGGAATCCTTTTGGCTTATTAATAGATTCAACAAATAATATTCTCTATGTTGCTGATACGGGTAATCACCGTATTCAACACTATGATCTACAAGGTGATTATTTAGGCGCATGGCAAAGTAAAAGTAGCACTTTAGGTGAATTCAACACGCCTCATATCTCAGTCAGTCCACACGGTGACATTTATGTTGCGGATGCAAATAATCATCGTATCCAAGTATTTTCTGCCAGTGGTCAGTTGTTACGCCATTTTGGAGAATTTGGCTCGGGGTTAGGTCAGTTCAATAACCCGGCTTATGTTGCCTTTGACGCTCAAAATAGAGTGTATGTCAGTGATTTTAATAATAATCGTATTCAGGTGTTTGATCAACAAGGAAATTATCTTAGCCATTGGGGCATTTCTGGTAGTGGTGAGCAGCAATTGGATAGGCCTAATAATTTATTCATTCATAATAATTTACTTTATATTAATGACTCCTTGAATCATCGAGTGCAAGTATTTACTTTAGAGGGTCGTTGGTTACGAGGTTGGGGGGGGCAAGGTTCTAATGCGGGGCAGTTTAATCGACCGGGCGGCATTGTGCTTGATGATAACGGAAATGTCTATGTTGCTGACAGGAAAAATCATCGGATTCAAGTGTTTAATCAGCAAGGGGATTTTATACGTCAATGGGGAGAAGAAGGAGCAGGCATGGGTGAGTTTAATCTACCTACAGGTTTAAGTCTGTCTCCGGATGGATTATTGTATGTGGCGGATGCGTGGAATAATCGGATTCAAGTGTTTCAGCTTGATGGCACCTTTGTGGAGAGTATTGGTGAATCCGGTACCCAAGCGGGGCAATTTTCTCAGCCCTATACTGTGGATTTTATTGATAAAGATACCTTGGTGGTAGGTGACTTCGCTAATAACCGAGTGCAAATTTTGCGGCGTAGTGGTATTGAACAAAGCCCTTATAAAGCGATTATTTTAGCCGGCGGAGGTCCTTCAACTGCAACCTATGTCAATGCCTTGTGGGATTCGACTCAGCTACTGAGTAATAATGCCTATTTTGCGTTACGTGCCCAAGGCTATCGCAAAGAAGCGGTTAAATTTTTAACCTCGGGGAGTCTGATTAATGATTTAGATGAAAATGGTCAATTTGATGATTTAGAGGCGGCTAGTTTAGTGTCTTTAGAACAAGCGATTACCAGCTGGGCAGCGGATACAGAGGATGTATTAATTTACCTGATTGATCATGGTGGACCTGGCACCTTTAAAATTAATCAACACGAAATTTTAAGTCGTGAACAACTGACACAATGGGTCGATCGCTTACAAAATCAAATACCCGGTAAGGTCACGTTGATTATTGAAGCTTGTCAATCGGCTAGTTTTTTTACTGATATGGGTGCTCCCGATCGTTTTTTAATCGCCAGTGCTAATAAAGAGCAACCGGCAGTGATTAGTAATCAAGGTTTAAATGCGTTTTCATACTATTTTTGGTATGGCGTTCATCAAGGTCAACCATTACAACATGCCTTTAAACGGGCACGGCAGGGTATGAGCCAACAAAAGGTGATGGTGAATAGAAAACAACAATATCAAGATGCACAATTAGATGCGGATGGTAATGGTGTCTCTGATACTCAAGATTACAATGCCTTAGGTGATTATTGTTTAGGTAAATGTGTTACAACAGCGGCTGATGAACCACAGATCATACCGATCACCCGTAGTACGGTATTAAATGGTGAGCATAACCATCACTTCAGTATTCAAGTTAAAAGTTTAGCCCCAGTTAGCAATGCCTGGGCCATTATCAGTCGTCCTGACATTAATTACACTGACCTCAACGAACCAATCAGTGATTTACCGCAGATTAATTTACCTTGCAGTTTACAGACGGTAGGTGATTATATTTGCAGCGGCGATTACACGGATTTTAATGTCAATGGCGATTACAGTGTCACTTTTCATGCACGCGATACACAAAATCGTACTAGCGTACCGCAAGCGGTATTGAGTATTAAACAAACTGGTGCCAAGGCTAATCGCTTAGAGATAGAAGAGGTGACTGAAACTGTTACCACCGGTTACAGCACTGAATACAATGTGAGTACCGGTATCGTTAAAGTACATGATATTGAAGCTAATGGAGAGCATTATCAGGCTATATTAAAAGAGAGTGAAGGGCAATTTATTGTTATTTCAGTCACACCGACGACAGCCTTATTTTCCAATCCGGCTCATTTTTATGCTGACAGTCGTTTTTTGGTGATTCCTGAAGTGCAAGTCGGAGAACATTACTTCTCAGCGATCTTGCAGCTATCAGCAGATAACATATTAAGCCTTGAATCAGCATTTGATTTAGGGTTAGCACCTTAAATAGCAGATTCAATGTCTGTTGATAGTAAAGCAGTCTCGTATGATGTGTATACCCTTAAAATATAAAAGAAAGAAGAGAATCATTTAATGCCACATTTATCTGTGAAGAGAAAAATCATCAGCCTATTTTTATTGGCTTTACCGTTTATGGCTTTTTCGGATATTAACTACGAACCCAATAATAGCTTAAACAGTGCAAAGCCTATTACTATTAATGATGCCGCTCAAGCCCATAAATTTGATTATGCCGGTGATGAGGATTGGTTCGTTTTTTATGCTCAAGAAAATACACCTTACGATATTGAAATAGAGTCTAGCAGTGTTGGTGAAGGCATTAATCCGGCTTTAACCTTATACGATGAGGAGGGTGAAATAGAATCGCCTTTATTTGACTTTAATTTTTCAGGAGAAGGTGAGCTATTAAGTTGGATGGCACCTGAAAGTGGTTTTTATTTTATCAAAGTGACGAATGAAGAAGATCAATTTGATGTTGATGGACATTACAATATTAAAGTCTTTTTACCTTTCGCCCCCCAGAATGGAAAAATAGAAGGTCAGGTGGTTGATCAATGTACACAAGTCGGTATTGCTAAAGCCGCTGTTATGACAGAGGTTAAACAAGTCTTTAGTCATTTTAGAGGCGTATTTATAGGTCAATACAGTCTCATTTTAGATCCAGGTACCTATACTGTTAATGCACGTGCTGAAGGTTATCAAGAAAATTCTTTAACCGTAGAAGTTAAAGAATTGACTGTCACCCCTCTAAATTTTCAGCTTATACCGAACGAAGGCTGTTCAGTCCCATCCTCTATTGATGATGAGATCTTAGGAGAAACGCCTAATGAAGACATATCTACTTCGGATATAGAGGAGGACAGACAAGATATAATATCTAATGAAAATACACCAAGTGCAGAAGAACTCATTGTTTTAAAAGAACAGTCTGTCGGTGTATTTGATGAGGTAAGTGGCTTATTAACCCTGAAAGATGTGCGTATAGGCAATGACGTCATAACGGCGACTCTGCAAAAGCAAGATGATTTTAGCTTTAAACTAGTGTCTACAGAAGATTTAACACAAGGGGTATTTAATAGTCCTGCATTTTATAATCACGACACTTTATTAGCAGATATTCCTCAAGTATTTGCTTTTAATAAACTTTACGCTGTGAAATTAAAAAAAATAAGTGATGATTGGGTGTATAAAATAGAAAAACTTGATCCCTTATCATTTTAATTTAAACAAGCTTTATCACAAAGGATTTACTATGAAAACCATAACAAAAGGTTTTATGCTGTTATCGTTTCTGTCTGTGCAGACATTGGAAGCTGAAATTATGACTGATGGCTCTTTAGGTCATGCTCAGCAGACATTAACAGGACCAACTTATACTATTAATGAAGGACTCGGGGTACGAGAAGGCGGTAATCTGTTTCATAGTTTTTCAAAATTTAATATTAATACAGGGGAGCAAGCTACCTTTATTGCAAACTTACCCACTGATAATATTTTAGTCAGGGTAACAGGCGGTGAGTTATCACATATTGATGGCATTATTTCGAGTGAGAGTGCTGCTAATCTTTGGTTAATGAATCCCGCGGGTTGGGTTATCGGTAAAAATGCCCAGTTAAATGTACAAGGTTCTTTTCATTTAAGCAGTGCTGATGCCATTGGCTTTGGAGATAACGCTCTATTTTATGCCGATACTGCCAGTCATTCTGTCTTGAGTGCGAATGCCCCTATTGACTATCAATTTAATCAAAGTACTCAAGCCGTTATTACCTTAGACCAAGCGGATTTAATCATGCCCAATCAGCATGATATTAGTATTATGGGGGGTGATATTAAAATGAGTAATGCCAGCATTAGTGCACCTGGTGGGCGTATTGTATTGGCGAGTAATTCAGGGGAGGGACAATGGCGTTTTAATGAAAACGGGCTCACTCAAATTAAGGGTCAACAAGGCCTTATTCATATTGAGCATGAGGTGCAAGCCACTATCGATTCACCGAGTATCAGCAGCTCTGATATTGGCAATGGTACTCAGTTCAGTGCAGGAGGCATAGAACTGACTGCCGAGAATATTACGTTACGCAATGCCTATATCCTTTCTCAAGCCTGGACTGATAAAGCGGCCAGTGATACCACTTTACGTGCACAAACCATTAATTTAGATGCCAGTGCTATCAATAGCGGTGTTCAAGCAGAACAAAATGGCGGGAATATCGCTATCTTTGCAGATAATTTAATCATGAAACAAGGCTCAACCATCAGTAGTGATACGGCTCAATTTTCAACCGGTATGGGGGGTGAAATTAAGGTTGAATTAAGTCAGCAAGCCCATTTATTTGATCAATCAAGTATTAGCAGTATTGTTGAAGGTACTGACCAAGGTGGTAATATTCAATTAGACGCTAATAGTGTCATATTAAATGATAACTCATCACTACGGTTGGCGACACAAGCAGATGGCCATGCCGGAAATTTAACGATTAATAGTCAACAATTAACCTTAAGTCATGGCGGGACCTTAGATACTTCCACCGTATTTGGTCAAGGAAAAGGTGGGCATATTACAGTTAATAGCGGTGATATCAAACTGCAACAAGACGGCCTGATTAGTTCATCAAGTTTTGCTCAAGGTAATGCGGGTAATATTGAGATTAATACGGATCATTTATCATTAATAAATAATTCAGAAATTAATGCTACCAGTAAAGCAACCGGCGCAACAGGCGGTATTCAATTATCCGTTAATAAGCTGTTGAATCTACAAAATAATAGTAAGGTTAGCACCTTAGCGGATGTAAGTGATGGAGGCCCTATTCAAATTAACGGCGGTACCTTAGCACTGCATCACAGTGCGATTATAACCTCGACGAATGGTGAACAAGCCAATGGCGGTAATATCAATACAACGGTAAAAAGTTTAGTGATGAATGGGGGCTTTATTCAAGCCAATGCGGTCACAGGACGGGGCGGTGATATTCAGGTCAAGGCGGACTATACCTTAGCAAGTCAAGGTGAAGTACAAATAGGTCAAGAGGATATACGACAAGCTTTTAGTCCTGATGCAACATTAAATATTATTCAGGCTGCAGCACCCGGAGGTACCAGTGGCGATATCACCATTAACACGGTTGAGCTTAATATTGCTGGCGAATTGGCAAAAATAGAGTCAAATGTTATGGTCAAAAAAACGATTGCTAATGATCCTTGCAGTATTGCTAGAAACCAAAAAATAAGTTCTTTAATCCAGTTAGGTCGAGGGGGACTACCGATGAAATCCAGTGAGGGTATTATGCTTCCTTTGAATCGACATTTACTTGAGAACAATGTGAATACTCAGTCTACACTCAAAACAGAAAAAGAAATGCTTGCCGTTTTTTCTGCTCATCAACGTTGTACTCAGGACTTAAACTAATGACAATATTAAGGCAAACAATCGCGGGCAGTATAAGCTTACTACTGATTCCTTTTAGTGCAGCAGTATACGGTTTAGAGTCAGGCTCATTAACGCCTAGAAAGCCCAACTATCAACTTCCTCAACTGCCACCATTACAAAAAACACCGCTTAAAGACAATATACAGTTACATATTCCTGATCCAAAAGAATCACCTATCACCCGTATTGAGCCCCGTTTTATGTTAAAGACCTTGCATTTTAAGGGTAATAAAAGCCTCAGTGATGAGCAACTGCTTCAGGCTGTTAATGCTTTTATCAATAAAAAGGTGAATCGAATTGAATTAGAAACGATTCGTCAGCAATTGATCGAGGTTTATCGACAAGCAGGCTATTTATATCCCAGCGTGTTATTACCTAGTCAGCATATCAGCCAAGGTTTAGTCACTTATGAAATTAATGAAGGCCACTTAACCCATATTAATATTAGTGGAGCTGAACGACTTAATGAAAATTACATTCGTGAGCGCATCAATTTAGATCCTGAAGAACCGATACAACAGACAGAACTATTAGAACGTTTTCAATTATTATTGGCTGATCCATTGATTGAACGTGTCAATGGGACATTAAAACCGGGCATTAAGCCTGGTGACACGATTCTTGATTTAGACGTTACGCGTGCTCAAGCGTATGAACTCCATTTAGCAATGGATAACTACACACCGCCCAGTGTTGGCTCCTATACCGGTCATCTCAGTGGCACAGTCCGTAACTTAACCGGTCAAGGAGATTTTTTGCAGCTTGATTTAAATGGCAGTGAAGGCATGCAGTCTGTGGGCAGCTTTTTCTCTATACCGTTTACACGTTATGACACCCGTTTTAATTTAGGCTTCCAAGCGGCACAATCAAAAGTGGTGGATGCTAATTTAGCGCATTTAAAGATTAAGAATCAATTTGTAGATGTGAATGTCGGTATTAATCAGCCTATTTTTCGGCGTTTAAATCATATCTTTAATGTTGAATTACAATATGCATTTAGACAAACAGATACCTCCGTATTAGGTATCCCTATGCCATTAAGTGCAGGGGTGGGAGAGGATGGCAAAGCCACTATTAATGTGTTTCGATTCATCCAAAATTACATCACGCGTAATACTGAACATGTTTTATCATTGCGTTCGAGTTTTAATGTGGGGTTTGATGGTTTTAATGCGACAACCCATTCGGGAGCTATTCCTGATGGACGTTATTTTAGTTGGCAAGGGCAAGTACACTATTTACGTCAACTGGATGAACGGGGAACTGAATTCTTTTTTCGCACGGACATGCAATTTACCTCAGAAGCATTGTTGCCATTAGAACGTTTTGCCTTAGGCGGTGTACATACCATACGTGGCTATCGGGAATATGAATTAGTGCGTGATGAAGGCTATGCCATGTCTATCGAAATTCGCTATCCTTTATGGAAACCTGCCGTGATGAAAGATCATCAGTTACGGGTTGTACCTTTCTTTGATTTTGGTCAAGCATGGAATAAGCATCAGGATGCTAAAACCCTTTACTCTGCAGGTATCGGTTTAAAATGGCAATGGCAGCAATTTGAAGCCGATTTCTATTGGGCAAAAGCACTAAACAATATAAATAATGCGGCTCAGGAATATGATGCTCAAGACAGCGGTATTCATTTTCAATTACAAGCACAAATACTGTAAGCCTCTTATGTTCCGGTTTATACCGTCATACCTTGTTGAGTAAATATTATGATTAAAAAAAAGTTATTACCGTTAGTAATGATAGCGATATTGTATGTCAATACCGTTGTTGCAGGCTCACCAACCAGTGATTACTTGCAACAAAGTCAAACTGCAATGGACGCTGGCAACGTTTATATTGCCTTGGACCTACTGCAAAAAGCAGAACAACAGATTAATCAACCCAAAAAAAAAGCCCTTATTCGCATCGCTTTAGCCGATGCTTTATTACGTAATGGAAAAATAACCGCCGCAAAAGCAAAGTTGGAAGCTGTTTTTAATGCCATGAACATCACTGAACAACCTGAGATAATCAGTGAAGTGATGCAACGTTTTGGTCATATTGCGGTAGCGAATAAAAATAATAAAGACGCCAATAACTGGTATCAACAAGCACTTGAGTTAGCTCAGAAAAGCAATGATCACGCTCAAATAGCCGTTCTTTTGCTTGATCTCAGTAAAATTACTGAAGTCTCATTATCTCCACCACAACAGTCATCTGATGATTATAATGCCTCAAATAAAGACCTAAGGGCACTCACTAGGATAGATAAAAACAAACAAAATAAACATCAACAGAATAATAAAGCCACGACGATACAGTCAGATAGTGCTGCACCTATCACGACAGTTGAATTATTACAGCAAGCGAATACCCACATTCAACAACTCAATCCGTCAGTGAGCCAACAACAGTTATTGATTGCTTTAGCTCATCAAGCGATAAAACATCAGCAAGTGCAGATGGCTCAACACGCATTGCAAACAGTCTTAAATCAGCCTCTTAACCATCGTTTAAAGTCTGAAGCATTAGGACAACTGGGAGCATTATATGCTCAGCAATCACGTACCCGCGAAGCATTGCAACTGACCGAACAAGCGTTATTAAGTGATAATAGCCCCGATTTACAATTGCAGTGGCATTGGCAACGAGCAAAATTGTTGGTCACAAGCGAAAAAAAAGATGAAGCCTTATTGGCATACCGCAGTGTCACTCAACAGCTAGACCAATTACGCATTGATATTCCTGTGTTATATCACCATGGTCAATCATCCTTTAATCAAATTTATGCCCCGTTATACACAGAATTTATTGAGCTATTATTAGAAAAGGCGGCACAAACCAGTGGGTCACAGCAGCAACAATTATTAGAAGAAGTCATACAGCACTGGGAGCAATTAAAAGCGGTTGAATTACAAGACTACTTTCGTGATGCCTGTGTGGTTAAACAAAAGGACATGATTGCTTTAGACAAGGGAACTGCGATGTTATACCCGATGTTATTAAGCAATCATTTAGCATTAGTGGTGCGTTTTAATGATCAGATAAAAGCCTACTCTGTTTCTAAGTCTCCTAAAGCTATTGAAGCTGTTGTACGGAAATTACATGATAATATTTATAATTTAGAACCGGTATTAACGTGGTCAAAGCGACTACATCAATGGTTAATCGCCCCTATTACAGCTGACTTACAACAACAAAAAATAAACACCTTGGTTTATTTGCCGGATGGTATTTTGCGTAAAATCCCTTTTGCGGTATTGCATGATGGCCAGCACTATTTAGCGGAGCAGTATGCATTAGTCACGGTTCCAGGTTTATCAATGCTGGCTGAGCGTTCCACGAGCATCAATAAAAAAGGTATTTTACTTGCCGGTATGAGTCAAGCAGGCCCTGTTGTTAAAGAACTCATGAACAGTGATCTTGATTTATTTGGGTCACCGGCTGAAACACGGGGATTAACATCAACATTGCCGCTAAGAGAAGTTGAGTTAACAGAAGATACGATGACTATTGAACAGTTAAGAACATCTTTAGCATTACCGGGTGTCAGCACTGAATTAAAAAAACTATCACAACTCAGTGATGCACCGGTGATAGAAAATAACACCTTTCTCAGTAAACAGTTTGCACAACATGTCCATCAAGGTCATGCCATTGTGCATATTGCATCGCATGGTTTTTTCTCTGGTAATCCAAAACAGAGCTTTATTATGACCTATGATCATTTATTGAATATGCAGCAATTAGCTGACTTATTCCAAACAGAAGCCTTTCATAAAAATCCCATAGAAATGGTCACTCTAAGTGCGTGTCAAACCGCCAAAGGTGATGACCGCTCTCCTTTAGGTTTATCAGGGGTGGTCATACAAATGGGCGTAAAAAGTGCCATAGGTTCACTTTGGAATGTTGCTGATCAAGCCGCACAACAGTTTTTTGCAGACTTTTATCGTCTTTATCAACAGCCGGATATGAGTAAAGCCAAAGCCATGCAACAGGCACAAAAGATGTTATTGAAAACAACTGACATGGCACACCCTTTTTATTGGGCACCTTTTATATTGGTAGGTGAATGGCATTAGTTTGAACATCATAGCATCAGCCGTTATACAGCTCGAAATTTAACATAAGGATTGGATATAAAATGAAATTAAAAAAACTCTTACTACCAAGTCTCATGTTATTTAGTTGTATTACCAGCTCTGTCTATGCAGCTATTCCAACGCATGAACGTAATGCCTTAATTGCTTTATATAACTCAACTAATGGTGATAATTGGAAGGATAATGAAGGCTGGTTAGGTGAAGTAGGCACTGAATGTACTTGGCATGGAATAATGTGTGATGACAATAAAACATCAATTACTGTTCTTAATCTAAATGATAACGAACTGACAGGATCAATTCCAGCTGGATTAGGACAACTGTCTTTCTTAACTTTTCTTCGTTTAAGTAATAACCAATTAACGGGATCAATTCCGCCTGAATTAGGGCAACCGTCTTTATTAACTTATCTTGGTCTGTATAGTAATAAACTCACGGGATCAATTCCAGCTGAATTAGGGCAATTGTCTTTATTAACTTCTCTTTACCTAGATAAAAACCAATTGACAGGTAAAATTCCAGCTGAATTAGGGCA